>Ga0247841_10009109_pt1 | contig 14006 bp, 11 predicted proteins | sample LaCruzMarch2015__2_FD_192410 | JGI IMG/M metagenome (GOLD analysis project Ga0247841, IMG submission 192410) | Freshwater microbial communities from meromictic Lake La Cruz, Castile-La Mancha, Spain - LaCruzMarch2015_18m | ecosystem: Environmental > Aquatic > Freshwater > Lake | place: Spain...
AAGGGAGTCCATCATTTTCCTGATATATTGTCGCTACAATTCAGCTAATTTTTCAAGTAGCCAATTTTTTGAGGCAACATTTTTTGTCTGCTCTAATTCTAAGGTGAGTTTCTGTTTCGCTTTTTCATCCTTTGGTGTCATTTTAGCTAGTTTTTTAGAAAAAGAAATAAAGTTTCGATATAGATTTTTTCTATCTTCTGGAATATTATAGTTTCTGTTTAAAAAAGCCCTGAAACTATCCAGTAAAAAAAACAAAGCATCTGTTTCACCCGTATCGTAGTAGGTACAAATGAGAATTGTTTTAGAATTTAAATTGTAAGTGTAATCGTCATATTCAACAGATTGAAGTGTTTTTATGACAAGGTCATACTTTTTTTGATAAAAATAAAGAGAGGCTAGGTTGAAAGTTAATGAATTTTCCCGTTGACTTTCGGGTAATAAGGGAGCATAAGAATGAATGAATTGCTCAATCCAAGAAAACTCCTTTAGCCTTAGACCTATTACTACAATGTTTCTGTAATGCCAAGGTGAAAAGGATTTATCTTCCATTAAAATATTTTGGGATATTACTTCTCTATAAAATTCAAAAAGATCGGAAAGAAATTTATTATTGCCAGTATTAATCTGAATAGTTGCATAGTTAATAATAATGGAATAAATTTCTGTCAATTCACTTTTAGGAAATATAAGATTATTTTCTGAAACCAATTGACGAAGCGAAAAATAATTATCCTCATCAGCAGGATTGGTGAATAACCGAAGCAATTTTGCATAAACCATTACACTTGGCACATTATCAAATCCTTTTTTTTCAATGATACTCAATATTTCTTCCTGATAAGGAATGGCATAAGTATGGGCTGAAATGGTTTGTAAAGCTAAGGCCATACAATACAGTCTTAATTTTTCTGAAAGATAGAAAATATCTAAATAAATATTAATATCTTCCAAATTTGATCGAATTTTCCGGTTGTCCTCAACATTCAATAACTCATAATAATTCCGCTCCAATTGATAACGTTGAAGATAGGTTTGTGCGTTTTGTAAAGGTTTAGATACAAGATGAACTCTGGCATTTTTAACACTATTATTTGCTAGTCCATTTAGCTTTCTGCTATTTATAACTTCTAATAGAGATAAATCCTGAGTAATTGAATCACTTTGGTAGAGATCCAGCGCTAGGAATTGACTTAATAATTTAAGTAAATCTGAAAAATACTTCCTCAGGCGTGCATCATCGTATGTAATTCCTTTGAATAATTTTTTCCAAAGGAATGTTTTGTCAGGTAAATCAACCAGCCTATTAGGCAAATAAGTTTCGAAAAATTCAAAGATAGATACTAAATTGTCATCATTGTTGAAAAACGGAGATAATAAAAATTTCTTAAATTTATTTCTCTCTGTTTTACTTAGCTGTAGAAGTGTTTGAACCAATTTTAAATCCTTCATTCTTTAAATTTCTTAAAAGTTAAATTTATATTAAGATAAACGAGATTTAGAATTTAATTGTATATTTGTAAATAAAAATTTCGACCTAATCTCAAATAGTATGCATTCAAAAATCACTTATCTGGCATTTACTTGTGTTTTCTGGATATTAAGCTCCAGTGTTTTTGCACAGGTCTCTATAGATGTAGTAAAAAACAAATCGGGGCAGGTTTTTTTAACAGTAGACCAAGGAACTATTCCAACTTTTACTTCACCTTTAAATGGAAATGTAACGTATACTTCATCAGGAAATGTTTATACTTTTCTATATAAACCAACGAATGATTTTTTGGGATCGGATACATTTTCAGTAAATTATATAGTCAATAGTATCTCTACATCTAAATTTTATAACATTACCGTCAGACAAGCAAAAGTTATTGCAATTCCTGATTTATATGCTTATGACTTTATTAAGAAAGGAGAACAATTAATGTCTGTGACTGATAATGATATTGATGAAGAAAATGGTCTTAAACCAACTATTTATGAAATCACCTCAAAAAATAATGGACTTTTTAAAATCTCTGAAGATAGAAAGGATATTTTTTTTACTCCTATATTTGGTTTTTCGGGTGTTGCAAATATAACTTATCTTGTTTGTAACACAACAAATGAAGTTTGTGCTCAAACAACTGCATCTATTATTGTTCCAAATCCAAGAGATACCTTTGAGGTTTTTACCCCTAAGTTTACACCCATCAATCTGCCAATTCCGAAGGATTTTGTTTTACAGAATTCCTCTGTTAATGGTACATTAAAGCTTTCTGGACATTTTCAAGAATTTACACCCAACGCCAATTTTGTTGGAAGAGAGAGTTTACTTTTCCAAAATGCATTAACAAATCAGCAAATTGCGGTTAATGTTAATGTATTAAGTAAGCGTAAAAATCTATACGCCTTTGACGATTACACTTCTTTGACGCCAGGTTCCACTATTCAAAACTGGAACCTGATGGTAAACGATAAAATAACTGGAACATTCTCTTTCAAAATTATTTCTATTCCGAAATTTGGTAAAATTACCGTGGATGAAGGTAGAGTTACATACGAAGCTCCAAATAGTTCTACCTTTTCTGGTGTAGATCAATTCACTTATGAACTTTCTCAGGACGGGTTGGATAAAGAAATAGCTACTGCTTATGTTAGGATAAGCAGATTTGAGCCTATCTCAACAACTTTTAATTTTTATACGCCTAAAGGCTCACCACTCAAGGTAACCCATACACTTCCTTTCTCTTTGAAGAATGTTAAATTTGAAATCAGTAAAATAGGTATCGGTTCTTTAATAGTAAATAGTGATAATAGCCTTACTTATACCCCTCAAATTACACCTGGTATTGATAATTGGGAAGTGGATTACTTTGTATCTGATAAGAAAGTTTCTACGATTAAATTGATTTTTAATGTGTTAGATGAAAATATTACCGATCCTTGTTTTGGTGATGATTGTGTTTGGAGTGGTGATACAGATAATGATGGAATTGTGTCCTTAAGTGATTTATTACCTATCGGAAGGTATCTCGGCAGTGTTCAATCTTTTGATGAGCCTTTAACTACTGAATCATGGTATGGTAAAAAAGCACAGGAATGGGCTAACAATCCTTTACTGAAATATGTAAATACAAATGGGGATAAATTTATCTCAGACGCTGATACTTTGGCTGTCAAGAATCATCTAGGAAAAACTCACGGTATTATTTCAAAAGAAATACCTATCCAAACATTTGCAGTAAAGTTAAAGGGAAATTCAACAGTTAAACTTGGTGAAGCTGTAAATCTTGATATTTTTATTGGAGATAAAGGCAAACCAGCCATAGATTTATACGGATTTACGCTTTCATTACCATTTAACAATCTGTTATTCGATTTATCTAAATCATCTTTAACATTTGATACCAGAAGTTGGATGGCTTATAATTCTCCTGTTTTCTCTATGTCAAATAGTAATAAAGACAGAGGTGTTATGGAAGTTGCTTACACCAGAACAAGTGGTAAAGCAGCGGACGGATTTGGTAAAGTAGGTACTGCAAGAATTATTGTTACTGATATCGCAGGTATTAAACCACCCAATGGTTCCAATGAACTACAAGTTACCCTGGGAGGTCAAGCTACAGGAAGTGACGCGAATGGTAATGCGTATAGTCTCTATGTAGAACCCTTTACATTAACGATTGATTTTAGCGATAGTAAAGAAAAAGCTACGCCTTCATTACCTGTAGAACCTGTTTTAAGTCCCAGGTATAACGAGAGTGGTGAAATTGGTATTTTTCCAAATCCTGCCACAGATTTTGTCAACATAAAAAGCTATAAAAACAATTTAATCAAGACTGTTCAGTTAGTAAATATGTCTGGTCAGGTATTGTTTGAATCAAATAATCTAAATCAACCAGAACTAGAGATATCTATCGCAAATAGAGTAACTGGCGTGTACTATGTCAGAGTTCTTACTGAAAATGCGATATACACCCGTAAAATACAAATCCTACAAAGGTAATCCCATAACAAACATTCTTTTTTAGTGAATCGCCTGTATCTATATTTTACAGGCGATTTTTGTTTATGATGTCCAATAATTCGTCTCTGTAATTTTTTCCGACGGGAAGTAACTTAGGGATATTCTTTTCAAGAACCTCCACCATATTTCCCAATATGGCATTAATTCGGTCTATATTCACAATATATGATCGGTGAATTCTTTTGAATTTCAAAATTGGTAATTTTTCTTCCAGGCTTTTCATTGTTTGTAATGTAATCACTCTTTGGTTTTCCATGCGAATGATAACATAATCTTTCAGTCCTTCTATATAGATAATTTCATTGTGGTTTATCTTAATTAATTTTTTGTCAGCTTTTACAAAGAAGTAATCTTCAGGTTCTTTCTCGGTACTTACTTTTTCCAGGGTTTGATTTTTATGTAGTTGATGTAGTTCAAACGCCTTATTTATAGCTTTTATAAAGCGTTCCATAGAAATAGGTTTCAATAAATAGTCTAAAACATTCAGCTCAAAACCTTCAATAGCATGATTTGGATAAGCTGTGGTAATAATGACCAGGGGAGGATTTTTTAAAGTTTTTAAAAAATCTAACCCGCTTATCATGGGCATTTGAATATCTAAGAAAATAAGGTCAATAGATGTGTTCTTTAACCATTCATTTGCCTCAATGGCGTTAAGGCACTTAGCCACTAAGTTTAGTTCGGGAAACTGTGAAACATAAGTTTCCAATACATCCTGAGCTAAAGGTTCATCATCAATTATTAAGATATTAAGCATTTTTTATGTTTTAATCAGTTAATTTAAGTGAAAGGTTTACACAATATTCCTGAGGTAGGTTCAGGATATTCAATTCGAACCTATTTGGGTAGATGAGTTGTAATCGCCTATTTACATTTTCCAGACCTATACCACCCACTAGGGGCAAATTTTCTGTATTATAAATGGCGGAAGACTTATTATTAGCAATGGAGAAGTTTAGCAGATGATTATTTACATTTAATGTAATATGAACATATCGAACAGTATCTAGGGATGTATTGACGCTATGTTTAAAAGAATTTTCAAGAAATGGAATCAATAAAAGGGGAGCGATGAGTTCATTTTCTATACTTCCTGTAATGTCAAACTTAATATCAATGGAATTTCCTTGTCTTAATTTTTCTAAATCCAGATAATTTTGCAAATAAAGAATTTCTTTGGATAGATTTACTTTTTTTTCATTACACTCGTACAGCATATATCTCATCATATCAGATAACTTAATAACTATTTCAGGCGCAAGATCTGATTTTTTTAATGTCAGGGAATATAGGCTATTTAAAGTGTTAAAAAAGAAGTGAGGATTAATTTGAGACTTTAAAAATTGTAGTTCTGATTGCATATTTTTATTCTCCAGTTGCTGCCTCAGCGAAATTTGTGCAAACCAGTCAACAACAATATTTCCAATGGTAGTAAAGCCAGAAATGACAATAAATACAAAGAAATATCCAGTTTGTTTTTCGAATAATTTATATTGATAGGTAGGGAAATCATTTAATTTGATATGTAGGGCCATTGTTTTTATAGGTGTCAATAAAAAACAGGCTAAGAATAATAAGAATAAATAGGTGAATATTTTTTTCTGGTTTAAATAATTTGGTATTAAATAAAGGAGGTTTAAATATACAATGAAGATATAGAAACTTACATTGATGAGTTCGTTACTAAGATTAAAAATTAAGTCTTCCTTTGATTCCTTTAATAATAGAAGGACAGAAAACATTACTACCCAAAAAATGATATGGATAATCCAATTAATTTTAGACGATAGAAAAAGCTTATCCAAAATATATAAATTTTTTTAATAATAGAACGTTTTGGTCTAAAGTACAAAAAAATAAGATGAATTGGATTGGGTCATAGACGAAACTCCCATAATTTTATTCCTTTAGATAAAAGGTTTATTTGTATTTTTGTAGCGTAACAATAAAGTAAAAGAATGATAAAGAAGGCATTTGTTTTTCCTGGACAAGGAGCGCAGTTTGTAGGAATGGGTAAAGACATGTATGAATCGTCTGAGCTGGCAAAAGAATTATTTGAAAGAGCAAACGAAATTCTTGGTTTTAGAATCACTGATATTATGTTTAATGGTTTAGCAGAAGACCTGGTACAAACAAAAGTTACTCAACCTGCTTTATTTATACATTCCACTATTAAAATAGCTTTATTAGGAGATCAATTTCACCCGGATGTTGTGGCTGGTCATTCTTTAGGGGAATTTTCTGCTTTAGTTGCCGCTCGGTGTATTACTTTTGAAGACGGTTTAAAGCTGGTTTACCAACGGGCACTGGCCATGCAAAAATCCTGTGAAGACCATCCGGGTACCATGGCTGCAATTATTGGTTTATCAGATGCTGCGGTTGAAGAAGTTTGTAAAGGTGTAAAATCAGGTATAGTTGTACCTGCAAATTATAATTGCCCAGGTCAATTGGTTATATCTGGTTCGATAGAAGCAGTGAATGAAGCTATGACTAAATGTAAAGAATTAGAAGGAGGAAGAGCCATTCAATTAACTGTAGGTGGTGCCTTTCACTCTCCATTGATGTCATCTGCGGCTGAATTGTTGGCAGAAGCCATTTCACACACATCCTTTAAATCTCCCATTTGTCCTGTATATCAAAATGTTACCGGGTTACCCGAAACTAATGCTGATACCATCAAATTACATTTGAATAATCAATTAACAGCTCCAGTCAGATGGACTCAGACGATGCAGAATATGATTGCTGACGGTGTTAATAGTTTTACCGAGGTTGGAGGCAATGGAAAAGTACTTCAAGGGTTAGTAAAGAAGGTCGATAGGCAAATGGAAACAACGGCTATTTAAAATGATTAAGCAAGACCTAAATATTTCTACTGGCAAAGTTTTATTGGCTAGTCCTTTTATGGATGACCCTAATTTTACACGTGCGGCAGTACTCATTTGCTCTCATAATGATCAGGGAACTATTGGATTTGTTTTTAATAAACCAATGATTTCATCTATTAATGATGCGCTGAAATCTTTTCCTCCTTTCGGAGTTAATATATTTAAAGGAGGGCCCGTAGAAATAAATACTCTTCATTTTTTACATAGGGCAGGATCCATTTTAAATGATAGCGTACCTGTTTGCCCCGGTGTATTTTGGAGTGGAGACTTTAAAATGTTGAAATTCCTGGTTAAAAATGATCTTATTTTGCCTAACGATATTAGGTTTTTTGCTGGATACACAGGGTGGGACAAAGGCCAGTTGGAAGAAGAGATTAAGGAAAATGCATGGATATCAACGAATATGGACGCTAACTATTTATTTAAGTTCTCTTCACATGCGGTTTGGAAAAGTATGCTAAAGGATAAAAAGAAACATTATCCACCCCTTGCGGATATCCCCGAAAATTTTTCCTGGAACTAATCATTTTTAGTTTAGTAATGCTATTATGCCTTCTTTTTCTTTATTGAATGAAGGTATCTCTTCTTTGGGTAAAGGCTCAGGAGGTGGAAAAGATAGTTTTAAGTGATTTACCTGTTGACCATTTTTCCAAAACCTAAAACAAACGTGAGGTCCTGTAGCCAATCCTGTAGATCCGACGTAACCAATGGTTTGTCCTTGTTGAACCTGAGCGCCGCTTCTTATTCCAGGTCCTATTCGCGACATGTGTAAATATTGCGTAGTATGAAGTTTATCATGTTTTATTTTCACGTAATTTCCATTTCCTCCGGAATACCTGGCTTCTAATACTACGCCATTTCCTACAGACATAATAGGGGTACCATGTGGAGCGGCATAATCAGTACCGAAATGTGGTCTGACTCTTCTTAGAATAGGATGTAATCTTGAAGTATTAAAATAAGAGCTAATTCGTGAAAACCGCAAGGGAGATCGTAAAAATCCTTTGTTTAATGGTCTTCCTTCAAGGTCGTAATACCCTTTAAAGGCTGGTTTATTATAATAAATAGCATTTATAGTGTTCTTTTCCATTTCGTATTTTGCGGCCAATACAAGACCAGCACCTATCTCTTTACCTTCAATATTATGGCTTTCATATACGATTTTAAATTTTTCTCCCTTTTGCAAATGATAAAAATCTATAGACCACTGCAAAGCATCTTCTAACTTAGCAATCAATTCAGGACTTGATCCTTGTTGAGCCATGGCATTCCAAATAGAACTCTCAATGGTACCTGATGTTGTTTTTATTTTCTTTGTTACGGGTCTTTCTATTTTTTTAATACCAATGGAGTCGATAAAATTAAAAATAAAATAATGATAAACATTCGGTTCATACACTAAATACTCCATTTCCTTACCGTCTAAACTTTTAAATAGGGTATATCTTTCACCTACTCTGAAATTACTCGGTTTAAAAATATGTTGATTATCATTCATTATATTGTGAATGATTTGAGCATCTACTCCATTGTCATTTAATATGTTACCGATGACGTCACCATTTTTAATGGTATTTTCAGCCATAGAAAAGGTATCAATGGCAAAACCATATTTAATAGTAGGAATCACTAAGGGTAAAGAGCCAAGTTTTGAGAGATTTGGTTTCTCTTTTTTTAATAATCCGCTGAAAGGTAATTCATTAGAAAATATAAACAGGACGGTTAAACCGGCAATCGATAACAGAGGTAAATAAAATTTTTTAAGATATTTCATCGTCAGAAAAGTAGGGGGTAAAAATTATAAATTCAAATATAATGCTTTTATGAATTAAACCATATTTGATTTCTAAAAATTACTTTTACCTTTATGGCTTAATATTTACTATGAACACAGGAAGTAATTATGAGAAAAGAGGCGTTTCTTCTTCTAAAGAAGAAGTTCATGATGCTATCAAAAATTTAGATAAGGGTTTATTTCCTAATGCTTTTTGTAAGATTATACCTGATGTAGCTGCAGGAAATGCCGATTTTTGTAATATAATGCATGCTGATACAGCGGGAACCAAAACAAGTCTGGCCTATTTGTACTGGAGGGAAACAAACGATATTTCCGTTTGGAATAATATCGTTCAGGATGCCATTGTTATGAATATAGACGATATGGCCTGTGCAGGTTGTTATGATCATTTTATTCTTTCTTCTACGATTGGCAGAAATAAAAAGCTTATTCCCGGGGAGGTCCTTTCTGCCATCATTCAAGGAACCTCTAATTTCGCTGATGTTTTAAAGAGTATGGATTTTAATATTCATCTGGCTGGTGGCGAAACTGCGGACGTAGGAGATATCGTAAGGGTGGCAGATATTGGATATACTGCCTTTGCCAGAATGAGAAAACAAGATGTTTTTGATATTGATATAAAGGAGGGAGCTGAATTAGTCGTTTTATCTTCATCTGGCATGTCAACCTATGAAAAGAATTATAATTCTGGTATAGGTTGTAATGGTTTGACTTCAGCAAGACACGATGTCTTAGAACATAGTTATGCGTCTAAATATCCTGAATCTTTTGATCCTTCGATAGACAAAAAATATGTTTATGCAGGTTCTAAAAAATTAACCGATATGCTGTTGTTTGAGGGCGAATCTCATTCGATTGGTTCGTTACTTCTTTCTCCTACAAGGACTTATTTACCTTTTATTCGTTCTCTGTTTAATTCTTACAGACCTCAACTTCAAGGTTTAATCCATTGCACGGGTGGGGGACAAACAAAAGTTTTAAAATTTCTTAATAAGAAGAGAATTGTTAAAAATAATCTTTTACCCATTCCGCCTATTTTCAATTTGATTCAATCGGAGAGTAATACCGAATGGTCTGAAATGTACACGGTTTTCAATATGGGGCAGCGTTTAGAAGTTTATGTGGACAAAGGCATGGGGAATGAAATTGTTACATTAGCCAAATCATTTAACATAGATGCATGCGTTGCTGGATATATTGAAAATGCGGAAGAAAATGAAGTTCGCTTAGAAAGTAGCCATGGAACCTTCATTTACAGGTAAAAAATGGCGGTCTCCCGCAAGGAAAGCTAAGGAAATTGCTGTTTTTTTGGAACAGCTTTATCCGGAAACGCCTATTCCACTAGATCATAAAGATCCATATACATTATTAATTTCCGTACTTTTATCGGCTCAATGCACCGATGAACGCGTAAATAAAGTTACGCCCTCTCTTTTTGCACTGGCAGATAATCCCTTGGATATGTCAAAAGTTCCCGTAGCTAAAATAAAAGAGATTATTAGACCTTGTGGCTTATCACCTAAGAAATCAGAAGCTATTTCAGGTTTATCCAATATTTTGATAGATAAATATCATGGACAGGTTCCTGAAACTTTTGAAGATCTGGAAAGTTTACCTGGCGTTGGACATAAAACTGCTTCGGTGGTAATGAGTCAGGCCTTCGGCTTACCTGCTTTTCCTGTTGATACGCATATCCACAGATTAGCTACCCGCTGGGGTTTAACCTCTGGAAAAAATGTGGAGGAAACGGAAAGGGACCTAAAATTACTTTTTCCTAAAAAAATTTGGAATAAACTTCACTTGCAGATTATCTTTTATGGCCGTTCCTACTGTCCCGCCAGGGGACATATTATCGAGAAATGCCCAATTTGTAACCGATTTGGTGTTTGAATTATTTTTTATCGAAAATTTCTAGATAATTCATATCAATCATGTCAAAAGACACTTTCAAATGTGTTTTAAAAGAATCATTCTTTGTGAAAGAATCTGCTTTGGAGACATATTGGGATGTATAATTAATTACTACTTCAGTTAATGATTCAATTATAAACCCATCTGCATTAAGGGTATTATTTTTGTCAACAACACCCGTGGCGAATCTTCCTACACTTAGTGTTAATTGTGCTAAATCGGCAGGTTCTCTATTTTTAAATGAAGCGGTGGAATAAACCTCAATTACATCGGTAACATTTCCCCAATAAGCCCCTTTATTTACATTGTTTTCCAGTATCGCTGTCTGTTCTGCACTAAAATTATTGCTTTTTGCCATCACATCCTTTGAGGTTCCAATCATTCCAGTGGATTCAATGGTTGCACCTACAACCCCGTCTCTGTCTAAAAATTCCCCCCCCCTAATAGCCAGGTTATCCTGTTCATCTCCGACACGTTGTATTATGTTGGATGGATTATAATTAAGACCTCTAGGGCCTTCAGTGTTTGTTTTTGCACGGGTCTTAACCATAATTAGGGGAGTATATTATTTTCTAATTGTGAAACTAAAAAAGCATATTCCATAGCCGTTTCCTTGTGTTGAGTAAATCTACCTGTTGCGCCGGAATGACCTGTTTCCATGTTTGTTCTCAAAAGTAGTTCATTTTGATCGGTTTTATGTGCCCTTAGTTTTGCCACCCATTTGGCTGGTTCCCAATATTGTACCTGGGAATCATGCAATCCGGTAGTAACAAGTATAGCGGGATAATCCATTTTTTTGACATTATCTATCGGAGAATACGATTTCATGTAGTGATAATAAACCGGATCATTAGGATTTCCCCACTCATCATATTCAAAGGTAGTTAGCGGGATAGTGTCGTCTAACATAGTAGTTACTACATCGACAAATGGCACTGCTGCTATGACCCCCTTCCAAAGGTGAGGAGCCATATTCAAAATGGCACCCATTAATAAGCCACCTGCGCTACCACCCATAGCAAAACATTTTTCTGGCGAGGTATAATTATTTGAAATTAACCATTCTGCACAGGAGATAAAATCGAAAAAAGTATTCTTTTTATTTAGCAGCTTACCATTATTGTACCATTGTCGGCCAAGTTCCTCACCTCCTCTGATATGGGCAATAACATACACAAATCCTCTGTCCAAAAGGCTAAGTCTTGACGAACTAAAATAGGGATCTAAGCTAATACCATAAGAGCCATAAGCGTATAGTAAAAGGGGATGGTTATTTGGTGCGCCTATATCTTTTCTATACACCAAAGACATTGGAATTTGAGTTCCATCTTTTCCTGGAACGAATATTCTTTCAGAATGATAGTTTTCAGATTTGAAATCTCCAACTACCGTTTGTTGCTTTCTGAAATTTAATTTTTTTCCTTTCCAATCGTAGTCATAAACCGTAGAAGGAGTGCTCATCGATTGGTATTGTACCCTGACAAAGGGTAAACTACGGCTAGGATTCATACCTATGGAAGCCAAGTATGCATTTTCAGGGAATTCCAGCAAATGCGACTCACCCTCCAAATTGGATATAATCCTAATTTGTGTTAATCCATTTTTCCGCTGAGCTACCACCAGACAATCATCAAAATGAATGAATTGTTCCAATAAAATAGAAGAATCAGTAGGAATGACCATATTCCATCTATCCATTGTTGTATTACCCTCTTCACAGGACATTAGGCAAAAATTTTCCGCCTCATAATTTGTCAAAATATAAAAAGAGTTCTTAAAATGATCTATCTGGTATTCAATGTTAGTTTGTCTTTCTGAAAAAACCTTTGGTGATTCAAGCGGTGAGTCTAAAGACAAATACAAATCTTCATTTGATATGGTTTGGGAAGAATGTATGATTAAAAATTTATTAGAACGCGATTTTGAAATGCTTACATAAAAGGTATCATCTGATTCGTTATAAATTTCTACATCTTCACTGTCGGAAGTACCTAGTTTATGCCGGTAAACGCAATAATCTCTCAGTGTGTCAATATCTTTTTTCACATAAAAGAAATAGAGATTATCTGTTGACCAGATGCATTCCCCATTCGTATTTTTTATCTCATCGGCTTGTAAAACACCCGATTCAATGTCTAATAATTTAAGATCATAAAGACGTCGGCTCACTGTGTCTTCTGAATAAATCAAATATTTATTACAATTACTTGGATTAAAAGAGGAGAGTTGATAATAGGAATGTCCTTCTGCCAGTTTATTTTGGTCTATTAACAAAGTTTCCGCACTAAAATCTTCCCATTTACTTCTGTATAAAAATGGATATTGCAGATTCTCTGCAAAGCGAATCTGGTAGAAATAATCGTTCAGGTAAAATGGAACAGAGGAATCATTCTGTTGAATTCTGGCTATTATTTCATCATAAATTTCATTTTGCAATGAATCATAAGGGGCCAAAACCTGCTTTGTATAGTCATTTTCAGCGTCCAGATAATCAATAACTTCCTTATCCGTTCGATCATTTAACCAAAAGTAAGAATCAATTCTTTTATCTCCGTGAGCAACTAAAACGGAAGGTTTTGCAGGTGCAATGGGTGGAAGTAAATGGGATATTTTCATGTATTATTTTAATAGGGCTAAAACACGTGCCATTCTGGCTACCGCTTCTTTTAATTCAGCTTCAGAGGCTGCATAAGAAATTCTAAAGCATTCATCTGCACCAAATGCTGCACCTGATACCACGGCAACGTAGGCTTCCTGAAGAATATAATCACAGAAATCAGAGGCATTATTGATTTCCATTTTATCTGATTTTTTTCCAAAGTAGGCACTAATATCTGGAAAAATATAGAATGCACCTAGGGGTAGATTTACTTTAACGCCCGGAATTTCCTGAAGTAATTGAAGAACCATATCTCTTCTTTTTAAGAAAGCTGTTTTCATTAATTCAGTTTCAGGCAATTTTGTTTGAAGAGCAAAGGTGGCTGCTTTCTGGCTAAACGAATTGGCACCGGAGGTAATTTGTCCCTGAACTTTATTGCAGGCATCAGATAACCATTGAGGTCCTCCCATATATCCTAACCTCCAACCTGTCATGGCATATCCCTTTGAAAAACCATTTACCGTCACAGTCTGGTCTTTTACCTCTGGAAATGAACCAATACTGATGTGTTTTCCAGTAAAATTAATGTACTCATAGATCTCATCCGCCACAATAATTATCCCAGGATGCTTGCTAATGACTTGAGCAATTGATTTTAATTCAGATTCAAGATAAACGGAACCTGTTGGATTACAAGGAGATGAAAATAATAAAGCCTTTGTTTTTGGGGTTATTGCTTTTTCAATATCTTCGGCGCTAACTTTGAAATCACTTTCAATACTTGCTTTCAGTAAAACGGTTTTA
>Ga0247841_10009110_pt1 | contig 14005 bp, 12 predicted proteins | sample LaCruzMarch2015__2_FD_192410 | JGI IMG/M metagenome (GOLD analysis project Ga0247841, IMG submission 192410) | Freshwater microbial communities from meromictic Lake La Cruz, Castile-La Mancha, Spain - LaCruzMarch2015_18m | ecosystem: Environmental > Aquatic > Freshwater > Lake | place: Spain...
GCGAGCGCACCGGCGCGGGCATGATGGAGTGCAAGAAGGCCCTGGTGGAGGCGGCCGGCGACATCGAGGCGGCCATCGACGCCATGCGCAAGTCCGGCCAGGCCAAGGCGGCCAAGAAGTCCGGGCGCATCGCGGCCGAGGGGATGGTGGTCATCGAACTGGCCGCCGACGGCAGGCGCGGCGTCATGGTCGAGATCAACTGCGAAACCGATTTCGTCGCCAAGGACGCCAACTTCCAGGGCTTTGCGGCCAGCGTCGCCAAGACCGCCTTGGCCTGCGACGCGGTAGACGCCGCCGCGCTTCTGGAACTGCCGCTCGTCGATGACCCCGCGACCACGGTCAACGCGGCCCGCGAGGCCCTCATCACCAAGATTGGGGAAAACGTCCAGGTGCGGCGTCTGGTGCGCTTCGATGGCGTCGAGGGGACCCTCTACAGCTACCGCCACGGCGTGCGCATCGGCGTGGTGGTGGAGGTGATCGGCGGGGATGAGACCCTGGGGCGTGATCTGGCCATGCATGTGGCAGCGAGCAACCCCGTGTGCGTGAGTGCCGACGAGGTCCCGCCCGCCACGCTGGAGAGGGAGCGCGAGATCTTCCGTGCCCAGGCCGCGGACAGCGGCAAGCCGCCCGCCATCGTCGAGAAGATGATCGAGGGCCGGGTGCGCAAGTTCATGGAGGAGGTGACGCTCTTGGGTCAGGCCTTCGTCAAGGACCCGGAGCAGACCGTCGAGAAGCTCCTGAAGCAGGCCGGTGCCGGGGTGCGGCGCTTCGCCCGGGTCGAGGTCGGCGAGGGCCTCGAGAAGCGTAACGAGAACTTCGCCGACGAGGTCGCTGCACTGCAAAAGGACTAATTACCCTAGAAAAAAAGTTTAGCCGCAAATGAACGCAAGAGGACGCAAATAATCATGGCACTGCGGTGTTCCGTAGTTCAGCCGCAGGGTGTGCCTCTTGGCATCTCTAAGTCTTAGATTTATTTGCGCTTATTTGCGTGATTCGCGGCCAAATGCTCTTTCTGGGATTACCCCTCCGCCGGGGGTGGTACGCGCCCCCGGCGCCCGGGCAGTCGTCGCGGACCCGCGTCCGGCGGCCATGGCCAGATTCACCCTGAGTGACGAAAAGACCTTATGACCGCCCCGATCTACCGACGAATTCTGTTGAAGCTCAGTGGCGAGGCCTTGGCGGGCGGCGGCCGCGAGAGTATCGATCCGGACGTCCTCGAAGGCCTCGCCGGTGACGTGCGGGACCTGGTGGGCGAAGGGATTCAGGTGGCCCTGGTGATCGGCGGCGGCAATATCTTCCGTGGTGCGGGTTTGGCCGCCCGGGGGATGGACCGGGTGACCGGTGATCAGATCGGCATGCTGGCGACCCTGGTGAACGCGCTCGCCATGCAGGATAGCCTGGAGCGCCTCGGGGTGCCCACGCGGGTCATGTCGGCGCTGTCGGTCGCTTGCGTGTGCGAGGATCATAGCCCGCGGCGGGCGCTGCGGCATCTGGCGCAGGGGCGGGTGGTGATCTTCGCCGCCGGCACCGGCAACCCCTTTTTCACGACGGATTCGGCGGCCAGGCTGCGGGCCATCGAGATCTGCGCGGACCTGCTGATCAAGGCGACCAAGGTGGACGGCATCTATTCCGCCGACCCCCTGCGCGTCCCGGACGCGACCTTTTATCCCCGAATCAGTTACGATCGCGCCCTGCGGGAAGGCTTGCAGGTCATGGACACCACGGCCATCGTGCTGTGCCGCGACCATGGCATGGCGTTGCGCGTGATGAATATCAACGAGCCGGGGGCCCTGCTGCGCCTGCTGCGCGGCGAGGACGTGGGCTCCCTGGTGGTAAGTGGTGACTGAAGATGATCAATGACATCAAGAAAGACGCGGCGACCCGGATGGCCAAGAGCGTGGAGGCACTGGCCCACGAATTGGCGAAGATCCGCACCGGGCGGGCGCACCCGGCGCTGCTGGATCACGTCATGGTGTCCTACTACGGCTCGGAGATGCCGATCCGGCAGGTCGCCAACGTCATCGCCGAGGACGCGCGGACGCTCGCCGTGACACCCTGGGAAAAGGGGATGGTGCAGGCGGTCGAAAAGGCGATCATGCAGTCCGATCTCGGCCTCAACCCGAACACCGCGGGCACCGTGATCCGGGTCCCCATGCCACCGCTCACCGAGGAGCGGCGCCGCGACCTGATCAAGGTGGCGCGCCACGAGACCGAGCAGGCGCGGGTCGCGCTTCGCAACATCCGCCGCGACGCCAATGCCGAACTGAAGGATATGGTGAAGGAAAAGATGATCTCCGAGGACGACGAACGCCGCGGGCAGGACATCGTGCAGAAGCTGACCGATCAGTACGTCAAGGAGGTGGACGACGCGCTCGCCGCCAAGGAAACCGACCTGATGTCCATCTGAGGCGCGCCCCGCAGCCGACGCAACAAGACGTGGACACGGTATCCCCCGACAGCGGGGCACACGATGATCAGCGGCGCGTCCCTCAGCATGTCGCCATCATCATGGACGGCAACGGTCGCTGGGCCAATCAGCGCAATCGCGCCCGCACCTGGGGGCACCGCGAGGGCGTGAAGAGTGTGCGCGCGGTGGTGGAGGAGTCGGCGCGCCGTGGGGTCGGGACCCTCACCCTGTTCGCCTTCAGCAGCGAGAACTGGCGCCGCCCGCCGGCTGAGGTCAGTATCCTCATGGACCTTTTCATGAGCACGCTGCGGGGCGAGGTGCGGCGGCTCAACGACAACGGCGTGCGTCTGCGCGTGATCGGGGAGCGCAGCGCCTTCAGCGAGAAACTCCAGCGCCGCATCGCCGAGGCGGAGGACCTGACCGCCAACAACGCATCCCTCAACCTCCAGGTGGCGGCCAACTATGGCGGACGCTGGGATATCACGCAGGCGACCCGGCGGGTCTTGGCCGACGTGGCGGCCAATCGACTCGACCCCACCGCGGTGGATGAGAAGGCCATCGCCGCGCGGCTTTCCTTTGCGGACCTGCCCGACCCGGATCTCTTTATCCGCACCGGGGGTGAGAAGCGTCTCAGCAACTTCATCCTGTGGCAGTCGGCCTACGCCGAACTGTATTTCACCGAGCTCCTCTGGCCCGAGTTCGGTGCCGCCGCCTACGGCCTGGCCCTGGACGACTTCGCCCAGCGCCAGCGTCGTTTCGGCCTGACCGGGGAACAGGTGGCGAACCGTTCCGGGGTGGATGATTATGAGCGTCGGTAACGCCTTGGCGGCCGCCGGCGCATTGCGTGCGCGCACCGCGACGGCCTTCACGCTCGGCCCCCTGGTGATGGCCGCGGTGCTATGGTTGCCGACACCGGGATTCGCCGTCTTCATCGCCGCGGTGATTCTGGTCGGTGCCTGGGAATGGGGCGGGCTCACCGGCATCGCGGCCCGGGCCGGGCGGGCGGCCTATGTCATCCTGGTTGCCGCGGGTCTTACGAGCCTCTGGTTTGCGCCCCAGTGGCGTCCCGGGCTGGTCGCCGTCGGTGGCGCCTGGTGGGTCATCCAGTCCGTCGTCTTGGCGCGGGTGCGGCGCATCGATCCTCGCTCGGAGTTGGACGGTGCCAATGCGCTGTCCGGACTCCTGGTACTCTGCGTCGCCTGGGCGGCCCTGGTCGAACTGCACGCCTTCGATCCCGCGGGGGCGCCCCTGGGCGCGTTGCACGGTGTCGTCGCCGCGGGGCCGGCCCTGGTCCTGTTTCTGCTGCTGCTGATCTGGTTTGCCGACTCGGCGGCCTATTTCGTCGGCCGCCGCTGGGGCGGGACCAAACTGGCCCCGGTGTTGAGTCCCGGCAAGACCCGCGCCGGCGTCTACGGGGCCTTGGCGCTGGCCGGGGTCGGCGGCCTTGCCTTGGGCTATCTGCTGGCCCCGGGGAGCGGCGGCACCTGGTCGGCGGTCCTGGTGTGTGCCGTGACGGTGCTCATGTCAGTCGTCGGCGACCTCTATGAAAGCCTGCTCAAGCGTCGGCGCGGCGTCAAAGACTCGGGTCAATTGCTGCCCGGACACGGCGGCCTCCTGGACCGTATCGACAGTCTGACCGCGGCGGCGCCACTGTTCGTGCTCGGCCTCACTCTTATCGCAGTGGTAAATCCATGATCGGCGTTGCTGTACTCGGTTCTACCGGCTCCATTGGCCTGAGCACGCTCGACGTGCTGGGGCGCCACCCGGAGCGCTTCCAGGTCGTGGCCCTGACCGCGAACCGCAATGCGGAGCTGCTGGCGGAGCAGTGTCGATGCTATCGGCCGGCCGTCGCCGCCATGGCCGATCCCGCGGCCGCCCAGCGGCTCCAATCCCTGCTCGCGGGGATGTCCGGGGCGCCCGAGGTCCTGGCCGGGATCGAAGGGCTGGAGCAGGTCGCGGCCCTGCCGCAGGCGCCCTATGTGATGGCCGCCATCGTCGGCGCCGCGGGGCTGCGCCCGAGCCTGGTGGCGGCCCGGGCCGGCAAGCGCGTCCTGCTGGCGAACAAGGAGGCCCTGGTGATGGCGGGGGCGCTGTTCATGGACGCAGTGGCGGAGAGCGGGGCCGAACTGTTGCCGATCGACAGCGAACATAACGCCATCTTCCAGTGCCTGCCGACGGGGTTTCACGCCGGTCTGGCGCAGGTCGGCGTGGCGCAGATTCTGCTTACCGCCTCCGGTGGTCCGTTCCGCGATTGGTCCGTGGAGCAGATTGCCGCGGTGACCCCGGAGCAGGCCTGTGCCCATCCGGTCTGGAGCATGGGGCGCAAGATCTCGGTCGATTCGGCCACCCTGATGAACAAGGGATTGGAGGTCATCGAGGCGTGCTGGCTCTTCGGTACCGGACCCGAACGGATCTCCGTGGTGGTCCACCCGCAGAGCACCGTGCATTCCCTGGTCCAATACAAGGACGGATCGGTCCTGGCCGAGTTGGGCAATCCCGACATGCGCACACCCATCGCTCACGCCCTGGCCTGGCCGGAGCGGTTCGACTCCGGGGTTGCACCACTGGACCTGGTCGCACTGGGCCGACTGGATTTTCAGGCCCCGGACCCGGCGCGCTTCCCGTGCCTGCGGCTCGCCTTCGAGGCCGCGCGTGCGGGCGGTTCCGCCCCCTTGGTGTTGAATGCGTCCAATGAGGTCGCGGTGGCCGCCTTTCTGGACGGCCGGGTGGGCTTCCCCGGCATCGCCCGGGTGGTGGAGGAGACGCTTGCGTCTTCGCCGGCGCAGGCGGTGGCCGGTCAGGACCTGGCCTTCCTCATCGATCTGGACCGGCGTGCCCGCGCCAGGGCCGAACAGCTGATCGCCACCGGGCCGGTCTAGGGCGCCATGTCAGCCACCTTATTGCAGGATGTCGGCTATTTCCTGGTCGCCCTGGCGATCTTGATTACTGTTCATGAATTAGGGCATTTTACGGTCGCGCGGCTGCTCGGCGTCGGGGTCATCCGCTTCTCGGTCGGTTTCGGGCGGCCCTTGCTGCGCTGGCAGCGCCGTGCGGATACGACCGAGTATGTGCTGGCCGCCATCCCACTGGGCGGCTATGTCAAAATGGTCGACGAGGGCGAGGAGGAGGTCCCCCCCGCGCGACTCCACCTGGCCTTCAATCGTCAGTCCCTGTGGCGGCGCGCGGCGATCGTCGCGGCCGGGCCGGCAGCGAATCTGCTGTTCGCCGTCCTGGCCTACTGGGTCATCTTCATGGCCGGCGAGAGCGGCGTGCGGGCGGTGGTGGCGTCGGTGGAGCCGGACTCGATCGCTGCCCAGGGCGGGTTCCAGGTGGGGGACCGGCTGCTGCGCGTGGGCAACCGTGAGGCCAGCATCTGGGACCATGCGGTGTTCGCCTTCATGGCCGAGGCGGTCGCCGGCGGTGATGTCCGGGTCAGGGTCCGCGACGCCGAAGGGCGCGAGCAGGACCGCTTGGTCGATGGCCAACGGATGGCCGCGCTGCCCGAAGACGCCAGCCTCATCGTGGGCCTTGGATTGAACCCGCGGCCGCCGCGGCTCGCCGCGGTGGTCGGGGACCTGGTCCCGGGTGAGCCGGCGGAGCGCGCCGGCCTCCAACCGGGGGATCGCATCCTGGTGGCGGACGGTGAGCCCGTGCGGGACTGGGCGCATTGGGTGGAGATGGTCCAGGCCCGGCCGGGCCAGGAGATCACCGTCGCGATCGAGCGTGCCGGGGCGCCCGTGACCCTGCGTTTGACCCCGCGCGCCGTCGCGCAGGACGGTAAGTCGGTCGGGCGCATCGGGGCCGGGGTGCTGCTGGATCGCGTCGAGATCCGGTACGGTCCGCTCGCCGCGCTGGCGGCCGCGTCCCGCAAGACCCTGGACATGAGCCTGCTGACCGTGCGGGTGATAGCGCGGATGCTGGTGGGGCGGGCCTCGGTGGAGAATCTGAGCGGTCCGATTACCATGGCCAAGGTCGCGGGCCAAACCGCCAACGCCGGGTGGGACGCCTTTGTCAAATTCCTGGCCGTGGTCAGTATCAGCCTGGGGGTCTTGAACCTGCTGCCGATCCCGGTCCTGGACGGCGGCCACCTGCTGTTCTTTTTCATCGAATGGATCAAGGGCAGTCCGCTGTCGGAGTATGCCCAGTTGCAGGGCCAGAAGGTCGGGATTGCCCTGATCGCCGCCCTCATGGGGCTGGCCTTCTTCGTGGACCTGTCGCGACTCTTTGGTTAGCCCTTGTCGATCCCGTATACTAGCGCCCTTGGCGACCTGAGGAACCCCCCGCGCGGGGATTCTTCACGTCACGCAACGAACCTGCCCGAGCGCGGGGAGGTTCCATGTGGTCCCATTTTCGGGCAACTAACAATGGCGGGGCAACCCTGTCCCGTGCGGTGCCGTGATGTTTTCGGCGCCCTTTGGTCGCTGCCGGGAGCTGGGCGGCGGCTTGACCCTGGGGGAGTATTCCTTGCACCTAGCATTTGCTGACATCGGCGGCGGTCGGCGTCTGCCCCTCGTCGCCTTCCTGCTCCTGTTCTGCGCCGCGGTGTCGGCACAGCAGTTTCAGATTGCCGATATCCGGGTCGAGGGCCTGCAGCGCATTGCGCCCGGCACCGTCTTCAATTATCTGCCGGTGCAGGTCGGCGATACCGTGGGGGATGATGTCACCGGCAATATCATTCGCGCCCTCTATCAGACCGGCTTTTTCGATGATGTCCGGGTCGAGCGCGAGGGCGAGGTCCTGGTCCTGACGGTTCAGGAGCGTCCATCCATCGCCAGGATCGAGTTCGTCGGCAACCAGGATATCGACGAGGCGACGCTGCGCAAGGCGATGGACGAGATCGGCCTGAAGGAGGGGCGGGTCTTCAACCGCTCGGTGCTGGATCGCATCGAGCAGGAGTTGGAGCGCCAGTATTACTCGCGCGGCAAGTACGGCGTCCTGGTCGTCTCCACGGTCTCCCCGCAGGAGCGTAACCGGGTGGCGATCCGCATCGACGTGACCGAGGGTCTCACTGCGCGTATCAAGCAGATCAATCTCATCGGGAACCAGGCCTTCGCCACCCCGCAACTGCTCAAGCAGTTCGAGTTGGGTGCCTCCGCCTGGCATTCCTTCTACTCCAAGAGCGATCAATACTCGAAGCAGAAGCTCGCGGGCGACCTGGAGCGCCTGCGCTCCTTTTATCTCGACCGCGGCTACATCAAGTTCGACATCAAGTCGACCCAGGTCTCGATCAGTCCCGACAAGAAAGAGATCTACGTGACGGTGGTGCTGGACGAGGGCAGCCCCTATACGATCAGCGACATCAAATTGGCGGGCGAGGCGGCGGTGCCGGTGGCCAAGATCTTCCCGCTGATCCAATTGCGCCGCGGTGAGCCGTTCTCGCGCAAGCTGACGACCGAGAGCGCCGAGCGCATCTCCAGCCTGCTCGGCGACGAGGGCTATGCCTTTGCCAATGTCAACGCGATCCCCGAGGTCAACGACGCGACCAAGCAGGTGATGCTCACCTTCAATGTGGACCCGGGCAAGCGGGTCTATGTCCGGCGCGTCAACATGAAGGGGAATACGCGCACCCGTGACGAGGTGTTGCGCCGCGAGATGCGCCAACTGGAGAGCGCCTGGTTCTCCGCGGCCCTGGTCAAGGAGTCGCGCGAGCGGCTCAACCGTCTGGGCTATTTCGACGATGTCACCACCGAGACGCCGGCGGTGGCCGGTTCCGCCGATCAGGTGGACGTCAATGTCACGGTCCGGGAGAAGCCCGCGGGCAATCTGATGGCCGGCATCGGCTACTCCCAGTCCCAGGGCGTGCTGTTGAACGCGAGCATCAATCAGAACAATTTTCTCGGCACCGGCAAACGCGTCTCCCTGGCGTTTAATACCAGCCAGGCGAGCACCCTCTATTCGCTCAGCTACCAAAATCCGTATTATACTGCCGACGGTATCAGTCGCGGCTTCGAGCTGTCGTATCGGGCGACGGATTTCAGTCAGTTGACCGATACGAGTTACGCGACCTACACGACGGATACCGGCATCGCCGGGATGAATTTCGGGTTGCCGATTTCAAAGACCAGCCGCGCCGGCTTTGCCCTGCGCTACCAATACACCAATATCCAGTACAATCCGCTGACCGCTTTTTTCTACGCGCCGCAGATTTATGCCTTCGTGGAGCAGAACGGCCAGACCTTCAACGATTTCATCATGAGCGCGAGCTATACCGACGACACGCGCGACAAGGCGGTATTCGCGACCAAGGGCCATTTGCAGTCGCTGCACGGCGAGGTCGCGATCCCGGGGAGCAGTCTGACCTACTACCGGGTCGGTTATGAGGGCACCCGCTACATCCCCCTGACCAAGCGCTTCGTGCTCTCCCTGTCCACGGAGTTGGGCTACGGGGCCGGGTACGGCGACCTGACCGCACTGCCGTTTTTCTTCAATTATTACGCGGGCGGGCCGCGCTCGGTGCGCGGGTACCAGGCCAACACCCTGGGGCCGCGCGAACTCTCCATCAGCTATAACCCCACGGGCGGTAACACCAAGATCGTCGGCAGTGTCGAACTGTTGGTCGCACCGCCGGTCGGCGGCGATCTGGAGAAGACCCTGCGCTTCGGGCTCTTCCTCGATGGGGGCAATGTCTGGGTCACGCAGGACAACCCCCTCGTCTACCCGACCGGATTCAATCTCGACGAGATGCGCTTCTCGGCCGGCTTGTCCGCCAGTTGGCTGTCGCCGATCGGTGCCCTGTCCATCAGTCTGGGTTTCCCGCTGAACGAGAAGCCGGGCGATGAGACCCAGCTCTTCCAGTTCGGCGTCGGCCAGACCTTTTAGTCTGGAAAGAACGGATAAGCCGCCCATGACGCAACCGGATGCAACTGATCACGGCGCTGCCGTGCGCCTTCCAGGCAGTCGCCGGGGGCGCCCGCGGGCATCGCTGAGCAATACTATTATTGGTGTTTATTGTCGTTCAGTCACGGCCAGCTGCGCTGCCTGCGCTGCCTGGGCTGCTGGCCCGGACCGCAAGCCGGCGGTCGTCGGCTTCATCGCGGCGACACTCCTGCTCGCGCCGGGCGTCGGCGCGGAGGATTATAAGATCGGCGTGGTCGATCCCAACCGGGTGGTGGAGCGCTCCCCGCAGTACGAGGCGGCGGGCAAGGCGCTACGGGTCGAGGTGGAGGAGCGTGAACGCAATCTGCGCCAACAGCAGGAGCAGATCACGGTGTTGCAGAGCAAGCTCGAGCGTGACGCGGCCCTGATGAGCGAGAGCGAGATGCAGCGGCTGCAAAACGACATCCGCAGCCGCACCCGCAAACTCAAGTATGCGCAGGACGAGTTCCAGGAGGACTTTGCCCTGCGCCAAAACGAGCTGCGGACCAAGCTGGGAAAGCAGGTGCAGGAAGTGGTGATCGAACTGGCGAAGGAACTCGGCATCGATTTGGTCATTTCCGAGGGCCTGGTCTATTACAGCCCGCGCGTGGATATCTCGGACCTGGTGATCGAGCGGCTGAAGCGGGACTCGGCCACCAAATGAGCAGTTGCGGGCAGGGCGCGGCGAATGCAGATGCGGGTGCCGCGAGCGGGGGCCTTGGTCTCGGACAACTGGCTGCCCTGCTGGGTGAGCCCTATCGCGGCGACCCGCACACCCGGGTGTCGCGGGTCGCTGAGCTGTGCGCCGCGCAGCCGGACTGTCTGAGCTTTCTGGGGGACCGCAAGTACCGTGCCGGTCTGGCCCAGACGCGCGCCGGGGTCGTGATCCTGCGCGCCGCCGACGCGGACGCGGCGCCGGTGCCGGTGGTGATCAGCGTCAACCCCTACCTCAGCTTCGCGCGGGCCGCCCGGTTTCTTTATCCATCCCCGCCGGTCATGGGTGGCGTGCATCCCGCGGCGGTCGTCGCGCCAACCGCGGTGGTCGACGCCAGCGCCTGGATCGGGCCGACCGCCGTGGTCGAGGCCGGGGCCTGGATCGGGCCGCGGGTCTTCGTCGGCCCGGGGTGCATCGTCGGGGAAGGGGTGAGGATCGGTGAGGACAGCCGCCTGGTGGCGCGGGTGACCCTATGCCGCGGGACCCTGGTCGGCAAGCGGGCGCTGCTGCACCCGGGCGCGGTGATCGGACGCTCCGGCTTCGGTTTCGCGAAGGATGGCGAGCGCTGGGTGCGCATCCCCCAGGTCGGGCGGGCGGTCTTGGGCGACGATGTCGAGGTCGGTGCCAACACCACGGTCGACCGCGGCGCCATCGGTGACACCCTCATCGGCGACGGGGTCAAGCTCGACAATCACATTCAGATCGGCCACAACGTGCAGGTCGGTGAGAATACCGCCATGGCCGCCATGACCGGAATCTCCGGTTCCACCCGGATCGGGCGCAACTGCACCATCGCCGGGGCCGTGGGGATGGCCGGACACCTGACGATCGCCGATGGTGTCCACTTCACCGGGCAGGCGATGGTGACCCGGTCCTTTCCGCAGGCGGGCTCCTACAGCAGCGGAATACCAGCCATGCCCAGCGCGGACTGGCGGCGCAACGTGGCGCGCTTTCGACAGCTCGATGAGCTGTCGCGCCGACTCAAACAACTCGAGGCGCGCATCGCAGACTTAGACGTCGCGTCGGCGCAGGAGGACGATTGATGCAGGCATCTCAGCCTTACCCGGTGGACCCGAACTGCGGGGAGCCGGCTACGCCGGTTGCGCGGGTGGATTCGGACCTCATCACCATGGACATCCACAAGGTGCTGAGTCTGTTGCCGCACCGTTATCCCTTTCTGCTGATCGATCGGGTGTTGGAATTCAAGCGTGACCAGCGGTTGGTCGCGCTCAAGAATGTGAGCTACAACGAGCCCTATTTCGTCGGACACTTCCCGGTGCGCCCGGTCATGCCCGGGGTCCTGATCATCGAGGCGATGGCCCAGGCGACCGGCATCCTGGCCATGGCGTCGCGCCCGGAGGAGGTGGGCGAGAAGGCGCTCTATTACTTCGTCGGGATCGACAAGGCACGCTTCAAGCGTCCGGTGGAGCCCGGTGATCAGTTGATCATGACGGTCGACCTCTTAGCCGTCCGCCGCGGCATCTGGAAATTCAACGGGGAGGCGCGGGTGGATGACCGCCTGGTGGCGAGTGCCGAGATCATGTGCACCGCCCGGGACTTCAACGGTTGATTCACCCCTCTGCCGTCATCGACCCGGGCGCGCGGCTTGCCGGTGGGGTGGACGTCGGCCCCTTCGCGGTGATCGGTGCGGGGGTGGAGATCGGTGAAGGCACCCGGATCGGACCCCATACGGTGATTCGCGGGCCTACCCGCATCGGACGGGACAATCGCATCTTCCAGTTCGCCTCGGTGGGCGAGGACCCCCAGGACATGAAATACGGCGGGGAGGAAACCCGCCTGGAGATCGGCGACCGCAACCAGATTCGCGAGTGCGCCACCCTGCACCGCGGGACCGTCCAGGACCAGGGCGTCACCCGCGTCGGCGATGATAACCTCTTCATGGCCTATACCCATGTGGCCCACGACTGCCGGATCGGCAATCACGTCATCATGGCCAACGCCGCCTCCCTCGGGGGCCATGTGGAGATCCAGGACTGGGCCATCCTCGGCGGCTTTACTATCGTCCATCAGTTTTGTCGGCTCGGCGCCCACAGCTTCTGTGCCATGGGCTCGGCCCTGAGTAAGGACGTGCCGCCCTATGTCACGGTCGGCGGCCAACCCGCGGCACCTCATGGGATCAACAGTGAGGGGCTGCGCCGCCGCGGCTTCAGTCCCGCGGCCATCGCCGCCATCAAGCGCGCCTACCGCGCGCTCTACCTGGCCGGACTCAAACTGGACGAGGCCTTGGAGCGTATCGGCGGCCTGGCCGCGGAGGTCCCGGAGGTCGCCGCGCTGGCCGCCTTCGTGGCCGAGCGCGGTCGCGGCATCGTCCGCTGATGGCCAGTGCCGGGTTGCGCGTCGGCATCGTCGCCAACGAGGCCTCGGGCGACCTCCTGGGAGCCGCCATTGTCGCGGAACTCGCACGGTTGGTCCCGAGCGTGCACTGCGTCGGGGTGGCCGGGCCCCGGATGATGGCCGCCGGTTGCGAGACCCTCTTCCCGCTGGAGCGCCTCTCGGTGATGGGGCTGACCGAGGTGCTGGGTCACCTGCCGGAACTGCTCCGGCGGCGCCGCCAACTCACCGAGCACTTCCGCCAGGACCGGCCCGATGTGTTCATCGGCATCGATGCGCCCGACTTCAATCTGGGTCTGGAGCGGCGCCTGCGTGCGGCCGGCGTCCGCACCGTACACGTCGTCAGCCCCACCGTCTGGGCCTGGCGCCCGGGGCGGGTCAAGGGCATTCGGCGCGCCGTGGACCTGCTGTTGTGCCTCTTCCCGTTCGAGGAGCCGTTCCTGCGCCAACACGGGGTGCCGGCCCGTTATGTCGGCCATCCGCTGGCCGACCAGATCCCGTTGCAGGTCGATCGGGCCGAGGCCCGGACCGCCCTGGGACTGGCCGCGTCCGGCACCCTGATCGCACTGCTGCCCGGCAGCCGCCTGGGCGAAATGGAGCGATTGGCGGCGCCGTTCATCGAGACGGCCGTCGCCTGCCTGGCCGCCCGCCCGGGTCTGCGCTTCGCCGTGCCCCTGGTCAACCCGCGGCTGCACGCCTTTTTCCTCGCCGCCTTGCAACGCCTGGCCCCGGACCTGCCGGTGACCCTGGTCGAGGGGCGGGGCCGCGAGGTCATCGCCGCCGCGGATTGCGTCCTCACCGCCTCGGGTACGGCGACCCTGGAGACCCTGCTACTGAAGCGCCCCATGGTGGTGGGCTATCGCGTCCACCCGTTCACCTACGAGCTGCTCACGCGGTTGCGCCTGGTGAAGGTCCACTACGCGGCCATGGCCAACCTGCTCGCGGGGCGCGAGTTGGCCCCGGAATTTCTGCAGGACCGGTGTCGCGCCGACCTGCTGGCGCCGGCCATCCTGGCCCTGCTCGATGATCCCGCCCGGGTGGCCGCGATCGCCGCTGAGTATGCCCGTATCCATGCCGGGATGCGCCACGACGCCGCCCGCGCGGCGGCGCTGGCGGTGCTCGAACTCATCGGGCGGGTGCCTGGGGAAGGTGATACAGGCGAAGCATCGAAGTCCGTTCCGGCTGGTCAAAAATAGACAGGATTAACAGGATTTCGCAGGATTAACAGGATTTCCGGAAGTGCCGACGACAGCAATCGCGTCGCTCTTATCCTGTTAATCCTGAAAAATCCTGTTAATCCTGTCCATATATTCTCAGGCCGCTCACGACTTTGGGGTCTGCGTTCAAGCGTGTGGACCGGCAAGGGCGTGACATTGCGCGCACTGACGACGGGTTTCACCAGGTGCAGCAGAGGTACCGACGTGCTCACGATCTGTTCATTCAATATCAATGGCATCCGCGCCCGGCCCCACCAGTTGGCGGCGCTGAAGGCGGGGCTCGACCCGGACATCCTGGGCCTGCAGGAGTGCAAGGTGGTCGATGAGGAGTTCCCCCTGGAGATGGTGGAAGGGGTGGGCTATTGCGCGCATTGCCACGGTCAGAAGGGACACTACGGGGTCGCACTCCTGAGCAAGACGCAACCGCTGGCGGTGACCAAGGGGTTCCCGAGCGATCCG
>Ga0247841_10009114_pt1 | contig 14003 bp, 8 predicted proteins | sample LaCruzMarch2015__2_FD_192410 | JGI IMG/M metagenome (GOLD analysis project Ga0247841, IMG submission 192410) | Freshwater microbial communities from meromictic Lake La Cruz, Castile-La Mancha, Spain - LaCruzMarch2015_18m | ecosystem: Environmental > Aquatic > Freshwater > Lake | place: Spain...
ATAAAAAAAGATTTGGATTTTTCTTGCCTCTTTTAAAACTGAAAGTATAGGAAGAGGCAAATGGGGATAAGAGATAGTATTCACCCTGCTTCTTTTTAAGTTTATCCTTACCAGCTAGACATTTCCATAATTCTTTTGAAATTCCTATTTTTCTATCTTTGAAAATTTTAATTGCCCCTGGAAACTCAATTATTTCATAGCTTTCACCATGTACTGTTAAGTTAAAAGTTTGATTCGGTGATTTTTTTAGTTCATTTAACTTTTCACTTTTACTTTCTGCTGGTAATTCGGTTGATGAAAAAAAAGAAGATGTTGCCTCATTTGATTTATCGTTTATATTAAGTTCTACTAAACCTTTATTAATCATATTTTCCTTTTCATCTAGAATCTGAAATTTAATGGTAGGATAAGGAAGAAAGAACGAAGAAACAAGGTTCCAGCTTAATAAAAAGACAAGAGCTAGCACTAAGAAACTAGAAGATATGATATAGTAAGGGAGAAGAGATGGTTTTTGTTTTTCTACCAGACAGATTGTCATGTTGTCTGGTCCTCCTTTTTCATTTCCTATTTCGATTAATTCGTTTAATGCATCGTTTGGTTTGAATTTTGTAATCGCTTCTGCGATCGTAGAATCATGAACTACGCGAGTAAGTCCGTCGGTTGTCAGGAAATATTTATCTCCTTGTAGCCAGGGTACTTTAAAAAGATCAATCGCAATTGTTCTGTCCATTCCAATAGCTCTGGTGATAATATTTTTATTGACTGCTTTTTCAGCTTCATTTTTTGACAACAAACCTTTTCTAACTTGCGATTCAACAAGAGAGTGATCGTTTGTGATTTGTTGAATCAATTCTTTTCGAGCTGGATTAATGAGATACGTTCTGCTATCGCCAACATTCGCTACATATACCATCATTTCTGTAACAACGATTGCTGTTACAGTTGTTGCCATATCTGGTGTATTTAACTCTAATCCTTTTTTTATAATCAATTCATTTGTCTTTTCAATTGCTTTTTTTAGGCGTTGATCAATGGATAACAGTTTTGATTGCAAATAATAGGTCTTAATAATAGTAGAACAAGTTAGTTTGCTGGCAATTTCACCATTTGCATTCCCGCCTACACCATCAGCAACAATAAATATTGATCCATATTCCTTTAGTATTTCTTTCTGGGTAGGTATATAATAAGAATTGGAATCTTCGTTGTTTTTTCGTTTTTTTCCTAAATCGGTCTTTGTATAGGCTTTAACTAAAGTTTCCATCATTTTTTTCCACCTTTTACTTGAACAAAAATCATTTCCTGTTCTCCTAAAGTGATCCTATCTCCGTCATTAAGCTTAATGTGCTCAACTTCTTTTTGATTGACAAAGGTTCCGTTTCCTGATCCAAGGTCATGAATGAAATATTCATTTTCTTTTGAAAGAAACTTGGCATGCTTTCTGGATATGGAAGCATCGTCTATCATTATATGGTTGGTTGAGTCCCTTCCAATTGTAGTAACACCTTCTGCTCCGATATCAAATGTTGTATTCTTGTTCATTCCGTTGACAAAAATTATCCAAGCCAAGCTTCCTTTTTTTCGATTAACAATTCTTGTTTTTTCATTTTCTTCACTATAAAAAGGTATTGTATTTTCTGATTCAGAAATCGAAGAATGTACTGATTTCTCTTCAGCCTGATGAATTCTTCTATATCCACATTTAGGACATTTTATATCCAAAAGATGCATTATATATCCGCAAATTGGGCATTTGTTTTTCTGGTTCCTTTTTGAATTTGCTGTGAAATAGTAAACCAGCAATCCAATAATAATGAAAAGAAGAATGATAGATCCAATCCACACGATAACTGGTGATTTTTGGTTTGGAAAAATAAAAAAGAAACCTTTTTTTGCTGTTAATGCATCCTGATTCGTCGAAATGTTAATTTTAACATAGTGTGTTTTGCTAAAATACGTCGGCTTTAACTTGGATAAAAACTCTATTTTGTATTCTTGTTGAAATTTATCTGAAAGATTCTTTAACTCTAACGGAACATCAGAAGCAGAGTAAAGAGGATAGTATTCTCCCCCTGATTTTTCAGCAATGTCTTTTAGATCATACCCTACATCTGGTTTACCAACTGCCAGAACATAAACAGGGATATTGGCAGTTACTGCTTCGAAGATGCAGCGTTTTTTTGTTTTTATGCTTTCATCGTTTACGTCTGAATCCGTTACGAACAATATGACACTTTTTCGATCGGATGAAAGCATTTTTGCATACTGTATGCTGTCCGACAACAAATCAAAAACCCGGTTTGTATCACTGAGAGTAATTCTAGAAACTTCTCTTTGCAATTCATCTGGATCTTGGCTTAAAAAAGGATTTTTTTGATTGTTATATGTAACCAGCAAAACAGGATCTTTATCATATTTCGTAAGAAAAAAAGTATTTATACTTTCAAAGATTGTAATCATTGAATTTTTAAAAGGTGGAGTGTTCGTATTTGCGATTGCCATAACAGTTCCAATAGGAAAATTTGCATTCTGTTGGATTGTTTTTGATAAATCCAAGTAAATACTCTGAAGCTCTTTTGTGGTTGGTGTATAAAAATATGTCCCATTTGTTTCTTTTGCAATCTTTTGGAGAGGAGGCGAATTTATATCTTGACCGAGACCGATACAATAAACGGGTATTGTGTTCTGTTTTGCTAATTTAATACAGTTTTCAATGGTGCTTTTACTTTTCTCCCCCCCTTTATAAGCATCTGTTAAAACAACCACAGCCTTATTTTTTATTTTTGATTGATTTGATAAATTGATTCCAGCAAGAAGCGCATCATACAATGTGGTTTGATCAACATTTTCTATACCAGGGGGTATGCTATTAATCGCTTGGGTAAGTAAATAATGATCTGAAGAAAAAGTTGGTTTTTGATTTGTATCCATTATGTGTTCTGTTATTTTATCTGTAAAAGAAATGATAGATGCTTGATCTTCTCTCCCAAGTTCATTGATAAAAAGCTTTGCAGCTTCTTTAACCTCTTGCATAGATTGAGCCATACTGCCGCTTCGGTCGATCAGCAAGACCGTTGAAGTAGCCTCTCTGGATATTCTCGGAGAATTAAGTGAAAATTGTTCAATTGAAATTCCGTCCTCTGTAAAAGTTACTTGATTATTATTGATTAATCCATTGATCCTATTACGAGGAACAGAAAAGAACACATTCATGCTTGGATAACGGGTTGTTGATATCTGATTGATCTGAATTGACTTTTCCAAGGCTAAGGATTGAAAGGGAATTAAACTTATATAGATAAGAATCACGAGTACAAAAAATTGCTTTTTCATTACAATTTTACTCCTTTCCAATATTTAAAACCTAATTCATAAATATTGGAATATTTCTGCCTTAAACCTTTTCATGTCAGTATATCGATTTGCAGGATCTTTTTCGAGAGATTTTAATACTGCTTTTGATAATGATTCTTTTATGTGAGGATTATAATCTGTCAAAGGAATGGGTATAAAGTGGATTTGTTTGTCACGAATCTCCTCCGGATTATTTGATGGAACGCGGAATGGATTGATCCCTGTCAAATATTCGTATAGAACGATACCCATCGAGTATATATCGGACCGAAAATCAATCGGTTCTTCTATAAGTTGTTCTGGAGAAATGTAAGGTAAGGTACCGAAAAATCTCCATTCCGCTCTCATTTTTTTTATTTCTACAGGAGTGCCGGCTGTTCCGAAATCAGAAATCTTGGCTATGCTCTTTGAATTAATAAGTATATTACCCGGTTTAATATCATTGTGAATAATACCTCGATTATGAACGTAGGCAAAAGCATCAAAAGTTTGTTCTAAAATTCTTTTTTGGTTCCTGAGAGTTTTTTTCTTTTCTATTACATGAGCCATAGTTATAGATGGAAAATATTCCATTACCATCGTTGGCATATCATCATACATGACTTCCATTAATGTTTCAATAATGTTTGGATGTTTAAAGCGAAGACTCATTTTGATTTCTTTTTTAAATAAATCCAATACATCTTTATTTGATTTAAATTTTGCATTTGGAAGCTTAATGGCTACTATTTCTCCTGTGTCCAAAAACAAAGCTTTATAAATTTTAGACATTCCGCCTTCATCAATCTGATCTAAAATATGAAGATGGCTTCCCTTACTCTGGTTATTTTGATTTAATTGCTTTATCTCCGCAGTTGGCGCCATATCCATTTTTGTATTCGGTATAAAAGTTGTCTTGATGGGATCAATGATTTGTGTTTGAAGGAAGTTTCCTAATTTATTGAATGAAGAACTATCAGAGGATTTTGGCTGTTCTTTTTCTTCTCTGTTAACAACAAACATTGTTGAATTACCAATTTTGATTGAGTCGCCTGGTTTGATTGAAATTCTTTTTTCTGGAGTAATTAATTTTCCATTTATTAGAGTTCCGTTTTTACTATTATGATCCACTAGAAACAAATGATTGCCATTTCTTTCTAATAAAGCATGCTTTCTGGATATAGAATTCTCATTGATTATAATATTGCATTCATTTGACCTTCCGATTGTAATCCTATTCTGATGAACAGGATATACTTTTCCACTGTAAGGTCCAGAGAGAAAATGCAATACAATCATTACTTTATATGATTACATTTAACTATTTTCGAAACCATTGAAATCGAAATGTAGTTTGTCCAGTTCGAATCACATCTCCATCCATTAAAACTTTTCTGTCGACTTTTTGCGAGTTGATATATGTTTTATTCATTGATCCTAAGTCATATAAAACAAATTTTCCATTTTCATCACGAATCCGTGCATGTTCTCTGCTAGCAGACTTATCAGTGACCGGGAGTTGAATGTTTCCAGCTCTGCCAATTACAGTTATACTATTGGGAGCTAACTTATATGATTGCCCTTTATTTGTGCCACGTTCAACAATGAGAACGCCAAAACCAGGAGTTTTTTGTCCTATTCCTATCGGTGTCGTTGGTTCATCTGGAAGAGTCGGCTGAAGTTTGTTCCGATCTGGTTCAAAATCACTATCAAAATCGCCTTCTACATAATCAGAAACAGAATAATCATCGAAAGCAAGAATGCCTAAAATGATAAAATTTACAACAGGAATCAAAAACCAAATCACCCACCAACTTGGTTTGCCAAGTTTTTCAAGAATTTTTATCAAAATGATGATAAGAAATATGATAAGAAAAATAACGTTTAGTATAGGAATCCAAACAAAGAATAATAGCCACCAAGGCACATCTGCTAATTGTATTAATAAAACTGGATTAGCAAACCATGATGTCCATGGATAGGGATGATTTAATTTTTCGGCAATTTTTTGCCAGCAAATAGCGGTGTAAATATAGGTAGCTAACGCTATAAAAAAAAACAATATCCAATAACTATTTGGCAAAGTAAAGATAGATCCAATATCTGTCCAAATCTGTGATAAAACTTCTAAAATTTCCATTTAATCCTCCAATAATAGATAGTTAAATCTAAAAAATTCTTCTGTTCGTCTAATCATCAACTGATTTCTTTGATGGAACTTTAAAATTTACTCTTTTAAAAATGAATTTTATTTCTCCAATCATTACATTGTCATTATCTTTCAATTCTACGGTACCTTCGATCCTATCATCATTAACAAATGTTCCGTTTGTAGATACAAGGTCGTAAATCTTATAGACATCCCGATCCTCAAAATATTTTACCTTTGAATGATCTTTTGAAACAGAATCATCTCCTAATACAATATCATTTTCAGAACCTCTGCCAATAGAAGTTACTCCCTCATGAACATCAAATCTTTGTCCAAGAAGCTTTCTGTCAGTGCATACTAACCAGGCAAAAGAGGGTAAGGATCTTTTAATAAATTTAGTCTTATCATTCTCATCTTCTTCATTTGGGGTGAAAATTGTTTCATCATAATTTTCTGCCCCCCCTTCAATAATAGTAGGTTCTAAATCTTCAAATTGATTTTTCTTTCTCTTAAACACAAAAACCTCCTTCGAAAGATAGCTCTAATTAAAATATCACATCTTCTAATTGTACAACTTCAGATTGTTATGTAAACAAAAATAAACATTCTTTTTTCCACTATCGTTACATTATTTTCGATGTTTTATAAGATCTCTGATAACTGTTGAGTCTTCTCAAAAATTATGCTTATTGATAAAAAATAAATATTACCGTTTCCAATTATTTAGCTTCTTGTCTTCACGATCCATCCGTGTGGATTTTTTATATAAATCCCAGAGAGCTGACTCAACGCAGATCAAATAAATTTTGCATTTTTCAATGGCCAAATTATTAAGATTACTTTGCCAGAAATACTGGAAAGCTGGATAGGTCCAAATTCCCTGCTATCCAGACTGTTATTACGATTGTCACCCATAACAAAAAATTCATTTTCCAGTAGTATTTTTTGGCCGTATATTCCAGGTGTTTCAATGTTCAAGTAGGCATCTTCCTTGATTTGTTCGCCGTTTATAAAAACATTACCATCTTTTACTTCAATCGTTTCACCTGGAAGCCCAATGATTCGCTTAATGTAATAAATTTCACCATTATTGGGTGGATGAAACACAACAACATCCCCGCGATTTGGTTTCTGGAACCGATAAACCAGCTTGTTAACAATAACAGTATCATCTTCTTGAAATGTTGGTATCATGGATCCTACTTGCACTCGAAATGGTTGAAAAATAAAATATCGAACTATTGGTGAAGCAATTAACATGGCAACAAAGGAAATGATAATGATTAGTATTACTTTTCTAAAAATCTTTATTAAACCTTTTTTCGATTTCATTGTAATCCTCCAATTTTTTAAAAATCTATAATTTTACTTTTTTTTAATCCTTTTTTATTAACAGTGTACCAGCCATGATATCGTGCAAAGCTTGCTTCTTTTGGGTGAATCCTGCCATTATGAAACCAATATACAAAGTAATGAAGGACACGCATTTGCCCCAATATCTTCCATTAGCCCGACCAAATGAAATTCGATTGCCATTTAAGTCAGTCACAAATATTCCCATAATCATTTTTCCAAGTGTGGCTTGTTTAGTAGAGCTTTCAAGTAAAGTATAATATAGCCAACCTTCAACTATTCCAAGAATGCTACCAAATCCCTCAGCATTTGTTTGGATTGTACCTAAATCTACTCCCAATCCAACTAATAATAATCCAAAAATTACCCCAATTAGATAACCTCCAATTGTTAGAATTATACTGTCAATAAACATTGCAGAAAATCGTTCCCAGAATCCTGCATAATGATCTTCAGCCCTTATTTGTATACTCATTGTGTACTGTACTCCTTTTCAACTCTTTTTGTACTAATTTTAAATTATTTTTGTACTTTTTGTCTGTAGGGAAATCCCGAATTAACTCAATCCAAAGCTGTTCTGCAATTTTAAAATATGAAACTGTCATGTTACCATCTTTCAACTGAATTTTATTTAATTTTCCCAATCTATAATAAGATACAGCTAGACTGTTTTTATACTTTGTGTCCGATGGATGAGCATTATAAAGTTCTTTTTCATACTCATTACACATAGTAAAATATGTAAGAGCTTTTTCGTAGTTACCCATGATTTGGAAGTAGTTACCAATTCTATTGCACAAAATAGCTATTTCATAATTTTTATTGCTTAATGATTGAACTATGCTTTCAGCGTATCGTGCATACAACTCAGCATCATCAAAGTCTGTATTATGTGATTCTTCTGCTGCTAGATATTCTAATTTTTCGATTAATGTTTTAATCATATATTTACAATCTTCTGCGAGATTCGGATTTTTTGTTTTAACAATTTCTTGGGCTGTTTGATTGCATTTAAAAGAAATCGGATTTGGACTAAATTCGATCCATCCTTTTTTATAAAGGGACTCCAATGTATTTTCTGGATCTCCAAATGATCCAATTAACGTTTCTATGATACTATATTCAATACTTTCTGAAGGTAGAACCACAAAGATCGAAAGCAAAGAAATTTCAGGTGGTGTGAGTTTACCCAGATCGAAAATAGCAGGAACAGATTGATTGGTGGTTTTGATGGATAGAGAATCAGATAGCAAAGAAAATTTATGCTCATTTTGAAGATCTATTGCTTCTATTCCAGACTTAATAGTTTTTATGAAAAAAGTAGTCCAACTTATTGTTACAAATATGTATGGTATGCATAATAAAATTTGATTAATAAATAGTAATTTCAAAGAAAAAGCAACTGATAAACATCCAGATATTAGAGTGAAATAATATGCAATTGCTAATGCAATAAGAGATCTTCTACTAGCAAAAAAACCTAGTGTTAATCTAATTAATCCTTCGATCAATATCAAGACACTATAAGTATATAGGAAAATCCCTAAAAATATTTCAAGAAAACCTAATACAATAAATATGAGACCTGGAGCTTTTGCATTTGACTCTTGTGATGCTGCGTACACTTCGAAACCATTTCTATAAATGCACCACCCCGTAGAAGGATTTCTTTTTTTATCATTCTGTCTGTACTCTAACATTATTTTTGTTCCATCGTCTAACACAAACTCTTTACTATCAATAAACTCTTCAAATGGCCATTTTTGAGTTAGACTTAGATGAAATATTTTATTACCTATCGTTATTATTAAAACTGTTTTGTTCTCTTTAAATAATTCCAAGAAAGTTGTTCTTTCTTCGTTAATGGGTAACTTTACTACTTTTTTATTCATCCTTGTAGCATTTTTAGCCCTGCTGCCAAATGTTTCAACCTCATCAGGTTGTTTATTATGATCATTTCCTTGTTGTAATGTATTTCCATTTTCTTTTACACTACCAAGTTCATTTGATGTTTTATTTCTACGGAATGAACCAGAAGAGACATTTGAACTTACAGAAGTTGAGGGTGCTCTCTTAGGTAAATATATTTTGAAAACATCTGCTGATGTCGTCTTTATTTTTCTTCTTCTATTAAAATACAAATAAAGATTTTTGCACGTGAGAAATAATTTAGCTTTTTTTCGGAAAAATAGAAATACTAAAAATAAAAGGATTATCCCAAAGCCAAAATATAATATAAGCAAAATCAAAGAATTCGATTCTTTTTTAGGTTGTTCCAAAGGTAGTTTTCCTGAATCAGACGTTTTTGGCGTTTGATCCAGAGCAATATTTTCTTGGGAATACTGTATTTCTATTTCTTTTGTCTCGGGAAACCAATTTACGGTAGCTCCAAATCCTTCCGCGATAAAACGTATTGGTACAACGGCTCGATTGGCTGGTCTCACAATGAAAGGAGCTACCTCTATTTCATACTGATTGGTTTCTGGTTGGGTAGAATTGGGAGCATATCGTTCGATAATAGCAATCTTTTCTAGGGAATGCATCTTCATATCGATTCTGGTTCTATCCAATTTGGTTAATGTAATTATTATTTGCCCTTCTCCCGAATTATTGCTATCTTCGATCCATTGCAACTTAGCTCCAAAACTTTCTGCAATAAAACGCAAAGGTACCATCGTCCTGCCATCCTGTGTGAAAGGAGCAAGATCTAATATGGCATATTCCCTATTTCCATTACGGGTAATGGCAACTTCAGTGGTATCCAGTGCTAGTTTGATAACAACAGATTCGTTAGGTGAATCAAATGATGCATTTACTTGCTTGATAGAGCTATTCGTTAGTGTAAAAAAATAAATTGAAAGAAAAAAAATCATCAAGAATCTTCTTAGGATCACTCTTCCCTCCAAATACAGAAAAAAACACTCCTGATTAGTCAAACTTTTGTCTTCCAGTTCCATCAGTACGAATTTTGTAAAGTCCGTAACTACCGGGTAGACCATTTTCGTAATAGATCCAATCACCACCTGCAAAAAGGTGATCAATCCTGTCATCATTCAATTTTGTTCTTCCCGATCCATCAGCACGAATTTTGTATAGCTTTTTACCATCCGAATAATTGCAGTAATAGATCCAGTCACCAACTGCGTTAATATATTTGCAGTTATCGACATTCACTCGACCTCTTCCCGATCCATCCGTCCGAATTTTATATAGCTTACATCCATCCGGATCATTAATATAATAAATCCAATCCCCAACTACATTGATGCAATTGGTTCCATCATCATTCAGTTTGGTCTTTCCCGATCCATCCGTACGAATTTTGTATAGTCCGTCATTCGCGTAATAGATCCAGTCTCCTATCACAATAAGATCATAGGTTCCATCATCATTCAGTTTGGTCTTTCCCGATCCATCCGTACGAATTTTGTATAGTTTTTTAGCATCTGACCAATTGGAATAAAAGATCCAATCTCCCACAACATTTATGAAATAGCTTTTATCGTTATTTAATCTTGTTACTTCGCTACCGTCTGTTCGCATTTTATATATTTTATCTTCATCATGAAAATTTTGGTAATAGATCCAATCTCCTACTATATTAAGTTCAAAAATAAAATTGAAATCTAAACGAGTTCCACCAGTTCCATCTGTACGAATTTTGAATAGATTATTGCCAGAATAATCCATACTGTAATAATAAATCCAATCCCCTTTTAACACAAACGACGATCCACTAAAAGTACCATTAGCAATATTCCCAGATGTATTTCCATATTCTACGTTTTTATCATTATCATTATTGTTGGATATTGAAGGTTTCTGATTCCCAATATTTCCAGGAGTGTTGCCATTTTCTTGTTGTTTAACACTTTCATTTTTTACATATCCAGAAGGTTTGATTTTAAAAAAAATCTGACTGAACAGTACACCAAGCCCTACAACCATCAAAACCATAAAAGCGGATAATGCAATTATAAGGGGCGCAGAACTGCTTTTCTTCCCAATCCTTTTCTTTGGAATGTTTCTTTGAATGAGTGTTTTATGGATCGGTGTGATATTAACTGGCGTAATGTGTTTGCTTTCCATCTGGTTACTCGGGGTTGGATTGGTACGAATGATTTTTGTGACATATTCCGATGTGGGGATTGGCTCATGGGTTCTTTCTCTGGTTTTTTGTTTGTTCTGTTTCCGTTCCCGAATATCCTGCCCCATTTCATCCGGCGATTGGTAGCGAAACTTTGGATCGGGTTGCAAAGCTGTTAAGATCACTTCAGACAACCATACCGGTATTTGCGAATTGACAACGGAAGGAGGAATCGGGCTTTTTGAGATTTCGCATTGAAAGATTTCAGCTTGCGTTTCACCATAAAATGGTAATTTACCCGTAATCATTTCATACAAGACTATGCCTAGATCAAACATATCGGTGGATTTGTTTAATAGGCGGTTGTATCGGGAGGGCATTAATTGTTCGGGAGCTGCATAATGGGACGTAAAGAATATGGTGCTCTGTGTCAAAGTGGATCCTTCTGTTTTTGCTACACCAAAATCAGTGACTTTGACTGTATTATGGACAGCATCAATCATGATATTTTCTGGTTTAATGTCCCGATGGACTTGTATTCCTTTTTTGTACGCATAACTTAAAGCGGACAAGACTTGCATAAGGATTCCTAAGGCTTTCTCCCACGGTAGTACCCCATTTTGTTTGATATATTGCCTGAGGTTTAATCCATTGATAAATTCCATGACAATAAAGAAAACGTTATCCTCTTTGCCAGAATCAAAAACTTTTACAATATTGGCATGATCCAACACCATTCCAACATCAGCTTCTCTCTTGAATCGTTCGATGAATTTCACATCCAGGGAGATAGATTCGTCTAATACCTTTATGGCAACTGGATTATTCGTGGTTAGGTCTCTGGCAAGAAATACTTTCGACATACCGCCAATGCCAATCAGCTTTATGATTTTGTATCGATTTTTGAGGATCGAACCAATACTGACCATATCTCTTTTAATTCAACTACGACTTTGCATGGGTTAGGTTTTCAATGTGATGGTAACAGTTTGGGAATAGGGATCCCAATCTACTTTAGCACCAAAAATATCAGAGATAGCTCGAATCGGAACTACAGTTCTGCCGTTGACGGTGAAGGGCGCCACTTCTAATATTATTTCTTTTGCTATACCAGACCCTTCTCCATAGTAGACTTTTGCAATTTTCTTATCAATCAATAAATGAATATAATAATCTCTATAGATAATAGTAATCTCGTTTGTTGGTTCCGGTATCCATCCCACTTTTGCTCCAAAGGCTTCACCAATAAACCGCATAGGAACCATTGTGCGACCACTTCTGGTAAAAGGAGCAACATCCATAGTTGGATAGCTAAGGATGCCGTTTCGATTTATGGAAGCTTCTCGGTTCCCTATATGTAATATAATAACGATGGAAGGTTCGATATAGATTTCATTGACTGTTACCATGGCTGTAGCTTCTTTCCCTTCGCTACTTGCCACAACCAATCCATATCCTTTCCATTGAGCAGTGAATAGTCCGGTGCTGGTGATTGTACCGATACTCCCACGAACAGACCAGGTAATCCGAGAATTGGCAACCTGCTGATTGTTTTGGTCATATACCAGAGCAGTGAATTGCTGGGTATCACCAATGTCTAAAGTAGTAGAATAGGGGGAGAGAGTGATGCGAGTAATTATAGGGCTGGAACTTCCTGTGACGGTAACACTTGCACTGGCAATCTTCCCTTCTAGGCTTGTCACCATAACATAGCCTGTGCCTTTGGAACGACCAATAAAGAGACCGGAAGCGGATATGGATCCGAGATCGACAGGTGATACAATCCAGGTTAAGGAGCTATTGGGAATCACCATGTTATTGTTATCATAACTCGTTACTGTAAATTGAACGGATTGATCTTGTGCAATTGTAGCAGAACTGGGAGTGATGACTATCTTATCGACTTTTGCTTGCGTATCGTTGACAGTTATACCATCATCACAACATTCCCAAAAATTATTTTTTTCATTTGACTCATCCACTTCTTTTTGTGAATCGACTTCACACCAAATCCAAACTTGATATTGACCAGTATTACTGTTTTTTAAATTTGGAAACGTGAAAGAATACTCGATAAGTGTTTCTTCGCCTGGAGATAAAGAATTGACATCCTCCTCGGATATTAAATTGAAATCTTCATCTTTATCAGGATCTTCCATTAAAGTCAGATAAAATACTGCATGACTTTTCCCAGCAGTTGCACTCCCTATGTTTTTAATCTTTGCTCTAACTGTGAAATTTTGACTTTCAGTTGCTGTCCTTGGATTCCAACCCATAGTAGGAGCGGTTAAATCTGGTTTACCTCCGGGAGGAGGAGGTTGGTCTTGGTTATCATTAACAACTATAGGCTTTAATGATGTAAAGAAATTTTTTTCATTAGATTCTTCCACTTCCTTTTGAGAATCGACTTCGCATAAAATCCAAACTTCATATTGACTGCCATTATTATTTTTTAAATCTGGAAACGTAAAAGAATGCTCGAACTCAGTCTCTTCTCCCGGAGACAAAGAATTGACATCCTTTTCTGCAACAAAAAAGATATCTTCTTCTACCTTAGGTTCTTTTTGCAATAATAAATAAATCTTAGCATGACTTTTCCCAGCAACTGCATTTCCTATGTTTTTTATTCCTGTTTTTATCGTGAAGAGTTGATTCTCTGTCGCTACTTTTGGATTATATTCCAAATAAGTAGCGGTTAAATCTGGTTTACTTCCGGGAGGAGGCTGCTTATCAGTAACGGTAACAGTTGCGATAGCAGTTTTACCTTCTGGCGTAGCAGCCATAACTACCCCTGTGCCTTTAGTTCGACCGAGAAAAAGACCAGCAGAGGAGATGGTTCCGATTTCAGAAGGTGTCACGCTCCAGGTTATAGGACCATTCGGAATCACCATGTTATTGTTATCATAGCTCGTTACTGTAAATTGCACGGATTGATCCTGAGTAATTGTGGCAGAGCCGGGAGTAATGACAATCTTGTCTACTTTTACTTGGTTAGCATTGACAATTACTACAGATGTAGTCTGTGCAGTTAATCCTCCTTTGTCGATTACTTCCAGTTTGATGGTATAAGTTCCTTTG
>Ga0247841_10009115_pt1 | contig 14002 bp, 8 predicted proteins | sample LaCruzMarch2015__2_FD_192410 | JGI IMG/M metagenome (GOLD analysis project Ga0247841, IMG submission 192410) | Freshwater microbial communities from meromictic Lake La Cruz, Castile-La Mancha, Spain - LaCruzMarch2015_18m | ecosystem: Environmental > Aquatic > Freshwater > Lake | place: Spain...
TATCAAAATAAAATCCGTAACTCGTATTCACAAAAACCCTCCAAAGGTATCGCCTAAACCACAGCAATCAATTAGTTAACAAAAAAAAACATTCATCCTTGGGTAGATGAGGTCAGTTGTTCTGAAACTACCCATCACCCCAAGGGTGAATCCCAGCAGGGTGATCACGGAGAAAACCGGTTTACGGATGAAGTTGCGAAGAATGAGTTTAAATGGATGGATCATTGTTCTTTTGTTATTCGACAACCATCAGGATATCTTCATCATCGCTGATTGATTGGGCCAGCTTTAGCAATTCGTTCATTTTTGCCGCAGGGGCAGTTGAATTTTTGAATGAAGCTGTTTGTACGTGTTCCTTCAGCTCTTTTCCCTTCAATGAGATCAGGATTTCACCTTTGTTGCCCACCATGTAGGAGGAAGGCCAGACAGGCATCCCGCCATCCAGGTTGTTTTTCAGGATTTCCGGATCATACTCTTGCGGATCGCCTTTCACGATGAAAAGTTTTCCGGCCGATTTGGAGAACAGGGCATGGTACTGTTTCAGTTGTTTGCTTTTCCGGGTATTCGGACAGTCGTAACTGTCTTTTGAGAAGGTCAGGAAAAGGTAATTCCTCGTGTCGGCCCAGGTTTGCGGGATGATCTTTCCGACCAGGTTAAAATCGGGGTCGGCCCCTTCTTTTTTAAGCAGCTTGTATTTGCCGAGTTTCATTACATATACGGGCAACAGCCGGTTGGGGGGCAGCACCTGAAAAACCGTGTCGTTAAACGCATTCCTTACGAAGTACCTTCCTTTATTCTCATATTGCACTCCTTGATCCGTGCCCCGCATCAACGGTTTTGAAAAATGATCCAGCTTTTCAAACTCGCTGAAAGTAGCCAGGGTATCCCCCTGGTGATTGAAAACCGCAAGCATGTATTTGCCTTTTATGTCGAAAGGACCGGAGAGTTGCTTGACATAGGTGTTGCGATCGAGCATCATCGAACTGAGTCGCTGGTATATATAGTCGGTCCCGGCGCTCCACATGCCGTTGACATTGCCCCTGGGAGGTTCCGGCCTTCTCCCGTGGTTGAGATCGATGGCCATGCTGCCCAATCCCCTGACCTTGTCAGGTTTTTCCGGGTCGAATGCCATAGAGAGATTCACCGGTGGTTGCGAACAATCATATTCCATGATGTACGACTGACCGGTGAGCGAGTTCCTGTATTTGTAGAACAGGTTTTTCCCGGTCGCCCAAACGGTGGTGCCGCCGCCGACAAAGGTATTATCGCCCCGGACAATCATCACATTCTCCTTTACCTCTATTCCGGCAGATTCATTTTTTACAATGGCATTGATATATTTCCCACTTCGGGCATACAGAAGAATTCCCGACGGATTAACGGCCACGATGTTCGAATCCATCAGGTAGTATTTGAACTTCATCAACCTGACAAAAGAGGAATCAGGGATCTTTTCCATGCGGATGTATGTGATTTTGGAAGCCACGTCAGAAAGCGCGAAGTCCCTGACATTATCAAGGCTACCGGCAATATCGATCAACACCGGGGGATGGGAGGGATCGACGGAACGGTCTTCCATGAACCGGAAGCCGGGGGGTAGCTTTTTCAGCGAATCGGCCAGCCTGTTTTCACGCTCGACGCGTTCGGCCTCCTCTTTTTCCTGAAGCAGGATATCTGCCGAGAGCTTTTTCTCGTCGTTTTCGAGCCGGTTACCATTGCACGACAGGAACAAGATCGTGACTCCGGTTATCGCTGCAAAGTTTAAAAGATGCATGTGCTAATAATTTTTGATCTCATTGGTCACATTGTATCAGATTACTTTTTCCCTGACTGGTTGTTATTCATACTTCATACTTTCAGCGGGGTTAACGGATGCAGCCCGCAAGGTGACCAGGCCCACCGTTACGATCACCAGCGCCAATGCGATTGCCCCTGATAAAATAAAAACCCAGACACTCATCGAAACCCTGTAGGCAAAGTTCTGAAGCCATTTGTCCATCACCCACCATGCGACCGGGCAGGTCAGTACAAAGGAGAGGAGCACCCAATTGACAAATTTTCCGGTAAAAAGCCGGATGATCTGGCTTACTCCAGCCCCGGATACTTTACGCACGGCAATCTCCCGGGTTCTCCGTTGCGCCATGAAGGAGGCCAGGCCAAGGAGGCCAAGGATGGCCACCATGATGGAGAGCCCGGCAAGCATGGTGAAGACCTGTTTCGTCTGGATCTCATTCCGGTAAAGGTTTTTATAATCCTCTTCCATGTAGCTCATCGAGAATGGCGTGCCCGGTAACAAACGTTCCCAGGTGCTTTTTATGGAAGCAGTTATTTCGGAGGATTTTCCGGGTTGGAACCTGATGGTCATGTAGCTGCCCGGCGATCCGTTCAGGTTTACCAGTCCCATCGGCCTTATCGTGGCATGCACCGATTCATAGTTGAAATCTTTGACGACCCCGATCACATGATATTTGTGTGGGGTCCTGGCAAAGTCAAACATCCTGGTGCCGATCGGATTTTTTAAGCCCAGGATCCTGACAGCAGTTTCATTCAGAACGATACCCGTTGAATCGGTCGGGAATTCGGGTGAAAAAAACCGTCCTTCAGCCATCCTGAATCCCATGTTTTTTGCAAACCCGGTATCACATCTGATCAGATTCAATGTGAAATTTTTATCAATGCCTTCCGCGCCGAAACCCAGGTTGTTAAATGAAAAGCCGGGGAGTGAAGATGATATGGTCATCCCAAGGATACCCGGCTGCTGTTTGATTTCATCCTGGAATGCTTTGCTCATCATGGCAAAATTGGCCGGGGTTCGCAGTATAATAAGATTTTCTTTTATGAAACCAACATCTTTATTCAGGATAAAGTTCATCTGTTGGCTGATGATCATGGTTCCGATAATCAAAAAGATCGAAGCGGAGAATTGCACAATGACAAGCAGGTTGCGCAACCCGATCCCTTTGGTTTCGGTAAGAACCTGCGCTTTCAACACCTTAACAGGGTTGAACCCCGACATGAAGAAGGCAGGGTAAACACCCGCAACTAAACCTACCACAATTACAAATGTCAGTAGGCTTGGGATGACCCATGCGGAAGAGAAAAGATTAAATGACAATTCACGGCCAACCCAGTCACCATAAAGTGGTACTAAAAGTTTGACGACAACGAGGGCCAGGATCGTTGACAAAAGGGTCAAAACAAGCGATTCAAAAAGGAATTGCCTTATAAGCACGGTACGCGTCGAACCGGAGGCCTTCCTGATCCCGACTTCCCTGGCACGCAAGGTCGACTTCGCTGTGGAAAGGTTCATGAAATTAATACAGGCGATGATCAGCACAAAAAAGGCGATGATCATGAAAATGTAGACATACTTAATGCTCCCGTTTGGTTCGAATTCGCCGTTAAGATCGGAGTGTAAATGGATGGAGGTTAGCGGCTGAAGAAAAAACTCCCAGTAATTTCCCTGGGCAAGCGCCTCTTTATACCGTTCCACACCCGCTATCTCCAATACATAAAATTTTAATTTATTCTCGAGCTCCTTCGCTGATGCTCCTTTCCTGAGCAGGAAATAGGTGATGAAATTGTTCGCAGTCCACTCCTGTTCGTTGAGCAATCCCGGGAAGGTTGACAGCGAGGCCAGCAAACCGAAATGAAAGTGCGAATTCGTCGGAATATCTTTAAAGACTCCGGTCACTTCGAACCGCCCGAAACCGGAGGTATCGATCTCGATGATCTTCCCTACCGGGTTCTGATCCCCAAAATACTTCCGTGCTTCTGTTTCACTGATGATTACTGTATTCGGGCGGCTGAGTGCGGTTGCAGGGTTTCCTGATATAAGGGGCAGTGTAAAAACATCAAAGATGGTTGAGTCAGCGAACATGGCAACAGGGGCTGTAAATGTTTTCTCACCAATCCTGACCAGTACCTCATTCCAACCGGCTAACTTCACGCCCGATTCAATTTCGGGATATCGCTCGCGCATTTCCCTGAACATCCGAGCAGAGGACCAGGTTTGGTTGATTTTTGTATTTCCGACCATGGCCCGGATGCACAGGCGGGATATCCGGTCAGCATTTTCATGGTAGCGGTCGTAGCTGAGCTCGCTGACCACAAACAGGAACATCAGGATGAAACTGGCGATTCCCAGGGTAAGTCCGAAAATATTGATGGATGAAAAAACTGCGTTTTTCCTGAGGTTGCGCAAAATGGCAGTGAATATGGTTCGTGTCATGGTATATGAGGATATTATTATTTCACTCCGCTTTAAGTGCAACCGCCGGATTTACACTTGAGGCCCTGTATGCCTGGAAACTTACCGTGGCAAGGGCAATGACCAACGCGCCCAATCCGATGGCGCCAAAGACCAGCCAGTTCATGTTGATCCTGTATGCAAATTCCAGCAACATTTTATGCACGGCATACCAGCCGAATGGAAAGGCAATGGCGATGGCGATGATCACCAGGACCAGAAATTCCTTCGATAAGGAGAAAATCACCGAAACCGCACCGGCTCCCATCACCTTCCGTACTCCGATCTCACGGGTCCTCCGGCTTGCCGCGTGGGTCGAAAGGCCATACAACCCCAGGCAGGCGATGATCAAGGCAACCATCGTAAAATACTTCAGTAAAAGGCCCATCCGGATCTCTGCCCTGTAGAGGTTGTCGTAATCCTGGTCGATGAAACTGTATTCGAGTGGGTAATCGGGGACAATCTTTGTCCATATCTTCTCCACGGTTTTCAGGGTAGACGGCAGATCGCCGGGAGCCAGCCGTAGGAGTATGTTGGAGAAACTTCTGCTGTCGCTGACTGCAAATGCCATGGGCTCAATGGGCTCCTGGGCCCCGCTGTAATGGAAGTTTTTCATCACCCCCACGATGACCCCCTGCTGTCCCATAAATCTGAAACTTTTCCCGATAACATCACCTCCGCCCATCAGCTTTGCCACCTCCTCGTTTACCAGGAAATTACCCAGGGTGTCGCCCATGTCGGCCGGATGATCGGGTGAGAAATCCCGTCCTGCCACAAGGCTGATCTTCATCGTTCCCAGATAGTCGTAATCGATGATGTTTTGCCCGATCAGCACCTCCTTTTCGGGATCCTTTCCCTTCCAGGAAGCCCCGCCGCCATTACTGCCGATCATGGTAGGGTTGTGGCTTGCGGCAGAAACTCCAATGATTACCGGCTCTTTTGCCAGCTCTTTCTTCAGTGAACTGTACCTGGCCTTTACATTTTGGTTCATGGGGATGCAGATGAGATTTTCTTTATTATAACCCAGCTCCTTTTCCTGCATGAACTTTAACTGGAGGTACATGAAAATAGCGCCCAGTGCGATGAAAATCGAAAGTGAGAATTGAACCACAACCAGGATCTGCCTTAACAGGCTGTTTCTTTTTCCCGAGACCGTTTCCCCCTTGAGTACCAGGACCGGTTTCAGCGACGACAAATAGAATGCAGGATAAATCCCGGCCAGGATGCCGGTCACCAGCCCGGTGATGATAAAACCCGCAACGAATTTTGCCTGGAAGATATCATCCACCGTGAAACTTTTACCCGCGATCGAATTGAAAACGCCCAGTAAAAGTCCAACGAGAAGGAGTGCAAAGATCGACGCGATCATCACGAGCACCATCGATTCTGTCATAAACTGAACGATCATGGTCAGCCGGTTTGCCCCGGCAACCTTCCTGATTCCAATCTCTTTGCCCCTCAATGCGGCTTTTGCAATGGCTAAATTGATAAAGTTGATGCAGGCGATGATGAGAATGAATATGGCGATGGAAACGAAGATCCAGATGTTGACAATGGCCCCTTTGCCCTCCTGGAATCCGTATTGGGTGTGCAGACGGTAATCCAGCCAGGGTATGACGAAAAACTTTGTATTGGTCTCCGGATTGTGTTCCACCACAATGTTGGTTAGTTTCTTATTGACAAGTGTGATGCTGGCGCCCCGTTCAAGCAGCAAAAAGGTGAATATGCTGTTGTTGCCCCAGGAATCGTTCGATACGCCGATCTCTTTCAGGAAAGCATACGGGATAATCGCATCAATCCCGAATCTCGATGCACCGGCTGAGCTGAATACCGAATTCTTAGGGATGTCTTTCATCACGGCGCTTACTGTGAAGGGGTAATTGTTTTCGAGGTTGATTACCTTCCCGACTGGGTCGCTGTCGCCGAAATATTTCTTCGCAAGCTTTTGCGAAAGGATAATCGAATGAGGGTCGCGTAAGGCGGTCTTTGGATCCCCGGTAATCAACGGAAGGGTGAAAACCCTGAACATGCCTGAATCGGCGGCCTTAACCTGTGTCTCATAGAAGACCTTATCACCGATGCTGAATAACAATTTTGGAAGGAATACCAAACGGGAAGTTTCACTTATCTCCGGGATCCGTTCTTTCCATACCGGTGCACAGGGATGAGGCGTAACCTGTACCCGAAAACGATCTCCGGTGTAGAACTGATCCTGGTTCACCATGTAGATCTGACCGGCGTGTTCATTGAAGTTCTCGTAACTCAGTTCATCCATCACCCACATGAGGATGAGGAGTGAAGCTGCCATGCCGACGGCCAGACCGGTAACGTTGAGGATGGTGAATCCCTTTTGGCGAGAAATGTTGCGAAAAATGATGCGAAAAATATTTTTAATCATGGTTGCAAACGATTAATGGATGTTAATTTTGTTTACTTGAGCATAATTATGCCAGAAACAGATCACAAGGTCGCAATTCCACCTCAACCGACAACCCCTTCCAGGCAAAACCACATCATCCCCCAACCCTTCTCCTCAAGGAGAAGGGGAGTGCCCTCGACCAGGAACCGCAACAGTCCCTCTCCTGAAGGAGAGGGATTTAGGGTGAGGTGCTTGACAGACAATAACTAGTTCCGCATATTTGCTTAATCATGCCTAATCAATTTATTTCATTTCAACTTTATCATTATCTCCAAACATCGTATAATCTGAGACTATGACCTCCTCGCCGGGCGCCAGTCCATCCATCACTTCGTAATATTGCGGATTTTTCCGGCCGATTTTAATGTTTCGCTTGATGGCGAACTGACCGGACTTGTCCAGAACAAATATCCACTGCCCCCCGGTGGTCTGGTAAAAACTCCCCTGCGGGATCTGGATTGCTTCAGTGGGCTGGCCCAACTGAAGTTTGATAAAGTATGACTGGCCGATGCGGATGTTTTCTGGCAGTTTTCCCGTGAAGACGAGATCTATTTTAAATCGCCCGTTTCGTACCTCCGGGTAAACCTTCTTTATCTCCAGTTGAAGGGTGTCATTCGGCCGCTCGATATAGCCTGTCAACCCGGGTCTGATCCGGTCGATGTAATGTTCATCGACGTCGGCTTCGATCTTATAGGATGTCAGGATGTTGATCTGCCCGATCCGGAACCCGCGTGAGATCGATTGTCCGATCTCCACCATCAGGCTGCCGAGCTGACCATCTACGGGCGATTTTACATTCAGGTAATCCTGTTGTTGTTTCACCAGCGCGAGGTTCATCTGCATGTTTTTCAGGTTTTCGGTAATCTGTTCAATCTGAAGGTTTCGGAATTCATTGTCCTGCTTCTGACGCAACATGACAAGTTCGAGGGTCTTGTCGGCGAGGGTATACGCCTCTTCCGATCGTATGAATTCATCACGCGAAATCAGCTCGTCTTTGTACAATTCCTTGTTCTGCTCCCAGGTTCTCTTTTTTGCAACCAGGTCATATTTCGCATTCAGCACCTCCCGCTCCAGCGAATGTTTTTCCTGTTCCATCCTGATCCTGACCTCCCTGAGAAAGTTTGACTTCTCGGCCAGTTGCGCCTCGCTGTTGAGAATATTCAGATTCAAATCATTGTTGCTTAGCCTGATGATGACGTCCCCCTTCTTCAGCATGCTTCCCTCTTCGAGAATGATCTCCTCCACCTTCCCCCCTTCATAGGCATCGAGATATACCGTGGATATGGGGGCAGCCGTACCGTCGTTGGTGATATAATCGTTAAAGACCCCCTGAAGAACTGAAGCAATCGTGATTCGTTCCTTTTCCACCCGTACGGTGCTTGTCCAGTCCCTGAATATAAAAAAGAGGATGATTGCGATGATGATTACGCCTCCGGCAATGTATTTCCAGTATTTCTTTTTTATCCACCGGTTCTCCTTTATTACCCGGTCCATTCCCGTGGCTGATTGATTTTCCATAAATATGAGAGTTGTTCTACATTCAAAATTCAAATGCCATCCTTCACTATGCACTATGCATGTGAATCAAGGGTTAAAAATGTTTATGCATTGATCAGGAATTCTTGTTCCTTTTCTCATTTATTGCAGTTGGCTTTTGCCAACTGTCTAAGATTGATGCAGTTCAATAGGCTTTAGCCCCAGTTGTTTCATTTTCTCACTTTATTTATCAAGGTAGAGATTCCTATCGATGTTTGATTAATGGGGCTGAAGCCCCTGATTCGCCTTATTATCCCTTTAACAGTCAGCTAAAGCTGACTGCAATAAATAGTTCTTCATTCGACTGTCAACCCTTGATTCCCATTATTCACTTTTCACTTTTCACTGTTTCCCCAAGCAACGACCCAGTCATCAAAAACCTGATATACCGTTCTTTCAGCAGCACCTGCAGCCCGGTGCGTAACACTTCGGTCTTTGCCCTGACCCATTTGTTTTTCTGGATATAGAATTCAATGATGTTGATGAGTCCTTTGTCCAGCTTTTTTTCAGCGGCATCATAGGCTTTTTTGCTTTTGGCCAGCTGGCTCAGCGATGATTCATATTCGGCCCGGGCCGACCGCCAATCGGTGAGCGATTTTTCCACTCCCATCTGCAGTTTATAGGAAACATCCTCATACTGGATTTTAGCCTGCTGGTATTTTAGCTTCGATTTGCTTAAGGTGGTGTATTTTGAAAATTTCGAGAACAGCGGAATCTCGACACCGAGACTAAGATATTCATTGGAATTATTGGTCATCTGATCGGAGAACGGAATGATCTGGTTGCTGTTGTCGCGGTCGGTTTCGGTGTACAATGAACTCCAGCCGGCGTAAAATCCCAGACTTGGAGAGAATGCGCCTTTGCTGATCTGAACAGCCTTTTTTGCAGCCTTCAGCTGATTTCTCGCGTAGGTCAGATCGGGGAGGGCAACCGAAGCTGCACGGAAGAGTTCATCCATTGACAGCGTATCCATGGTTCCGGAAAAAATTGACAGGACCAGGGTGTCAACCACCAGGCTGTCGGCCACGGGATAGTTCATCTGGTATTTCAGACCAAGGGTAGCCTGTTCCAGCAAATGATAGGATTGAACGAGCAGGAAGCTGTCTGCGGCCAGGTTCGCTTCGGTTTCAAGCAGATCGGTGCCCGGTTTCCGGCCAAGTTCTACAAATTTTGTCGTGTAATCGAGCTGGTTGCGCGACAATTGGTAATTCTCCCATGCAATGGCTGATAATCCCTGCTGCAACAGCACATCAAAGTAACTGTTGATAACCGTGAATGCCACCTCATTCCGGACCTGCTGCAACCTGTTCTTTTCCGCTTCAAAATTCAACCGTTGCATGTCGATGGTGTTGAGTTTCATGAAACCGTTGAAAAGATCAACTGACGATCCGACCCCATACCCGTTGTTAAAAAACTGCACATCGATGTAAGCATTGGTTGTCGGGTCGATGCTTCTTCCATAGTTCTGGTTGAAGGATGATTGCAGGGTGAGTGATGGCAGCAGATCATTTTTTGCCTGCCTGAAATCCGTTTGGCGGATCTTAACGCCCAGTTCCTGGGTATGGACCGAAAAGTTGTTATCCCAGGCATAATGTATGCATCGGTCGAGGGCCCATGCCTTTTGTGCTACCATGGGCTGCATGTCATTGAAAACCATGGTCAAAAACAGCACGATGATCCGGAACCATTTCATACTTAGAGCGCTTGCTGCTGGAGGGCAACTTCTTCAGTCACAATCTGGCCATCGAATAAATTGACGATCCGGTGGGCAAAGGCGGCATCCCGCTGCGAGTGGGTCACCATCACAATGGTGGTTCCCTGTTTGTTCAGGTCCGAAAGGAGATTCATCACCTCGATGCCGTTTTTAGAATCCAGGTTCCCGGTGGGCTCATCTGCCAGGATCAGTTGTGGCTGAGGAACAACAGCACGTGCAATCGCCACCCGCTGTTGCTGTCCACCCGATAACTGCTGCGGAAAGTGTTTTCTGCGGTGCCCTATCTTCATCCGCTCAAGAATTTCGGTGACCATTTGTTTTCGTTCAGCGCCCGACTTTTTCAGGTAGAGAAGGGGCAGTTCGACATTTTCAAACACGTTGAGTTCGTCGATCAGGTTAAAGCTTTGAAACACGAACTGGATGTTGCCTTTCCGGTATTGGGTGCGCTTGCCCTCCTTGTATTTCGAGACATCGATGCCATTGAAAATGTACGACCCGTCGCTGGGATTGTCAAGCATCCCAAGAATGTTGAGGAGGGTCGACTTTCCGCAACCCGACGGCCCCATGATGGCTATGAATTCGCCTTTCTTGACCTCCATGCTTACATTGTTCAGCGCGGTGGTCTCAATTTCGTCGGTCTTGAACCGTTTTGTGAGCTTTACAGTTTTAATCATCGTTGGTGTTTTTGAGTGATGTTCTTCTTGTTCAATTATCGTGCCACTGAAGTTATCTATCAGTATTACAATATATTATGAAATGATGCAATTATATTTTGTAAACTTATTGAACAGGTATATGTTAACATTCTGTACATTTGTATGAGTAATAAGCCAAAAAGTAATCTACATTACTGAAATCATACATATAAAACCGCCCCCCCTTCTCCTCCAAGGAGAAGGCCCGGGGGATGAGGTCATATTCAAACCACCATCGATGGAACAAAAACAAAAAGAAGGAAAACTGCTTATTGTCGATGACAATAAAAGCGTGCTGAATGCACTGCGCATCTTCCTGAAATTCGAATTTCTTGAGGTGATCACACTTTCCAGTCCCAATACACTGATTCATGAAATAACAACCCGGGACATTGATGTTGTGCTGCTGGACATGAATTTCAGGGCAGGCGAAAGTTCCGGTAATGAGGGCATGTACTGGTTGCGTGAAATTAAAAAAATCAGAAAAGAGATCGAAGTGGTCATGTTTACCGCCTATGGCGATATTGAAATAGCGGTAAAGGCCACCCATGAAGGCGCCGCCGATTTCATTCTCAAACCCTGGGAAAATGAAAAATTGCTGGCAACCCTTAAGGCTGCGCTGAACCTAAGAAAGTCAAACCTTAAAGTGGGAAACCTGATCAGACGGGAACAGGATCTTAAGACAGAGATGAACAGGGATGACCGGATGATCATTGGTGTTTCCCCCGTGATGCAAAAAATCCTGGATCTTGTTAAAAAAGTAGCCGCAACCGATGCCAACATCATGATCACGGGTGAAAACGGAACCGGGAAGGAGTTGATCGCCAAAGAGATTCACCGGTTGTCGGAGCGGAGTAATGAACTGCTGGTTGCGGTCGACCTTGGATCGATGTCGGAGTCGCTTTTTGAAAGTGAGATGTTCGGACACACCCGGGGCTCGTTTACCGATGCCCATGAAGACCGTACAGGCAAGATCATGCTGGCCCACAAGGGAACCCTGCTGTTGGATGAAATCGGGAATCTGCCGTTGCAGCTTCAGTCGAAGTTGCTGAATGTATTGCAGAACCGGGTTGTTGTTCCGGTCGGATCCAATAAGGAGCACCCTGTGGATATCAGGCTGATCAGTACCACCAATAAAAACCTGCTGCAAATGATCCGTGAGCAAACCTTCAGGCAGGACCTGCTTTACCGGATCAACACCATTCAGATTGAAGTTCCGCCTTTACGGCAGCGTATGGAGGACATTGAAATCCTGGCCAATTTTTTTGCCGGCAAATACAGTGTCAAATACAAGAAGAACTGTGTGAAGCTCCAGGACAGGACGATTGACCTTTTGCAAAAATATCAGTGGCCCGGAAACATCAGGGAGTTGCAGCACACCATTGAAAAGGCGGTGATCCTGTGCGATGGCGATTGCCTGTCGCCGGGGGACCTGTACCTGAACCAGTCGCATCATGTTCACAACGACGAAACCCTGACCCTGGAAGAGATGGAAAAACAGCTGATCCTGAAGGAGCTGAAGAAGCAAAGTCAGAGCTTGAGCATTACCGCAAAGAACCTTGGAATATCACGGACTACTTTATATAAAAAAATGAAAAAGTATGGGATATAAACGAATAACGCTGAGCACCATTACCAGCATTGTGATCATCACCCTTTCAGGTCTGGCCGCGGGCTACCTCACGGCCTTCCACATGGATCCCTGGTATTTGCTGTTCCTGGTCCCGGTTCCGCTTGCAACCCTTTCGGTCATCCATAATTTCAACCAATCGAACAGGCAGATCGCCTTCTTTTTTGAAGCGATCCGAAATGAGGACGCCTCACTGAAATTCCCGACTTCCATTAAGCAGAAGTCGCTGCGTCATTTATATGCGAGCCTCAATGACCTGAACGAGCGGATCAACGAAATCAAGCTACAGAATGAATACCTTGAAAAATACTATCAGTCTTTTATCCAGCATGCCGGCACTGGGCTGATGGCCATCAACCAGGACAACGAGGTGGAGATCATGAATGACAAGGCCTTTGAATATGCCGGCATTCCGTCCTTTACACCACTTCACCTGGTACCACTCCGAAATCCTGACCTGATGCACTTCCTGGCCACCTTCATGCCGGCGGAATCCAACACCTATAAACGGTTCACGGGTGATACACAGGTGAACCTGCTCATCCGGACCAGGGAGATCCGCTATGGCGGCAAGGTGTCGAGGTTGTTTTCGCTGCAGGACATTCGACATGAACTCGATGAGAAGGAGCTGGATTCCTGGCAGAAACTGATCAGGGTGCTCACTCATGAGATCATGAACAGTATCGCGCCCATCGTGTCATTAACGGGTACCCTGCAGAAGTTTTTCATGGAGAACGGCAACCCTGTCCATCCCGGAAAGGTCGATGAAGAGATTATCGACAATGTGATCCAGGGATTGGACACCATTGGTGAACGCGGCAACGGACTTGTCAACTTTGTGAACAGTTACCGTGAATTGACCCGTATCCCGAAACCCGAATTTCAATTGTTCAGGGTGCACGATTGGCTCGATCATATCGTTTTATTGTTGCATGAGCGCCTGGCACAAAAGCAGATCAACCTTGAAACAAGGATCGACGAGAAAACCAGGGAGATCACCGGGGACAAGAAACTGCTGACACAGGTCATGATCAACATCATCAACAATGCCATAGAGGCGCTATTAGAAATCTCTGAGAACCGGAAGATCAGGATCACCGTTGACTTGTCGAGGCAAAATCATCTCAAAATTCTCATTTCCAACAACGGCCCGATGATCCCGGCTGAGGCGATTGATAAGATCTTCATCCCCTTTTTCACCACCAGGGAAAACGGATCCGGGATCGGATTGAGCCTTTCGCGCCAGATCCTCCGTTTGCACAGGGGGTCTATTCATGCCGAATCATCCCCGGAGGTGACGCGGTTTATTATAACCTTATAGCATATGGATGATGAGATCACTTTCGGCCTCCTTTGAGAGATTACAACTCGGTCCTGGATTTAAAAAGGGAAAAGTCCAGTGATCACGGCTATTGCAAACCAAACAGTACTATCACCGGCGAAGTATTTTAATACTCAATCCCTTTTGTGCCGACCAGCCCTCTTTGTCGGTCAGGCTTATAAAAAAATGGTAGTCGCCCTCGTCAAATACACCACTGCCGTTTCCGGAAGGAATCGAGACCGAAAGATTTGTTTCATAGGCTATTGATCCATCCGCGATCGGATAATCCTGGATTAAAACAAACGGGTTCGCCGGATCCTTTTTCGGATCGAGCTGGCATTCCGTTACCTCAGTGCTGTGCGAGTGATGGTCGAAGTTGTGATGGATGTCGATACTGAATGATCCCAGTTCAACATTATCAGAGAACAACACTTTGAA
>Ga0247841_10009116_pt1 | contig 13999 bp, 16 predicted proteins | sample LaCruzMarch2015__2_FD_192410 | JGI IMG/M metagenome (GOLD analysis project Ga0247841, IMG submission 192410) | Freshwater microbial communities from meromictic Lake La Cruz, Castile-La Mancha, Spain - LaCruzMarch2015_18m | ecosystem: Environmental > Aquatic > Freshwater > Lake | place: Spain...
AAGCCAACAGAACCGCAATTTGATCTCGTTCCCATTCTTTGATTTTATTGATTTTCCTCATACCTGATTTTAATTCAGGTGATCGGATTCGTTTTAGAATTCAGTTTTTCTAAATCGGGCACTTTACCCCGGAATTCCCTCCGCAACTAGCCCCTCCGCTTCTACTCACCAAAATCAGAAAAACAATCACGAGTATTATTAAAAATAAAAAAATCAAAACCTTCTTCATATTAATTTCATTGTAACACCCTATCTGGCTCTCCCTTGTCAAAGGGAGAAGCCCCCGCAACGGCGGGAAGAGGGATTAAAATTGAAAAGCTCCCTCGCCTGCCCGTCCGGCAGGTGTGTCAAAGGGATAAAGATATCTTTATAAAAAGATGTCCTATCTTTAGGCTTAATCAAATATGTGATAAACTAAAAATATGAAACATGAATTTAAAAAGATAAACAAAAATACCTATCGCTCGTTATTTTTTTTACTTTTTTTGTCTTTGACCTTAACAGTATTAATTACCATGATAAAAGGCGGTGGTATGGATTTTCGATCCAGAGCCGCCGGCTTTAACTTTGAAAGGCCCTCTTGTCTTTTTGGAAAAACTGCACTTATAGCCAACATCGACTATCCCCCGAACGCGAATTTAATTCTTATCCCTCGGGGTGAAGTTATGGCTTTGGACAGCGATTTTACCATCGAGTTACTTGTAAAACCGTTACCGGCCGGTAATTTTAACAATCCAAGTTTAATTCACGCAGGAAATGGGTTTAATCTTTTTATTGATTCGGGTCAAAGCGGAACAGAGAACAAAATAGCTGTGATGCTGGGTAATGGATCTACTCTTACTCCTTTAATAGGTCCTGAAATATCCACCAACTCTTGGCACCATGTTGCCGTGACTTATACAAGAAATACTCCTAAAAAAGGAACATTAGGCCTACATGTTGATGGCAAGACGAAAGTTTTAAACAATGTACCCTTTTTAGACAATCTATCCATATTCGAGCTTGGAGGCTCATATTTTAATGGTTTTATAGATGAAATTCGAGTTTCTAAAAAAGTCATTTATTCTCAAACAAATTCAAAATACCAAGTACCCACACAGCCCTTTAATAGCAACAAACAAACCCTATTGTTATTGCACTTGGACGAAAATACTCAAGATTCTAGCGGTAACAACAATCATGGTCAGACTAATGGTCAGGTAACTTTTTCTAATTCGAATTATAGATGTGTTTTACCTTTTTCCAAAACTACTCCGTCACCATCGCCGGTTGTTCGCAAAAGAGTTTTTATTACATCAACATCTTACAACGGAGACTTGGGTGGTCTTAGTGGAGCAGACCTCAAATGTCAACAAAGTGCTGATTCGGTTAATCTTGGGGGAGTTTGGAAGGCTTGGTTAAGTGATAATACAACATCAGTAGCTGATAGATTTAATCACACCAATACCTCCTATAAAGATCTAGCCGGCACAATTATTGCCAATAACTGGGTTGATTTGACGGATGGAACAATACAAAATCCTATAACTGTTACCGAAATAAACTCTAATATTGGAGACCATGTTTGGACAGGAACAAGAGATAATGGTGAAATAATGAATCCTGGTGAATCAAAATGTTTAAACTGGACCTCTTCTTCGGACTTTAGTGGAGCAGGAGCAGTAGGTCACAGCGGCTATTCTGATTATCGCTGGAGCTGGGGAAGCAGTTTCGGATGTAATACGGCCTTTCGCCTCTACTGCTTTGAGCAATAAAGACCTTTCTTGCGTTCCATAGTTTTTTAGCTTCCTGGATCGTAATAGATACCAGTATGAACAAGGTAAATTTGGTATGAGATAATCTCATTGTCTGACAGTTTTTATTTTTTACTTTCAGACTTTCGACTTTTAGACTTTTAGACTTTAAACTACACCATGCGTCATTTTAATCGCGATTCACTCGACTACAAATTTGTCGAAAAATTTGAAGCGGGCCTGGTTCTCACCGGCTCCGACGTCAAGTCGTTGCGCACTCAAACCGTCCAATTTGCCAATTCCAAGGTAGAAATCAAAAATGGTCAGGCCATTTTAATGAATCTTCAGATTCCTCTTTACAAATATTCCCAGGGTCAGGTCGTCGATACCACCCACGACCGCTCTCTTCTTTTATCCGAAAAAGAAATTGCCAAATTAATCAGTTTTAAAAATCAAAAATACATGCTCATTCCCATTGCTATTTTTCTCAAAGGCAAATGGTTCAAAGTCGAAATCGGCGCCGGCCGTAAAGTCAAAAAATACGAGAAAAAAGAAAAGCTCAAAATCGAAGATCAAAAACGCGAATCAAATATTTAATTAGTGGTTCTTATTTGCCAACTATTTATTCCTCTGTTACAATACTCCCAATGATTAAAAATATCTCTTCACTCTGGTGGCGATGCATCTGGCCCAGTTGGGAGATGTTTTAGTGGCTTAAAACAATTTTTTCGAATTTCCAAATCTCCCGACTTTCCGGGAGATTTTTCGTTTTTTAAGGTCTCTCCCGCCGCTTTCTCCTTTTTATTAAATTATTAAATTTTAAATTATCAAAATGAAAAAAATATACAATTTACCAAATTCTGAAGGTTATTTCGGCGACTTCGGCGGCCGGTTTGTTCCGCCTCAACTAGAAACAGTTTTAAAAAACCTGGAAAATTCTTATTTTAAAATAAGCCGTCAGCCCGAGTTCAAAAAAGAACTGCGGTGTCTTTATCATCAATACGCCAACCGCCCCAGTCCGCTTTATTTCGCCCAAAATTTAACTGCCCTTTGCGGCGGCGCCAAAATTTATCTCAAAAGGGAAGACCTCAACCACACCGGCGCTCATAAAATCAACAACGCTCTCGGGCAGGCGCTTTTAGCCAAAAAAATGGGTAAAACTAAACTTATTGCCGAAACCGGCGCCGGCCAGCACGGTGTTGCCACCGCCACTGTCGCCGCCTTATTTGGTATGAGTTGTGATATTTATATGGGTCAGCGGGACATAAAAAATCAAAATGTCAATGTCTACCGGATGAAGCTTCTTGGCGCCAATGTCATCGAGGTTACTCAAGGCCAAAAAACTCTCAAAGATGCCGTCGACGCCGCTCTAATAGCCTTTGTTCAGGATCCTTCCACCTATTATCTTTTAGGTTCAACTGTCGGTCCTTACCCCTATCCCGTAATGGTCAGGGATTTTCAAAAAATTATCGGTATTGAGGCCAAAAAACAAATCCAAAAACTGGAAAACCGTCTTCCCGACTATCTTATTGCTTGTGTCGGTGGTGGCTCCAACGCCATCGGTCTCTTTTCCGATTTTATTGACAATAGTTCTGTAAATCTGGTTGGTGTCGAGCCGGCCGGTTTGGGGGCAGATACCAATCGTCACGGTCTTTCTCTGGCCACCGGTAAAAAGGGAATAATCCATGGTTTTCAATGTTTGGTATTACAGGACAAAAATGGCCAAATTGCCGAATCCTACTCTGCCGCTTCCGGTCTTGATTATCCCGGTGTTGGCCCCGAGCTTTGCTATCTCAAGTCTACTGGCCGTCTTCAAATTCAGGCCATCACCGACAAGGAAGCCGTTTTAGCCTTTCGTCAATTGTCTCAAGTTGAAGGTATTATTCCTGCCTTAGAATCGGCTCACGCTATTGCCTATGCCGTAAAATTAGCTAAAACTCTTTCAAAAGAGAAAATTATAATTGTTAATCTTTCCGGGCGGGGGGACAAAGATGTTCAAAATCTTTATGAAAATCTCCTCCCTAATATTTAAATGTTAAACTTCATTAATCAAAATATGAACCAAACAAAAAAACGTATTCTCACCGGCGACCGGCCCACCGGCCCTCTCCATTTAGGTCATTACGTCGGCACTCTTCAAAACCGAGTCCGGCTTCAGGATCAATATGACTGTTTTTTTATCATTGCTGACCTCCACACTCTGACTACTGATTATTCCAAAGAAAAAACCTCTACCCTTAATGATCGGGCCAGGGGATTAGTTCTCGATTATCTCTCTGTTGGTATCGATCCCGAAAAATGCGTTATTTATCAGCAATCCCGTGTCCCGCAGGTGGCCTATTTATCCCTGATCTTCAGCAATCTTGTTACTGTTCCCCGGGCCCAACGTGTTCCCACTCTCAAAGATGTCATGCACGATCTTCATATTGAACAGCCCTCTTTAGGGCTTTTAAATTATCCGGTTTTACAGTCGGCCGATATTCTCATGGTCAAAGCCAATCTTGTTCCTGTCGGCAAAGATCAACAAAGCCACGTCGAGGTTACCCGCGAAGTCGCCCGTGATTTTAACCATCTTTACGGTGAAATTTTTCCCGTCCCCGAAGCCTTAATCGGTAATGTCGGCACTCTAATCGGCACCGATGGCCAGGCAAAAATGAGCAAATCAGTGGGCAATTGTATTTATCTTTCCGACGACGAAGAAACCGTCAATAAAAAAGTTAAAAGTATGTACACCGATCCCACCCGTATCCGTCCCACCGATCCTGGCCATGTCGAAGGTAATCCGGTTTTTATTTATCACGATGTTTTTAATGGAAACAAAGAGGAAGTTGCCGATCTCAAGGCTCGTTATCTCAAAGGAGAAGTTGGCGATGTCGAGGTCAAAACCAAATTAGCTCTGGCTCTCAATCATTTTTTAACTCCCATTCGCGACCGTCGCGCCAAATATGAAAATAATAAAGATTTAGTAAACGACATCATCAATACCGGTTCCGTCAAAGCCGCCGCGGCGGCCCAGCAAACCCTCAACCAAGTTCTCGAAGTTATGGGAATAAAAAAGTCCTAAAATTTCATCCAAAGTTGGCACCGGTTTTCTCTTTATTTTTTTCTTTCAATCCACAATCTGACTGTCGGTTCAAAATAGCATTTCACATGAACCCCCGCCTCCTGCTCTAAGGTCACCCTTACCCCATCTCCTTGCGACACCATAAGATAATCCCTGAAATATGCTATCGGCCTCTCAGTCGTTTTTTCCAGCAAAGCTTGACGACGACTATCATCGAGCTTGTACCTGGTATCAGGATTAATAATAGTCCATTTATCTCCATTAAAGCTCAAAACTCCAGCTGGCACCACACCATCCATCAATATTCCGTCACATCGTCTTGAAAAATCAACAGTTACCCCTTCGTCTTCAGTTATTCTCACGACCACTTGTCCGGTTGGATCTACATAAACACCATCACCAAAAGTAAACCTGCTCTTTATTTCTTCTCCATACTCTCTTCGGTCTTCAATATCAACCTCAAATCCTGCCATGACCGGATTATAACATCCGATATTAATAGATTATATAAGCAAACCCTCAACCAAGTTCTCGAAGTTATGGGAATAAAATAAAACAAAAAAAGATCAATTCGTAATTGATAATTCCTAATTCGTAATTGATCAAAATGGAGGAGATGCCCCGGAATGATCGGGGGTCCAAAGTGGAAATTAAAAAACGTCTACAAGCTTAAATTACTTTCTCCTACACTTCCAACAACTAAAGTAATCGAAAGGTGTTGAAATGTCGATTGGTGAGGGCATTACCCCTCGCTTAATTTCTGCAAAAATCGAGATCGGCAGAACAGCATTTTAGTTTAATTTACACTGATTAATCCTCGCTAAAATCGGAGATCAACCAATGGTCGTGTTGTTTACGCTTACGCGTAAGCAAGAACTGGAGAAGCAAGAACGGATTTTACTCTGTTCGTTACTGCAGTTAAATCGACACCAAAAGTTTTTTTGGCATGTTGTTTTTCGACCCTGTTTTTCAGCAAAAGCTGATCCGCCTCAGGCGGAAACGGCTCAATGGATCAAAGCCGGCTTGCGGTTTTTTAAAGTGCACACCCTGTCAATGCAATACATCTCCAAGGTCTGTATTATAACAAAAATTACCCCATTTTGCCACTTTTACGCCATTACGCCTCACACAAAACCACTAGTCTTAAAAATTCAAACAAAAATATAGCAAATTGTTTAAAATATGTAACACTACTACTAATTATGGATAAATTTAACGAAGAAAAATATATTAATGAATTTTGTACAAAAATTAAAAAAGAAATATCCGAAAAAATACTTATTTCTGTTTCCGGAGGAGTTGATTCGACAACATCAGCCGCCCTTTTAAAAAAATCAGGAGTTGATTATGAAGTCTTATTAATGGATACGGGTTATATGAGAAAAAATGAAATTAAAGAAGTTAAATTAACGTTTAAAAAATTAGGATTTACTTTAAAAGTGTTAGATAAGAAAAAAGAATTTTATTTAGCTTTAAAAGGAATTTCTGATCCTAAAGCTAAAAGGAATGCTTTTAGAGAGAAATATTTTGAAATATTTACAAATTATTTGGTTGATAACCATATTAAATATATTGCTCGGGGGACACAATTTTGGAATAATCAATCTAAAATTTATCATAATTGTCCAACCGAGAAATTCAAAAAACAAAAATTGAAAGTTATTGAACCGGTTAACGGGTTATCTAAAACCGATATTCGAAAATTGGCAAAAAAATTAGGACTTCCCGAAACAGTTGTTAATAGAAAGCCATTTCCGGGACCAGGTTTATTGATTAGGTTTGGCGGGGATTTTAATTTAAGAAAACTCAAAACAATACAAGAAGCCACCTTTATTGTTGATAAATTTATTGAAACTCATCAAAAAACCTTTAGTGAGTGTTATCAAATTTTTCCATATTTGTCTGATGGCTCTCCAATTACATACATTGATAAAAAGAGCAAAGGTGCTATGGGAAAAGTCCTAATTATAAGGGCAGTAAAACAAAAAATTAAAGGCAATAATATCAAATATGTACCCTTTATTTTGAGTGAAAATTTAAACAAAAAATTAACTGAAGAACTTATGAAATTAAAAGGAATAGGTAGGATTTGTTTTGATATGACCCCTAAATTTGGATTTGGATCAAATGTTAAACCCGGTGCTACTATAGAATACATTTAAAATTGGGGCTAGGAAAAATTTTTTCCTCGCATCGCTCACCCCCGTTGCCGTCCCCTCAACCTCCATTACTTGCTTTTGATAAATTATCTTAAAGAACAGCAACATCACAAATACAAAAAGGTTGTCCCAAACCAAGAAATTCTGTTATAATAAAATATGTCAAACGAAATCATAAGTAAACAAAATGATCTTTTTACTGAGGCGCAAATTGAGCAAATAAGAAAATATGTAGCCAACGGTACTTCACGGGAAGTTGCTATCTGTTTCGTTACTGGTAGAACTCTTCTTGATGACGGTTCTGGTCATGTCGTAATTTTGGAAGAACCGCAACAAGTCGATCAAAAAGGCCCCATTTCTCCCGATTTATCTCAAGTATCACCGCCAACCGTCAGAGAAAGACCGCGTGGTTTTTTTGAGAAAACTTTTTCCTCGCAGAAAGTAGGATTTCCTCAACTACTCGGGGCTGTTGGTCTTGATTTTCTTTCGCTGTCGCCATAGAAAATCACCCTTGCCGAAACCAGCATATCCGTCTTAGTCCTTGCATTCATCCGACCCAGATTCCTATCAAAATCATCCATGTTGTAAAATAAGCTAACAATTATTTTGTTCTCTTAACTTTCATTATGGCAAATTACAAATCATCAACAGACAAAGGAAAATGTATTTTTTGTGAAATTATCAGGGGTAATATCCAAACTCCGGGTATTTTTTGGGAAGATAGCGAATTTATGGCCTTTTTGTCAACCTGGCCAAGTGTCGAAGGTTTTACGGTTGTTGTTCCCAAACAACACTTTGCCAGCGATTGTTTAGCCATGCCCGACAATATTTTACAAAAATTTATCCTAGCCGCAAAAAAAGTTTCCGATATTCTTTTGAAACAATTTGAAGATGTCGGCAGAGTTGGGCTAATTATGGAAGGAACAGGGGTTGATCATGCTCATATAAAACTTGTCCCGATGCACGGAACAGGACATATGAAAAAGGGAATATGGAAACAATATCTTAGTGGCAGATCCGATTACTTTGAAAAATATGAAGGTTACATAATTTCCGGCGATGGTCCCAAAGCCGATCCGGAAAAATTAAAAGCTTTAGCCGAGAAACTAAGAAAGATAGTATAATTCCTTATGCCAAAAGAAGTCGTCGTTGCCTCCAAAAATCCTGTCAAAATTGAAGCTACAAGAGTTGGGTTCGAAAAAATGTTCCCTGGGGAAGGGTTTAGTTTTAGAGGCGAATCAGCTCCTTCTGGGGTCAGTGATCAACCCATGACGGATGAAGAAACATTTACTGGCGCCAGCAATCGAGTGAAAAACTTAGCCGAGGTAATGCCTGCGGACTATTGGGTTGGTATTGAAGGTGGTCTTCAGGTTCGAGAGCAAGGAGAAATGGAGGCTTTTGCCTGGGTTGTAATAAGAGACAAAGACGGAGCGGTCGGTAAATCAAGAACTGCAACATTTTTTCTACCAACAGAAATGGCTCGTTTAGTTGCTGAGGGTATGGAGTTAGGCACTGCCGACGACATTGTTTTCGGACAAACCAATTCAAAACAAAAAAATGGTACTGTCGGCAATCTTACCGAAGGTGTAATAACCAGATCGTCATATTATTCCGAAGCTGTTGTCTTGGCCCTAATTCCCTTTAAAAACCCTAGTCTGTATTAAAAATTTACTCTTCACCACTCAACGTTTTGTCTCTGCTAATTCTTTCCCCATTTTCTCCATCAGTTACAAAATAAACACTTTGCCCTGTCTGCTGCCGTTATCTAAAGTTAAGAAAGATAGTATAATTCCTTATGTCAAAAATCCTTATCGCCATCCTAGTTGGTAGCATCGTCTTATTTGGAATCGCTACATATATAACTTCTAAAAAGCCGAGTTTGAAAAACGACATACCTGTTCTAAATAATGTAACCCCAGAGACACCAAGTCCTAGTCCGCTAATTGAGGAAAGCGAGGCATATGACCCCACTAGCGGGAAAAGGATTGGTTTCATTAGTAAAGTTTACGATAAAAACGGCAAAAGATTTTTAGACATTGATTTCATTCAATGGCTAACCGATAGTGACGAAAATGGTGTACAGACGCTGGCGGCTTCTAAGGCCTGTGTTGAAGACGGTGATGAGTGTTCAAAAGAGTGGTGTCATCTAGAGGAAGGCCTACCTTGCATGCCAAATGGTTTCTATATAAGAAACAAAGACCCAAAGATCATGTCTTTTGAAATATCAAAAAATGTTGATATTACAGTAGACACTTTGACCCACAGGACCAATGGAGATTTTAATTCTGGTCAAAAGATATCCTACCAGACATTTAAAAATCTTTTTACCGAAAATTCAAAATCATATCTCAAATCCGCACTCTACTGGATACAAACAACTAATAATGTCGTTGACGAAATATCGGAACAGTATCGACCCTAATCTGTCAGTTCTTTCTCCAGCCTCTCCAGCCCGTAATAAATCGCCACACTAAATCCCACTCCGATCACCGCGCTGAATTGTTCAAAATAAAATTTAAAAACCGATGCCAAAAAAATATTCATCAACAGCCCATATCGGAAAAATTTGAGTCCTCTTCTTTGTTTTTTTCTTGAAACCATATAAATTCCGATTCCCAGCATCAACGCCACCAAAAGCTCGGTGAACGATTTTAAAGTCAGCATCGTAATATCATTATCATTTTTAACTATCCCAAAAAGATACACCGCATCTCCTATCCCTCCCACCACATGCCACACCGCTACTGCCAATAGGGTATAGATCACAATCTTCCGTCTAAACACCTTTTGATATGTTATTTTTCGAACCCAATTCCACATTCTCTTCTCCCAGCTCCATTGTGTCTCTTTCTCTATTATCGTCTCCTTACTGCCTTCTTTTCTCTCCAGATATTTATAAATTAAAAACAAAACAATAAAAAATATATAGATCAGCATTATTGCCGGCTGAAAAAAATAATTATTATCCTTCGACAGATATTTCCCGATTTCATCAATAAATAGCCCCAGTCCTAAGCCAAAAACCCCTGCAGCCGTTTTTTTTATTTTCTCCCCGAAAAATATCAAGTCCATCATCATCCCCGTTGTCATCACCAATCCTCCGGAAAAAGCGTGGGCAATATGCCACCCGCCCGTTGCCAGTTGCGGGTATCCCGTTATCTGCAAAAAAAGTCTTGTTCCCAAAAGCCCCACAATTGCCCAAATCATCACCGTCAGCACCAGCTCCGACGCATTTTTTCTTTTAACTAATTCAGTTCCCATATCTCCTATTTTACCCCAATTTTACCCTTGCCCTGTCAAGGGAAAGGGAAGGGTTAGGGTTTAAAAAAGGGTGGGTTTAAAATGTTATATTAAATTAATGATAATCAAAAAAACACCATCAAAATGGTTTTTGTTAATAATCTTGGGGTTTATTGTTCTTGTCGAATCTCTTTACATCATTATAAGTGTCAGCAAAAAACAACCAATTACCCCTCCCGCCGCAGTCTTTTGCACTGCCGATGCCATGCTTTGCCCGGACGGTTCATCTGTTGGTCGTGTTGCCCCAAATTGTAATTTCTCTCCCTGTCCCAAAGCCGAAACCCCCAAACCAAACAATACTTCCACCTGGAAAACCTATACAAATACAAATTTTGGCTTTTCAGTAAAATATAACCCCGTCTTTAACCCCGACGAGGTCACGGGAAGCGGACAACAATTAGTCTCAATTAATTTCGGCTTGATGAAAAATAATGGATTTAACATCGAAATCTCAACAGGAGATATCGTTGGTTATTACCGGAATCAAATAATAGATCACGTCTCCGAAAAGATTGATAAAGAAGAAAGAATTTCAGTCGACGGAGTTTCTGCCACAAAATTAACCTATAAACAGGTTATCGTTATCGAAAAATTTGACGTCTCAAAAGTTATTGTAAACAAAAATAATCACGATTATATAATCACTGCTCTTTCCTCTGATATTGATCAAATCCTCTCCACCTTCAAATTTACCGACAGTCCAAGTTCTCTTGACCCAACCGTAACCTGGAAAACATATAAAAGTGATAAGTATGGTATTTCTTTTAAATATCCCAAAGAGGCTAAAATAATGGGGGATATTAACAGCCAATTATTTACGATTATTTCAGAAAACCAAGCGGTTAGTTTTTTAGCATCTAATAATCCCAATAATTACGAAGCTAGTGACTTCTTTTTGAAGATTATTTCCCCAAGTAATCCCGACAGTATCCGCGATCATGTTTTTTTTTCTGATGCAAAGATTAACGGTATAAATTTTATCTTGTTTAACCAGGATGCAAGCTATTTCAGTCAACAATCACAACCTTTAAATGGTTATCAGGTAAAAAGCGGTAGCTACATAATTGGTTTGAATTTTAATAAAGGATCAGAATCTTTAATAAATCAAATCCTCTCCACCTTCAAATTCACCGACTAAATCTTCGGTTAGTATTACTTCTTGACAAAAGTATTACTTTATTTCATAATTATTACCATGAACGGTTTAACTACAGTAACGACTAAAGGACAGGTAACTATTCCCGAAAAAATTCGCCGTGCCTTGAGTGTTAAAGTTGGCGACAAGGTATATTTCAGCCGTGTTCTTGTTGGCGAAAGGCAAGTTTTAGTCAAAATTGTCCCCAAAGACACAGTTGAAAAGCTTTATGGTTCGCTTAAGTCCAATAAAAAATATGTTGATATTAATGTTGTTCGCAAAAAATCCGCCAAGAATTTAGCCGAAAAATACAACCTAAAGTGAAAGAAATAATCTGTATCGACACAAATATTCTCATTAGATTTCTTCTCGCCGACCATCCCCAGTTATCCCAAAAAGCCAAAAAAATCTTTCTTTCTGCTGAAATAGGTAAAACAAAAATATATTTGGATGAGGTCATCATTGCCGAAACAGTTTGGCTCCTTACTTCTTTTTATAAACAAAAAAGGGGAGAAATTGCCTCTCAATTATTGGAGTTGATTTCTCAACCATGGATAATAAATCCCAGAAAAAAGATTATATTAGAATGCCTTTCATTATTTTCCACCGGTAATCTCGCTTTTATTGACTGTTGGGTTTATTGCGTCAGTAAAGAAATTTCAGGAAAGTTAGAAACTTTCGACAAAAAATTAGAAAAATTGTCAAAGAAAACCACCTGAAATGTTATACTCAAATCAATGATCATCCCACAAACCCCCGAAACCCCACAGTCAACCCCCGATACTTGTTGTTCCCATCCGAAATCTCACCCGATTATTCTTCTGTTGCTTGCCATTTTATTAATTACTGTCGGAATTTACGCCGGAATGCAGTTAGAGAAAAGAAAAGTTAATGTCTGGGTCGAGCCCCCGCTAACCGAAATCACCCCCGAGCCGACAAAAATAACTGATCCCACTACCACCTGGAAAACTTATACAAATACAAAATACGGGTTTCAATTTAAGTACCCGTTTGAGTATTTGTTAACTGAAAAAATTAATGAAATAAAGTTATCGGCAGAAAACAAAGAAATTACTTATGAAATAAATTCGTTTTATTATATCTATGAAAAAATAAAGAAATTAACTCAGGACCAAGCAATTAGACAGAGCCTTTCATATATAGTTTCCGAAAAGGAATATTTTTTTGGACATGATAAATTGTTAAAGGGAAAAGATCTATTAATAAGACACTATTTAGATAGCGGTAGTAATTATGACGAAGAAATAATCTATTTAAAAGGAAATAATTTTTCTTTGATAACGCGTATTGATAAAGACAAATCTCCAAAAGAATTAATTGATCAAATTCTCTCCACCTTCGAATTTACTAATAGCCAAACTTCTTTAGATCCCGCCACCTGGAAAACTTATAAAAATGAAAAATATGGATTTAATTTTAACTATCCACAAGATTGGAAATTAAATATTCTTTCAGAATCAGAAATATCTCTATCAAATATTACAGACGACCAGTTAATCAACATTGTAGTTTGGGATGTAACCGGATTTGGTTATTGTTATAAATATGACAAAACAAAACAAATTATTGTTGGTGGTAAGACAGCCGAAACAGCCGATGGCATTGGCACTGGTGAAACAGCGATGTGCGAGAAATCAAAAGAAATTATGTCAAAAATTGGTAATACCTTTGTCCTAATACCGTTAGCAACTAATGGTGCAAACAAAATCCATATAAGTTACGATTATCCTCTAAATAATATAAGTCAAGTCAAAAGTAATCTAAATCAAATCCTCTCCACCTTCAAATTTACCGACAACCAAACTTCTATTAATTCCACCGCCAATTGGCAAACTTATACAAATCAAGAATATGGTTTCGAGTTTAAATATCCCGAATATTTAAGATATTCAAATATATTATGGGATAAAAACGATCAGATAGCACAGGGTTTTAGTGAAAAAAGACAAGGATTTGGCGATGATATTAAAAGTCCAGGTTATGGCCCGTATACACCTATCACTTTCTTTTTAACAAAAATGGAACAGGTAGGAGCAGGATCTTTGCCATATGTTTGGTTAAATGAAAGATCAAATTTGTTGAATGGAGACAAATATCTAGAGGAAGTCGTCACTATAAATGGAATTAAATCAAAAAAAAGGATCGGAGTTTACAAGTATGGGAAAACCGCCCCTAATGTTGGCGAAGTAATTCCAGAATTTTTGCAAAATGTCGATGTAGTAATCCCCAATATTCAAAAAAATATCGAAGCCCATTTTTATTATGATGAGTTTTTTGGTGTTCCTAATAATAATGTTATTAGCATAGAACTATTCAACCAAGTTCTCTCCACCTTCAAATTCACCAACTAAATATTTCCCTTGCCTAGTGTCCCTCCTTTCGTCAAAGGAGGGATTAAGGGTAGATTTTGATTGTAATTTGCCTCCCTTGCCCTGCCTGCCCGCCGACCGGCTGGGTCAAGGGAAGGTGTCCCGCCACTGCGGGACGGAAGGGTTTAAATTAAAAGGACGGGTGGGTTTTGATATTATTAATTGTTAATTGTTAATTATTAATTGTTAATTGATTTAATTTTCCCCGTCGATGTTAC
>Ga0247841_10009117_pt1 | contig 13997 bp, 11 predicted proteins | sample LaCruzMarch2015__2_FD_192410 | JGI IMG/M metagenome (GOLD analysis project Ga0247841, IMG submission 192410) | Freshwater microbial communities from meromictic Lake La Cruz, Castile-La Mancha, Spain - LaCruzMarch2015_18m | ecosystem: Environmental > Aquatic > Freshwater > Lake | place: Spain...
TCGATAATTCATTATTGGGATTAACCATTATGCAGGATGATCGGTTTGTATTTGTCAATAATCGTACTGCTACGATTTTCGGGACCACCATTGAGGAGTTTCATTCTTTTTCAATGAACGATTTAATTTCACTACTTCACCCGGAGGATCAGGAGAAGTTACGCTCCATATCCGGGCACCGGATTAATGATGAAGTTGTTTCCCAACACTCCGTGGTCAGACTTTGTGCACATGACAAGAAACTAAAATACATTCAGACAATTGCCAAAGCAATCCAATACAAGGGTAAGCCTGCCCTGCATCAGACATTCATGGATATTACAGATTACTATAACGCCAGAACTCTATAAATATGAGAAGACTTTTTATTTTTCTTTTTGTCGGTATTTTAACGCCAGCACTGGCTCAATTTCCAATCCAGGAATTGGTAAAAAAAGCCGGGGATGCCAATATGTATCCCAACCATGATGAATTGATTATTTTTGACAGCACCCTGGTCGATATGCAGGAGACAGGTCTTACATATGTGCATAATCACACACTCACAAAAGTTCTGACGGCTCATGGAGCGATTGAGCTTAGTGTCGTGAAATATGGTTATGATCCTTTATCTGCCTTTGTTGAGATTAAAAAAGCAGTTATTTATAAGGCTGACGGCAGGATTATTGAACTTGATGTAAAAAATGAGATGGATTATCCTGCCCCTGCGCGTGCCATTTACTGGGGTGCCAGGGAAAAGATGCTCGAAATCGGCCGGCTTGAAGCAGGCGATGCCATAGAGATGGTCATGTTTCGCAAGGGATTCACCTATGCATTACTGGCTGCCGGAGATGACGATAAATACATTCCCCCGATGAGAGGCCAGTTTTATGACATTGTTGAGTTTTTCGGTCCCTATCCGATCAAAAACAAGGTATACCAGGTAACGGTTCCAAAAGACAAACCGCTGCAATACGAATTTTATAATGGAGAGGCCAGCTCGTCTTGCTGGTTTGCCGGTGAGAAGATCATTTATACCTTCGGCAAAAAAGAGATCATGCCGCTCAGGAATGAACCACGCATGGTTGCCATGGTTGATGTTGCTCCGAAGTTACTGGTATCGACAACCCCTAAATGGAACGAAAAGTCAACCTGGTTTTTCAAAGTGAACAAAGATTTTGGCAGTTTTGAATCAACCAGAGAGATTAAGGAAAAGGTGGATGAAATTCTAAAGGGGGCGAAGGATGAGATGGATTCTGTTTCCAGGTTAACGCACTGGTGTGCCGATGAGATAAGATATTCCGGTATTTCGATGGGACCTGGTGAAGGATTTACGCTTCATAAGGGTGAGATGACTTTTTCCGACCGGTGTGGTGTGTGCAAGGATAAAGCGGGTATGCTGATCACCATGCTGCGTGCAGCAGGGTTTGAATCCTATGCCGCAATGACCATGGCCGGATCGCGTATTGATTATATTCCTGCCGATCAGTTTAATCATTCTGTGACGGTGGTCAAATTGCGTGATGGCAAATACCACCTGCTTGACCCTACCTGGGTTCCGTTTGTCCGTGAATTATGGTCAAGCGCCGAGCAGCAGCAACAATATCTTATGGGGATTCCCGAAGGCGCTGACCTGGCAACTACGCCTATTTCAGATCCTGAAAATCACTACATAAAAATTGATGGCGTTGCTGAGTTAAGGGAGAACGGAACCTTGGCAGGCCGTATAACCATAACGGGCGAAGGGCAATCTGATGCAGCCCTCCGTGGTTTATTCAGGTATTCAAATAAAACGTCATGGTTCCAGAATGTTGAACGGGAGTTACTGAAATTATGGCCACAGGCTATCGTTTCTCAGGTAAAGTACACAGATCCCATTGATTATCTTAACTATAACATGTGGGTTGCCATTGATTATACCATTCCGGAATTTGCAATGGTTTCAGGAAACCTGATGATGTTCACTCCTCTATCGGCAGGTGAAATATTCAAATCCTTTCAGGGCCAGTTATCTTTTGAAACCGGGATAAAGGAACGTAAATTTCCATTCCGTGACCGTTGTTCAAGAAAAGTTGAAATCAATGAATCCATAAAACTTCCTGATTTCAAAAAAGTAATAAAACTACCCGTTGCCATAGTAAAAAATGGTGAAGTTGTCTCATATCAGGGCGGGTATTCTGTTACAAATGGATCTTTAATCTTTTCCGGTATATCGGTTTTCGGAAAAAGGCAATATGACCCGAAAGACTGGCAGCAGTTTAAATCTGCCGTTGATGCCCAGAACAGATTTGCCGAACAGCCTGTTGTTGTTGAATTATAAATTTTTTTGAAATACAATCCTTACATGAAAACTATTTATCTGATTCTCTTTTTTCTGTACTGTCTAATGCTGAATCCTGGAAAAACCAACGCACAAAATGATAAATATGATGCCTGGTATTTATCTATTTCCAGGGAATACACCCTGAATTCAGACGGAAGTGTCGACTTCCGGTATATCAAAGAGCAAAAACTCCTTACTTATCGGGCGTTTCATAACCTTTACGGTGAAACCTTTGTTGTTTACAATCCTGCTTATCAAAAACTTAAAGTCAATTCAGTGTACACTGTGATGGCTGACGGTAAAAAGATTGTTGCCCCGCAGAATGCATTTAATGAAGTGCTTCCAGCTTATGCTGCCAATGCACCAGCTTATAATTCGTTGCGTGAAATGGTGATTACACATACGGGCCTGGAGCGGAATGCCATAATAAACCTTGATTACGAGGTTCACACAGAAGCAGGCATCTTTCCAGCATTGATGGGAAATGAATTGCTGGCAGAGAATGAACCGGTTAAAACACTTGAATTCCGGGTGCGCCTACCCATTGGACAAAAATTGTATTACAAACTGTTAAATGCCGTGAGTCAGCCTGAAATTCGCTCGGATGGTAAATATCAGGTTTACACATGGAAATTGAATGATTTGCCGGCAACATCTGCAGAAGAGGCGCAGCAAGGTGTAATGGAGTGTTATCCGAGATTGGTATTTAGTTCCACGGATGACCCGGAAACGCTATTTGCATATTTCACCAAACAACCAGCTTTCAGGTTTGTTCTTGACGACCAGATGAAAGATATTGTAAATAAGATGATTGCAGAGAAAAAGAACAATTTTGACCTCGCACTGAAAATTCAGGACAAAGTTGTAAATGAATTGAGACTCTTTCCTTTACCATTGCGGGTTGCTCTTTATCAATGCCGTACACCAGAGCAGTCGTGGAAGAGTAATGGCGCAACGGTCCTCGAAAAAGCTGTGTTGTTTACCTCATTTTTAAAAGCAGCCGGCATGGATGCCAGGGTGGTTGGCATAATCAAAACAGCACAGGTTAATGAAAAAAACCCCACTCTTGCCGATCTGGAAGATTTCGCCGTCCAGGTTCAGGATAAAGAATTTGGTTTGTGGTATTTTTCGCTGACCGGATTGAATCCGGTTAACCTTAAATTTACCCTTCCGGGTCGTTCTTTTATTGTACTTGAATCTGACACGAAAAAACTATCTGTTGTTAAAGCAGAATCTCCAAAACAAATGATAAAAGTTATAGGGAACCTGATCGTTTCTTCAGACCCTAAGCTCACCGGTGAGGTTTCGATTTCCATGGAGGGAAGCGTTTATCCGTTTGCAGGATTAATGCGTGACAAGAAACGAATGAAAAACTCGCTTTCCGGTGGGTTGATCAGCGGAGATTCGAGCAATGTTAAAGTCACTGAATTTAATCAGGAGAATGGATTTCAAAGCTACATTGTTCAAAGTGACAAACCATTTCGGAAAGATTCAAATTTCTATTATTTCAATATTCCCATTGTCACGATGGGCATTGACAGTTGGGGAATCCGCACGTTGACGACAAAACGCGAAACGACATATGAAATTCCATCTATGGCGGATGAAAGCTACAATTATACCATTACCCTTCCATCCACAATGCATTTGTTTACCCCGGCGAAAAAAATTGTGGTTAGCAACAAGGCCGGAGTTTTTTCATGGGAAGTAAAAACACAGGATGGAAAAGTAGCGGTTAAACGGCAATTGAAATTCAGCGAACGGGTTTTCCAGGGTTCTGATTATGCAGATTTCAAGATTCTGATGGATTACTGGAATAATCCATGGTATCGTCAGCTTGTTTTCTTGACAGAATAAAAAGGAAAGCAATTAATGGGTTATAATTCGGCCTAACCCCTCCTTATTGATACGGATGCTTTGTTTTTTTAATTCCTGAAAAGTTTTCATTAGGACTCCCTGTTCTTCCGCAGTGGTGGCTACCGATAATTTTTTCCGTGTCGCCGTCATCATCTTGTCCAACTTTCTTGCTTTAAAAGCATGAAGTGAAAGCATGACATGCATGTGTAACCTGGTTTCCTCGGTGGTTACCATGATATTGTTTTTGTGCCAGTTTTCGCTGAGTTCATAGGGGGAGAAAACCAGGTTGACTGCCATGTTTGAAATCTCCTGATTGCTGTGGGAAAGAAAGCTGCTTCGGCTGGGAATGGTATCAGTTTCCATGCCCTTAATATATTCAATAAAAATAGATTTAAAAACAGCATTTTCAAACTCCATTTCATCATGTGTAATATCATGTACCACATAATCAGCCACACTGACCGGTACATCTTCCCCTTCGCTGTTAGACAGTTTGAGGTGAATGATATCCTGGCCGTAAAGTAATAGCAGCCTGATAATCTCTTTTTCCTGGTATTCTGCTGAATCTGGGTCAAAGTCAAGTTGGGGTTCGGCTGAAATTTGTTCAGGGGAAATTACTTCCAGATTTTTTTCCAGTTCAGGAGATCCTTTTTTCAGTTTAGCACGAAGAATTTTATTCAATTCGTTCATGAGCACCTGTTCGCCAATGGCCATCAGACTTGAACACTCCTTGACGTAAAGTGACCGGGAGATCCCATCGGGAATAAGTGCAATGGTATGAACGATCTCTTTGATCAGTGCAGCTTTTTTAATCGGGTCGTTTTGCGTTTCGCCAAGCAGCAGCCGGGTTTTGAACAGAATAAAATTGACAGCATTTTCGGTAATAAACGATTCAACCTCTGTGGGATGATGTTTGCGGGCATATGAATCCGGATCTTCGCCATCGGGAAACAGCACGATTTTAACATTCATACCCTGTTCCACGATCATATCGATACCACGGAAGGAGGCCTTGATGCCGGCCGGGTCCCCATCGTAAAGAATGGCGATGTTTGAAGTGTACCGCTGGATCATTCGCACCTGGTCGTGCGTGAGTGAGGTTCCCGACGATGCTACCACATTTTCGATACCGGACTGGTACATCGATATCACATCGGTATACCCCTCCACCAGGAGGCAGCTATCCTTCGAAATGATGGCATTCTTGGCAAAGTAGATCCCGTAAAGGGTTTTGCTTTTATTGTAAATATCCGATTCAGGCGAGTTGACATATTTTGCATGCGATTTGTCACTTCCCAGGATGCGCCCGCCGAAACCGATCACCCGTCCCGAAGCGCTGTGAATGGGGAATATGACCCGTCCGTGAAATCGATCATACAGGCGGTTGTCTTTTTCGATGGACAGGCCGGTTTTAACCAGGTATTCTTTTTTATAACCTTGCTGAATAGCATGTTCCGAGAAGGCATCCCATTTATCGGGACTAAAGCCGAGCTGGAATCTACGGATTACATCTTCGCGGATGGCCCGTTCCTTGAAATAGGAGAGGCCAATTGCCTTGCCCTCCTCCGTTTCGGATAAAGTTTTCGAGAAATACTGCTGGGCAAAGAGGTTCAGGTTATAGAGGCTCTCTTTTTCATTCAGTTCCTGGAGCTGTTCCGGGGTTTGCTCCTCCTCTTCAACTTCGATATTATATTTCCTGGCAAGATATTTCAGCGCTTCCGGATAGGAGAAATGTTCATGTTCCATGATGAAATTCACCGAATTTCCTGCTTTCCCGCAGCCAAAACATTTATAGATTCCTTTGGCCGGTGAAACGGTAAAAGAGGGGGTTTTCTCATTGTGGAAGGGGCACAGACCTATTTGGTTGACACCGCGTCGCCTTAGGTTGACAAAATCACCAATCACCTCTTCAATACGGGCGGTCTGGATGATATTGTCGATGGTGTCGTGATTAATCATGGTAATGCATCTCAAAATGTTCAATGCCTGCCTCGGTGAATTGTTCTCCAAATTTAGTAAAACCATTTCTTTCATAAAAGGAAATGGCCTTTACCTGGGCGTGCATATAAATCATTTTTTTCACGGGAATGACATCCTTCAATACCTCCCTCAGGATAATTTCGCCAATACCCCGGTTACGAAATCCGGGAAGGACAGCAAATCGCTCAAGCTTGATCCCCTTGTCAGTCTCGCGCCAGCGGGCAGTGGCAATCGCATTATCTGCCAGCATGAGCAGGTAATGATTGGCTTCATCCTCGTGATCGTATTCCAGGGCGGCGTCGACCCCCTGTTCCTCTACAAACACCTTTGTCCGGATGGCGAAGGCCATTTCGGTCAATGCAACATCCCCGGATGAAAATTTCTTCACTGTGAACATAGCCTGGATTTAATTTTTCAAAGGTACTTTTTCCCAGCCTGCTGGCGACAGGTTCATCAACTCGCTGAATCCGATCCCGTGAAGTAGCTCTGAGGTTTCCTTAAATAACAGGGATATCTCATTGGGTTTGTGTGCATCGGAACTGAGTATGACAGGGATATTCAAATCTTTTATCTTTTTCAATACTGCCGGACCGGGGAAATGTGTAGTTGACCTTTTTTTGTAGAGCCCGCGTGTATTCACTTCCACGATGGTTCCGGTTTGCCTTACCAGTTCAAGTGTTTCATCTATAAGCGCGATATACCATGGTTCGGTTTCCAAGAAAAACCTGTTCCTGTTGTGCATCTTGATTTTGTCGAGATGGCCGATCACATCCATGCGGTTGGTAATGAGCATCTCATTGATCTGCCGGTAATAGGCGGTAACGCCCTTGCGGATGTCGCCACCAAACAATAAATTCAGTCCTTCATCATAGGTTGCCGGGTCGGGACCATCGATAAACCAAAGATCGTCCGGAGCGCCATTCCTGACCAGATGTACCGAGCCGATGGTAAAATCAAGTGGAAAATTGGATTGGAAATGGGAAAACAGATACCCGGATCCGGGAATAAAATCGATCTCCATGCCGAGAAAAAGGTTGATTTGCCCGCTAAACTGCTTTTTCAGGCGTATAATTTCATTGCAATAGGCAGTTACATTTTCTTCGCGCAGGGCAAAGGTATTGTCAAAGGGAAGGGGAGAGTGATCCGAAAAGCCCAGGGATGAAAATTTTTGGCCGATGGCCGTGTCAACATAAATGGCGGGATCATCGGAACCATCGCTGAAACGCGTATGGGTATGGAGATTGGTTAGCAATGGATTATGTATTGGAAATTACCTTATATATTTTATCGGCGCGGCGAAGGAACATATCCACGGAAATGCTGCAATGATCACCCTTAACGGCTTTTGTAACGGTTTTCAGGTCGACCCTAATTTCCGGAATGGTCATGTCAACAACCCCGGTGGTCGGACCCTGGATGGAAATCCGGTCGCCAGGCTGAAGATGGCCCGATTCAATTTTAATTTCAACCACCTTGAGCTTTGTGAAATAATTGGTGACCTTTCCGGCATATTCCTTATGTTCAGTGGCAACAGAACCGTGCTGCTCAGCCCATTCCCCCATCTTGCGGCCCAGGTAGTAGCCATCCCAGAAACCGCGGTTGTACACAGTTTTCAGCCTTTCGGTCCACTGACTGATTTTTTCCGGTGTGTAGGTGCCGTCAGCAATGGCATCCACTGCCTCCCGGTAGCAGGAAACAACCGTTTTAACATATTCGGGACTGCGGCCTCGGCCTTCAATTTTCAGCACGGATACCCCGGCCTTTACGATCTTATCAAGAAATTCAATGGTGCAAAGATCTTTGGGCGACATGATGTAAGCGTTGTCCACTTCCAGTTCGATGCCGGTGTCCTGGTCGGTCACCAGATAGGGCCGCCGGCAGAGCTGGTAGCAGGAACCCCGGTTGGCCGAAGCATTGTAATGATCGAGGCTGAGGTAGCATTTGCCCGAAACGGCCATGCAGAGGGCTCCATGGGCGAATACTTCAATTTCAACCAGTTTCCCCGATGGCCCGGTTATTTTTTGGCGCTTTATTGCACGCGTAATGGCTGCCACCTGTTCCAGATTCAACTCCCTGGCCATTACCATCACGTCGGCTACCTGCGACCAGTATTTCACTGCCTCAAGGTTGGTGATGTTGGTCTGGGTCGACATATGAACCGGCAGATCAATAGATCTGGCGTACTGTATTACTGCATGATCCGATGCGATGATAGCGGTCACGCCGTTTTTCTTTGCCGAATCGACAGTCCGTTTCATCTCCTTCACCTCCTGGTCAAAGATGACCGTATTCATGGTGAGGTAGGTGTTTATACTATGTTTACGACAGAGGCGGGTGATCCGAACGAGGTCGCGCAGGGTAAAATTGATGGATGAACGGGCCCGCATATTGAGCACGCCCACCCCGAAATAGATGGAATTTGCCCCGGCCTGGATGGCGGCCATCAGCGATTCCCACGACCCTACCGGCGCTGTGATTTCAATTTTTTGCAAATCGAATAGTTTTTGCAAAGATACAGGTTTTACACCGATCGGTTATGGGATCACCGAATCAAGATTCATCCAGCCAGTTTTCGATCATATGCTGCCCCATGGGGGTCATGATCGACTCGGGATGGAACTGTACTCCCCAAACCGGAAGTGTTTTGTGAGCCAGCGCCATGATGGTTCCATGACGGGTTATTGCAAGTGTTTTAAGACAACCGGGCAGGGTAGCCAGGTCTACCGCCCAGGAATGGTATAGTCCTACTTCGCATCCGTCACCGATTCCTCTGAATAAAGGATGATCCGGCTGAAGAATTTTCAATTTTCGCGGCTGACCATGAACAACCCGGGTGAGATTATACAGTGAACCGCCATAAAATACCGCCAATGCCTGCATGCCAAGACACACGCCAAATACCGGGATAGATTTCCGGCCTTCACAATGCAACTGTCCGACACGGGTTAAAATTTCATACATGACGGGCTGCTCATGTGGCAAACCGGGCCCTGGCGAAAAGATGATCCGGTCGTATCGCTCCAGCTCATTGATTTTGAGTTGCTCCGGGGTTAGGATATTAACCTTAACTTTGCCGGTTCTGCGCAATAACTCAACAAGGTTCCAGGTGAAGGAGTCGTGGTTGTCGAGCAGGAGAAGGGACATATATTATTTACGAATTACGAATTACGAATTACGAGTGACAATTTGCGATTTAAATGTGCAACAACTCTATTTATACCACCCGCCCCGATATCATTGATAAAATTAATCATTTTACCGGGCGAAGTGAATCTTTTTTATTTGCCATTGATTTCAGCGGTGAAAAAGGGTTTGTATTCTCATCCGGAGAGGCTTATTCCAAAGGTATTCAATATTATTTTGGCGGACCAGAAAAGCTGGTTGGAACTGATATGAAAACCGCTTTAAAGTTCGACATTCATCCTGTCGGTTTTGAAAAGTACAAAATTGCCTTTGACCGGGTATCGTCCCATCTGAAAAGAGGCGATACCTACCTGCTGAACCTTACTTTTCCTACATCCGTTGATACCAACCTGTCGCTGTCTGAATTTTACAATATAAGTCGTGCCCCCTTTAAGCTTTTTGTTCCCGGCCATTTTGCCATATTTTCACCGGAACCATTTATCCGGATCGCGGATTCAAAAATATACTCATGCCCGATGAAAGGCACCATTAATGCGGCCATTCCTGATGCCGAACAGCATTTGCTGGCTGATGAGAAGGAGTTCTTCGAACATAATACCATCATCGATCTCATCCGCAACGACCTGTCGATGATATCTGCCGGCGTGCATGTTTCCAGGTTTCGTTACATCGACCGCATACACACCAACCGTGGAGACCTGCTTCAGATGAGTTCTGAAATATGCGGTGAATTACCTCCTGATTTCAGGCAAGGGCTGGGTGAGATCCTGTTTACCCTTTTACCGGCGGGTTCGGTCACCGGCGCACCAAAGAAAAAAACCGTTGAAATTATCCGGGAGACCGAATCCTACGATCGCGGTTTTTACACCGGGATATTCGGTTTTTATGATGGATTCAACCTGAACGCCGCCGTGTCAATCAGATTTATTGAGCAGACGGATACCGGGCTTGTTTTTAAGAGTGGAGGAGGAATCACCTCATTGAGTGATCCGGAAAGCGAATACAATGAAATGATAAATAAAGTCTATGTCCCTGTTGTTTGAAACGATCCTTATTCAGAATGGTGTTCCGCAGCATTTAGCATGGCATGAACAACGCATGATGCTTGCCCGGAAGGAGCTCTGGAACAACCGTACGCCAGTTGAACTTGGTAAGCTTCTTTTCGTTCCACCAGAGTTTTCATCAGGTTTCGTTAAATGCAACATTCATTATGGGCCCGATATTCATCAGGTCAGGTTTGCAAAATATGAGAAAAAGATCATCCGGTCGCTGAAACTGGTCGATGGCTCCGGTGTTGATTATCACCTGAAATATTCGGACCGTTCAGCCCTTGATTCATTGTTTGCACTCCGCGAAAATTGTGATGATATCATCATTGTGATAAACGGATTTCTCACAGACAGCTCCATGTCGAACCTGATTTTTTCAGATGGAAAACAATGGGTTACTCCCGCAAACCCGCTGCTGAAGGGTACCCGCAGGAACAGGATGGTGGCAGGCGGAGGTATTATCGAAAAAGAGATCCCGGTTGCCGACCTTAACCTTTATGCCGGGTGCAAACTCATCAATGCCATGAGAGATCCGGACGAAGAGATTTTGATACCATTATCGGAAATAATTTAGAAACTGCTAAATTTGTCAAAAACCACACAATGAAAATCAGCCACATTTTAACACTGGTCCTGATTGCGGGAATCATTGGAATTTCCGGTTGCAGCAGTGAAGACAAGGAACTGAAGAAGGATGCCAAAGAGATTGCAGATGTCATGTGCAAAAGTATGGAGGCCATGAAAAACCTGCGGCTGGCCGATCCGGCCGACTCAGTTCTGGTTTATAAACTTCAGGAGGAATACCAGCTTATCCAATCGGATATGAGTGCGCTTTACCAGCAATTCAGGACAAAATACGGTGAAAAGACCTCTTCTAAAGAGTTTTCTGATCAGTTTCGCAGATACCTGAATGAGGCTATGCTGGATTGTAAGAGTCTTTCAAAGGAGGACAGGGAGGCCTTTGAAAAGGGAATGAGGTAGGAATTATTTTACCAGCCTGATCTGCAGCTCTTTAAGCTGTTCTTCTTTAATGGCTGAGGGAGAATCTATCATTACATCGCGCCCGGAATTATTCTTGGGAAATGCAATATAATCGCGGATCGAATCACCTCCACCAAAAATCGTCGTCCAGCGGTCAAATCCGAATGCAATGCCCCCATGAGGCGGCGCTCCGTATTCGAAGGCATTCATTAAAAAACCAAACTGATCGGCAGCCTCCTCATCCGTAAAACCCAGTACCGAGAACATTTTCTTTTGCAAATCCTTGTTGTGGATCCGGATGGAGCCACCCCCGATTTCTGTTCCATTGATGACCAGGTCGTAGGCATTGGCGCGTATAGCGCCTGCATCGGTATCAAGCAGTGCAATATCTTCCGGCTTTGGCGAAGTGAAAGGATGATGTTTTGCGTAAAACCGTTGTGTTTCTTCATCCCACTCAAGCAGCGGGAAGTCGACAACCCACAATGGTTTGAAATCGCCTGGTTTGATAAGGTTCATTCGTTTGCCCATCTCCAGGCGGAGGGTGCCCAGTGCAGAGCGGGTTTTTTCCTCCTTACCGGCCAGGATAAGGATAAGATCGCCGGGCTTTGCATCACATTTTGCAATGATGGCCAACAGATCATCAGGGGTGTAGAATTTATCAACGGATGATTTTGCAACTCCATCCAGCCCATATTTAATGTAGACCAACCCGGAAGCGCCAATCTGCGGCCGTTTGACGAAATCTGTCAGTTCATCCAGTTGTTTCCGCGAATATTCGCTGCATCCGGAGGCATTGATCGCCGCGATCAGTTCGGCATCGTCGAACACCTTGAAACTTTTGCCTTTCACCAGTTCATTTAATTCCGTGAAGGTCATCCCGAAGCGGATATCAGGTTTGTCGGAACCATACAGTTTCATGGCCTGATCGTAAGACATTCTTGGAAAATCATCCATATCTAAATTCAAGACTGATTTGAAAAGGTGTTTTGCCAACCCTTCAAAAGTATTAAGGATATCTTCCTGGGTGACAAAGGCCATCTCGCAGTCGATCTGGGTGAATTCAGGCTGTCGGTCGGCACGGAGATCTTCGTCGCGGAAGCATCGTACGATCTGGAAGTACCGGTCATACCCGGCGACCATCAGCAGTTGCTTGAATGTTTGTGGCGACTGTGGCAGAGCATAGAATTGACCGGAATTCATCCTGGATGGGACCACGAAGTCGCGTGCTCCTTCGGGTGTCGACTTAATCAGGTATGGTGTTTCTATTTCCAGAAACTGCTTGTTATTAAGGTAGTTTCTGGTTTCTATACCCATCCTGTGACGCAATTCAAGGTTTTTCCGGTTAACATTACGCCGCAAATCAAGGTAGCGGTATTTCATTCGCAGCTCTTCGCCTCCATCGGTATTTTCTTCGATGGTAAAGGGTGGCGTTTTAGATACATTCAGCACGGTAAAGGTTTCGACAAGGATCTCCACGTCACCGGTTGCCATTTTGGGATTCTTGTTGCTTCTTTCGGCCACAATTCCTTTGGCCGAAATCACAAACTCACGTCCTAATTTACGGGCTTCCACACATAATGCACTGTTAGCCTCAAGGTTAAAAACCAGTTGGGTAATACCGTAACGATCGCGCAGATCGATGAAAGTAAGACCGCCCATATCGCGTGAGCGCTGGAGCCAGCCTGATAATGTTACATCAAGGCCCACATGAGCCATATTAAGTTCGCCACAGGTATGAGTTCGGAGCATATTTTTTTGTTTATCGGGGTGCAAAGGTAGGAAGAAAGTACGAAGTACGATTTACGAAGTACGATTTTGAATTTGCGAAGCTGATGTATGTGATATAGATAGTCAATAATATGGATTTCTTATTATTATCAATTGAGGACCATAAAAAATTGATTTCATGCAATTAGGACCACCGTGCAACCCAGAATTTGCATTTTATACTAATTGTAATGTCCATTTCTGATATGAATTGGATTTTTAACCAGAATATGGTTTTAGGATCGTGCTTATCAATTTTGATACCCCTCATCCCCAGGGTAATTTTGGTTTGAAAAATTCAGATACCATGGAAACAAAAATTATTAAGGGAGATTTAATCAAGGATAAAATCTTCACGGAGGTTAAATCTGAGGTTGAAAAACTTCAGGAAAAGTACCATGAAGCGCCGGGTATTGCTTTTCTGGGGTTCATGTGTGTTCCCCTCGCAAAATACAATATTCCGATGCATATACACCTGGCCCAGACAATGGGATTCAGGGTTTTCACCGAGATCATGGCCAATGAATCCATAGAGGAGGATGTATTTATGGTCATCGACAGATTGAACGGAAATGATGAAATTCATGCCATTGTGCTTTTACAGCCGTTGCCCCTGCACCTCAATCCTGTAAGGATCGTCAATAGAATCAGCCCTGCTAAAGAGGTTGAAGGTTTTCATCCGGCTAATGTGATGGGGACGATGGTTCCTGATATTCAAACAAGCAGGTACCCCATGTGTTTACCAACAGCCCTGTTCGAAATGTTTAAAGAAGCCGAGATACAATTACACAAAGACCAGGAATGGGTATTTTTACTTGATGATGAATTTCTTTCAAATACGCTTACAAAGATGATTGTTCGGGCAGCCGCATCCAGGGTTGTACCCAATGATTGTGCAGTAACTTTTGTGAACAAGG
>Ga0247841_10009119_pt1 | contig 13997 bp, 12 predicted proteins | sample LaCruzMarch2015__2_FD_192410 | JGI IMG/M metagenome (GOLD analysis project Ga0247841, IMG submission 192410) | Freshwater microbial communities from meromictic Lake La Cruz, Castile-La Mancha, Spain - LaCruzMarch2015_18m | ecosystem: Environmental > Aquatic > Freshwater > Lake | place: Spain...
GGCATCACCATGCTGACCGCTCTGGCATCAGCGTTCACGCAAAGAAAAGCACACTCCGATCTTGCCATGACAGGAGAGATCACATTAAGAGGTAAAGTCCTGCCTGTTGGAGGTATTAAAGAAAAAATCCTTGCGGCTAAAAGAGCAAAGATCAAAAATATCATTCTTTCAATTGAGAACAAAAAAGATATTGAAGAGGTTAAAAAGGAATATATCGAAGGTTTGAATTTTATTTATGTCGAAAAAATGATAGATGTTATTAACCATGCACTGCTAAAGGAAAAGGTTAAACATCCCCTCGATCTGAAGGTGAAAAATGAGACATCAAACTTAACTGCAAACAACTGATACTGGCTTTAGGATTTTTCATATCATTGTGTGCTAAATTTCAAAAGGATGCACAGATGGTATGCCGTACTTATTACTATTTTTGGTTTATACGCCTGTAATTCACCTTACCAGAATGATCCTTCACATACCGTATTCCGCTATAATGAATTTTCCAATATAACTTCCCTGGACCCGGCTTTTGCCAGGGACCAGGCTAATATATGGGCATGTAACCAGCTCTATAATGGATTACTTCAGCTGGATGACAAGCTACATATATGCCCTTGTATTGCTAAAGAATGGCAGATTGACAGCAGCGGGACTACCTATCTTTTTCACCTCCGGACCGATGTCTTTTTTCATGACCATCCCTCTTTTCCAGGGGGAAAAGGCAGACAGATCACCGCTCATGATTTTGTTTTCAGTTATAACCGGATACTTGATCCTGCCCTGGCCTCACCTGGAACCTGGGTTTTCAGCAAGGTCGAACGTACAGAAAATGGTTATGCGTTCACTGCCATTGATGACTCAACATTTCAGATTAAGCTGGCAGAATCCTTTCCACCATTTGCAGGTATCCTGACCATGATCTATTGCAGTGTTGTCCCGGAAGAAGTCCTCAGCAACCCTGGAGCTGATTTCCGGCGAAATCCTGTTGGAAGCGGCCCATTCAGTTTTAAAACCTGGAAAGAAAACGTGAAACTGGTCCTCGTTAAAAATGACCGGTATTTCGAATTCGACCACGATAACCGACTCCCTTACCTTGATGCGGTTGCCATCACATTTCTGATCGATAAGCAATCTGCTTTTCTTGAGTTTGTAAAAGGCAACCTTGACTTTATTTCCGGTCTTGATCAATCTTATAAAGATGAATTATTGACAAAAGATGGTCAGATGAGAGTAAAATACCACGATAGGTTCAATATGTTGACGCAACCTTATTTAAATACTGAATATCTTGGTATCCTTGTCGATACAACACTTGATATCGTTAAAAAAAGCCCGCTGAAGCATAAAAAGATCAGGCAAGCCATTAACCACGGTTTCGACCGGAAAAAGATGATCCGTTACCTGAGAAACAACATCGGGTACCCGGGACTTTACGGGATACTTCCGCCAGGTTTACCCGCTTTTGATTCTTCCCTGATTGCGTATGATTATAATCCTGCCAAAGCGCGGCAGCTTATCCGTGAAGCCGGGTACGGCAATATGGAAAAAATTCCTGAAATAACCCTGCATACGACTGCAGAATATGTCGATCTTTTCAAATATATACAACATCAGTTGGAAGACATCGGCTTGAAAATAAACATAGAAGTTAACCCGGCCGCCACGCTCATGCAAATGAAAGCCTATTCAAAGATTAACTTTTTCAGAGCTTCATGGATAGCAGATTATCCTGATGAAGAGAATTATCTCTCTTTATTTACCAGTAAAAACCTTGCACCCGACGGGCCAAATTACTCACGCTTTCAGAACGAAATTTACGATTCTTTGTATGAAAAATCCCAAAGGACCATCATGGAGGAGGAGCGTATAAATATTTACAGGCAAATGAACCAGGCGGTGATCGATGAATCTCCTGTCGTAATTTTATATTATGACCAGGTTTTGAGATTCACACAAAAAAATATTCAAGACCTTGGAACAAACCCCTTAAATTTGCTTTCTTTGAAACGGGTAAAAAAAACAGCCGGAAATAATGAAGATAATTGATCCTTATGATATTAATGAAAGTGTGTTCCGTCTTTTTATCCGGAGAAAGATTATCATAGGATGTATTTTGGAAAAGTAGAAAATAGCTGGATAAAGGATGATAATGGTTCATATTGAATAAAATCTTGTTAATTTTACAAATCCCTTCTTAAAAGCACGATGAATCTATTTCAACAAATCCGAACACTTGCAGGCAACTACCTCTTGAACAAGGGAATTTCTGCCCTTAAAAGGAACAAAAAGCTTGTAAATATAAATTCGGCTGGCTCAGTGGGCATCTTATTCGAATTGACCGATGAATCGGTTTACTATTCTATCCAAAAATATTTCCAGAAACTGCAGGAAAAGAAGATTAAAGTAAAAGCGCTCGGTTATGCTAGTAATAAACTGGTTACCAATCATTTTCTTCCGGTTTTATCATTCGACTTTTTTAATTCCAAACAATTGAACTGGTTCCAGATTCCAAAAGCACCATGTGTGCAGGACTTTGTGGAATCAGATTTTGATATTTGCATCAATATAGCATCTGAATCTGTCTTTCCTTTAAAATACATCGCTGGCATGTCGAAGGCCAGGCTGAAAGTCGGAGCTTATGGAAAAGAGATGCAAGGTAAAAAGTACAATGAGCTGTCTGAAATTTATGATATCATGTTACGTGCAGAAGACAACCATGACCAGATAGCTTTTCTCGACAATATTCATGAATACCTAAACATTCTAAATCCGAAAGAAAATGTCTGATCGTTTCAAAGGAACAGGTGTAGCCATTATCACCCCATTCCATGATTCCGGAAATATAGATTTCGGCTCTTTCGAAAAAATTATTGAACATATCGTAGCAGGCGGTGTTGACTATGTTGTAGCACTGGGCACTACAGGAGAATCGGTTACTTTATCCCGTGACGAAAAAGTGGCAGTCCTTGAATTTGTTGTGGAAATAGTAAACAAACGTATTCCTGTCGTTGCCGGTCTGGGTGGAAATAATACCCAGGAAGTGATCAATACGATAAAAGCAACTTCCTTCGATGGCATTGACGCGATCCTTTCCGTTTGCCCATATTATAACAAGCCACAGCAAAAAGGCCTGTATAATCATTACAAGGCTATCGCGGGAGCTTGCCCCGTTCCGGTAATCCTTTATAATGTTCCCGGGAGAACCAGTGTAAATATATCAGCTGAAACCACCCTTAAGCTTGCCTGTGATTTTAGCAATATCATCGGAATAAAAGAAGCATCGGGGAACCTTTTACAATGCATGGATATTATTAAAGACAAACCCCAGGGCTTTCTGGTCATTTCAGGTGATGATGCACTCACACTACCTATTCTGGCGCTTGGCGCCGATGGAGTCATTTCAGTGGTTGCCAATGCTTTTCCGCAACAATTTGCCGAAATGGTAAACCTTTGTCTCAAAGGCAAATATGCAAAAGCAAGAAGCCTTCATTTTGACCTTCTCAGGTTTACAAACGCTTTGTTTTCTGATGGAAACCCTTCGGGTATAAAGGCAGCCATGGAGATAATCGGCCTATGCAAAAGCAATGTCAGGTTGCCTTTGGTTAAAGTCAGTAAAAATGTCCATTCCATCATTGCTGAACAAATCGAGTTCTTATTTAAAAACCAACCGGAAATTTGTTAATCTAATTATTAGCCACATCTGAATAATACTATGAAAAAACTAATTCTTTATTTCGTCCTGATATTTTTATCAGTTACATCAACAGTATTGGTCTCCTACAGTCAGGTAAGTTCAAATGAAAATGTATTAAACCGGCTTTATGAAAATGAAGGTGAACAATATTTTGTCTTTCAAACGACAAACCGTATTTCCATTCAGGAGCTAAGCCGTATCGTTTCCATTGATAAAGTTGACGCCACAGGGAGAGTATATGCCTATGCCAACAGGAAAGAATTCTCCCGTTTTCTGGATTTTGGCTTACCTTATGAAATACTGGCACATCCTGGTAATTTTCAGGGATTTATTAACATGGAATCTGACATTGATATCAGAAATATTCAGGAATGGGATTTTTATCCAACTTATGAGGCTTATGTAGATATGATGCAACAATATGCGACTGCATATCCGGAATTATGCCAGGTTATTTCGATTGGAACAACAGTTGAGGGCAGGGAGCTGCTGGTTGCCAGGATTTCAGATAATGTTGGAATTAATGAGAATGAGCCGCAATTCCTATATACATCTTCCATGCATGGAGATGAAACCACCGGCTATATTTTAATGTTACGACTGATTGACTACCTGTTGTCAAATTATGGAGCAGATCCAAGGATTACCAGCCTGGTTGACAATATTGATATCTGGATCAATCCTTTAGCCAATCCTGACGGGACATATCACGGCGGGAACAACTCGGTTTATGGAGCCTATAGATATAATTCAAATTGGGTTGATCTGAACCGCAATTACCCGGATCCCGAAGATGGGCCTCATCCTGACGGTGAAGATTGGCAGACCGAAACTTTACGTTTTATGGAGCTGGCTGAAAACAACCATTTTGTTTCATCTTGTAATATTCACGGTGGGACTGAAGTTTGCAACTACCCATGGGATACCTGGCAAAAATTGTCAGCAGATGATAACTGGTGGCAATATGTTTGCCATGAATATGCCGATACAGCTCAAAACCATAGCGCACCCGGGTATATGGCTGGTTATGATGACGGGATTACTAATGGCTGGCAATGGTATGAAGTTGCAGGGGGAAGGCAGGATTACATGACCTACTTCCATCAGGGAAGAGAGTTCACCCTTGAAATCTCCAATGATAAATTATTGGATACTGACTTATTGCCGGCTCTTTGGGAATATAATTACCGCTCTTTGCTGAATTACCTGGAACAATCCACTTTTGGACTCCGTGGAACTGTTAAAGACTCTGTTACAGGCTGGCCTATAAAAGCAGAAGTCTATGTCATGCTTTTTGAGAAAGACAGTTCCTGGGTGTATTCAGCCTTACCCAATGGCAATTACCACCGGCTCCTGATAGCCGGTAATTATTCTGTAAAATATTCAGCCACAGGTTATTTGACCCAAATCGTCAATGATGTTACTGTGACTAACCGGCAGGCGACCATTTTAGATATTAAACTCGTTCCGGAAGGTGTCGGAGGTATTGAAAACAACGAGATAAGTGAGATAATTCACATCTATCCAAATCCTTTACAGGGGGATATCCTGCATTTTAAATGTGCTGTTCCTGTAAATCAAATTGTTGTTTATGATCTTACTGGAAGAGAAATAGACCAGTTTGAATTAAACATTTCCAAAAGTGAAATAAACTTACATTCGCTCCAGACCGGTTTATATTTCATCAGGTTTGAAACGGAAAAAGGCTCCGGAATAAAAAAGATTGCAATTAGTCACTGATCCGGATTATCCCCCAAAACGAAGCCCTATTTCCAGGACTCCGCGGAAAAATAAGATGACCACGGAGAGGATGGCCATGGCCATCCAAACCAGTCCGGGTTTCTTTTCTTCCTCCTCAAAATACAGTTCGTTATATGACCTGTAGGTTGCCAATACAGGAAGAATGCAAATGATTAATGTTAGGGAAATGAATGTATCGTAAAAAATAAAGCGGGGTTGCCGTAAAATGACAAGAAATGCATTTCCGATAAGGTAAGGCATAAAGACCTGTGAAATGATGAAAGAAGTCCTGTTCGTTTTATTTATCTCATTGTAATATGTATTGCCGGAAATTAAAAACTGCTTGGTTATAAGCAATCCCGAGATAACCAGGAAAAAAATGGATATTATTGAATACAAGACCTTTCCGGTATCCATAATGTATAACCAGCTGATTACATGTCCGACTCCTGCTTCAAACAAGGTGCCTATCAGCAAAGCACCAAAAAGCATATTGACTGCGTGTAAAAACCCCCAGAGAAAGAAAAGCTTGAAAGGTCCCGTCGATTCCCTGATATTGCTGTATATGATGAGAAAAGTAATCCCAATTACAAAGTTCACCAATGGCCCGGAAGAGAATATGGTTTTGACTGAGTCATGATACCACGATTCAGTGCTGATATTGAAATAGATATCGTAATAGTGAACGGTGGTAGGATAATCAAAAAAACTGGCAGCAATAACGGTGATTGCTTGTGATATCAGGAAAAAAGTCAAATAAGAAAGCAGAAAAAGTACGGTGGAATTGAATGAAATCAGGGCAAAGCGCCTTCGCATCGGGGCCTTTTCCCTAAAAGCCTTAAATTTTCTTTTAAATGTTCGGATATTAATAGAGCGGATGAATAGCAAGAAATTAGTAAATCGAATCCTCATATGAAGCTTAAAAAGCCTTTTTCTATTTCTCTTTTCCTGCAAGCGGGATTTCTTTGTCTGAACTTTCTCCTCGATCGAGAGTTTTTCCCATTCCTGTTTTGCCAGTAAATCCAGACGCCTGAATTCTTCTTTAAGTTCTTTTTTTAATTTCCTTTCTTCTTCACGGTTTGCTTTTACTTTAATACGCTGTTGTTGCTTTTCCGAGAGTTTAAACTCTTTAAGATGAATCCGGCTCTCATTTTGTTCCTGAATTTCTTTCTTCTTGATTTCAAGCCTGTTTCTTCTGATAACTTTCTTTTTATGCCTGATAAACCTGATCCTTCTATAGATTTTATATATAGAAGAATAGGACCGCTTTTTATGATGGGCTTGTAATGACATAATGAAAATATTACCCGGTAAAAAATGAGCCGCCAGGGCAAAGAAGCTGTGCTAGACCTTCATAGCCTTAATTTTACCATCAGCGTATTCGCCGGCATCAAGTTTTTGTTTTACCTCAGCAAAAGAGTTTATGGTATATTCAACATCTTCAAGTGTATGTCCTGCTGTCGGGATGATCCGAAGCATGATCACATCCTTGGGTACCACGGGATAAACTACGATTGAACAAAAAATATTATACTTTTCACGCAGTTCATAGGTTATCTGGGTAGCTTCACCTACCCCTCCGGTGAAATATACCGGCGTAACAGGAGATTCAGTTTTACCGATATTAAATCCCTTTTCCCTGAAACCTTTCTGCAATGCGTTAACAATAGTCCAAAGTTTCTCTCTGTGTTGCGGCTCATTTTTTAATATTTCCAGCCTTTTGATAGCACCAATAGTCATGGCAACAGGTAAGGATTTTGCATAGACCTGCGATCTCAGGTTATACATCAGGAATTTTATAACTTCCTTATCAGAGGCGATAAAACCGCCTATTCCTGCAAAAGCTTTAGCAAAAGTGGCAAAATAAATATCAATCTCATCCTGCACACCGAGATGCTCGCCAGTGCCCTTGCCGTTTTTACCCATAGTGCCGAAACCATGTGCATCATCAACCAGTAACCTGAATGGGTATTTCTTTTTCAATTCGACAATTGCTTTGAGATTTCCCAGGTCGCCTGCCATGCCATAAACACCTTCGGTAATGACAAGGATCCCGCCACCTGTCTCCTCGGTGATCTTGGTTGCCCTTTGTAACTCTTTTTCGAGGTTTTGCATGTTATTGTGCGGATAAACAAACCTTTTTCCGAAATGCAGCAACATCCCGTCAATAATACAGGCATGAGCTTCCGAGTCGTAAACAATCACATCTTTACGGTCGACAATGGTCTGAATGAGTGAAACCATACCCTGGTAACCGTAATTTAAAAGATAAGCTGCCTCTTTACCTACGAATTCAGCAACTTCTTTTTCAAATTGTTCGTGATATACTGTTTGGCCTGACATCATCCGTGCACCCATCTGGTATGCCAATCCAAATTTTGCTGCCGCTTCTGCATCTGTTTTCCTCACCTCCGGGTGGTTAGCCAAACCCAGGTAGTTATTCATACTCCATACAAGCCTTTCTTTTCCCCTGAATGTCATTCGGTTAGAGATTTCACCCTCAAGCTTTGGGAAAAAATAATATCCATGGCCAATTTCATAATACTTACCTAAAGGCCCCATCTTTTCTGTAATCTTTTTAAAAATATCCACGGCAATCGATTTTAATAGTTAGTATTTAAGTTCATTTCAAAATGAAACGGCAAAATTATTAATTATTCGGGTTGTATCAAATGAATTGATAATGATAATAATTGACATCCTGCCACGTTATCAGTAAACCAAAAATTTGTACTTTTGCCCGATGTTTTTTAACCGCCTTAAAATATTCCTTCTTTTAGCTGTAGTGGTGCTGGCAGGCTGCGGAAAGCACCAGAAACTGATTAAAAGCACTGACAATGAGGCAAAATATGCCGCAGCTATTGATTACTATGAGAAAGCAGACTATTACCGCTCTTTGCAGTTATTTCAGCAACTGATCAACTTTTACCAGGGAACGGAAAAAGCCGAAAAAATGCAATTTTATTATGCTTATTGTTACTATCACCAAAAGGACTTTGTTCTGGCCAGTTATTATTTCAAACGGTTTGTGAATAATTATCCGAGAAGTGCGCTCTCCGAAGAAGCAATGTACATGAATGCCTACTGTTATTTCCTTGATTCTCCGGCTTCAAGTCTTGATCAAACCAATACATATACTGCCATCAAAGAATTGCAGCTTTTTATTAACCTTTACTCCGGCAGTTCCAGGGTTGATGACGCAAATAACCTGATCGATCTGCTTAGAGCAAAATTACAACGAAAAGATCTCGACATTGCAAATCTGTATCTCAAAATGAGGCTTTATGAAGCTGCAATATATTCTTATAAAAATGTACTGAAAGAATACCCTGATACAGATTATAAGGAGGACATTCTTTTCTCTATCTTTAAATCACATTTTAACTATGCTCAAAATAGCATTTCCTCAAAACAATCCGAACGTTATCAATCAGCGCTGGATTCTTATAATGAACTGATTTTTCAATTCCCTGAAACGAAGTATCTCAAGGAGGCTAAAAATATGAACCGCATTTTACTGAATCAAGTTCAGCCCCATTCTGCTTCCTGAAACAATTCTGATATTAATTAATTTCAATAATATGGATTATAAAAAAGTCAAGACCGACCCTGAAGCAGTGACCCGTGACACACGTAAGTTCAGCGAAAAAACATCAAATATTTACGAAACGATTGTCATTATCTCTAAAAGATCTAACCAGATTTCCCTTGAAGTGAAGGATGAATTAAATAAAAAAATTGAAGAGTTTGCTACTACCAACGACAATCTGGAAGAGGTATTTGAAAACAAGGAACAGATCGAAATTGCCAGGTTTTATGAACGGCTTCCTAAACCTACCTTGATTGCTGTTAATGAATACCTGAATGATCAGGTTTACTTCAGGAATCCGCACAAGGATATTAAAAAGAAGAAATCACATTAATTTGATTCATGCTGAGAGGTAAAAAAATAGTCATTGGGATTACCGGCAGTATTGCCGCTTTTAAAACACCCACCCTCATCCGGTTGTTTAAAAAAGAAGGGGCAGAAGTCAAAGTTATGATGACTAAGGCTGCCAGAGACTTTGTAACCCCATTAACTCTTTCAACCTTATCAGGCAATCCGGTGATCATAGAGCCTTTTAATCCGGAAGACGGCACATGGAACAGTCATGTTGAACTTGGACGATGGGCAGATATTTACCTGCTTGCGCCTGTTTCTGCCAATACAATGGCAAAAATGGCCCATGGCATTGCAGACAATTTTTTTCTGACCGCATTTTTATCGGCTAAATGCCCGGTATTCTTTGCCCCTGCCATGGATCTGGATATGTTCAGACATCCGGCAACACAAAAGAACATTGAAATCCTTCAGTCTTTTGGGCATATCCTGATAGATCCCGCGGTTGGTGAACTCGCCAGCGGACTTAGCGGTGCCGGAAGAATGGAAGAACCGGAAAACATCTTTAAACTGGTATGTGACTTCTTTGCAGAAAAAAATACCGGCTTATATGGAAAAAAAGTGCTGGTAACAGCTGGTCCAACTTATGAAGACATTGATCCGGTTCGCTTCATTGGTAACCATTCGTCAGGTCTTATGGGTTTTTCAATTGCGGAAGAATTTGCTGCAAAAGGTGCAGACGTTACCCTTATTTCAGGACCTGTGAACCTGAACCTCCGGCATACCGGCATCAGGAGAATTGATGTGATTTCTGCAGATGATATGTATGAAGCATGCATGGCTGAAAAAGAAACTGCCGGGATCATTGTAATGGCCGCTGCAGTGGCCGATTATACACCTGCTGAAAAGTCCGGCTCAAAATTGAAAAAGTCAGGATCCTTCCGCGAAATTAAACTTCAACTAACCCGCGATATTCTTGCAGAACTTGGAAAAACAAAAAGGCCAGGTCAGATCCTTGTCGGATTTGCCCTTGAAACTGATCATGAAGAAGAAAATGCAAGGAAAAAACTGAAAAGCAAAAACCTTGATATCATCATCCTGAATTCCCTTCGAGAGCCAGGCGCCGGATTTAAAACCCTGACGAATAAAATTTCAATTCTTTTCAAGACAGGTCAAATCCAGCACTTTCCACTTAAATTAAAACAGGAAGTCGCACTAGATATCATCAACAGTATCGAATCAATAAGTTAATCCTCAACTTCATGTCAAAAATATTTTTTTTATTGATATTGAGCTTATTCCTGCTAAGGGCGCAATCACAAGAGCTGATTTGCAATGTTGATGTCAGCAGCCAGCAAATTCAAGGATCTGACCGTAGGATTTATGAAACTTTGAAAAATGCAATATATGAGTTCATGAACAACCAAAGCTGGACGAATTATAATTACAAATACAATGAACGAATAGAATGTTCCATTTTGATAAATGTGACGGAACGTCCTTCACCGGATTTTTTCAGGTGTGATATGACCCTGGCTCTGCGAAGGCCTGTTTTTAACTCTAGTTATAATACTGTTCTGTTCAATTTTATCGATAAGGACATCGAGATAGAATATATTGAAAACCAGCCACTTGATTTTAGTGTTGGGATGTTTTCATCCAACCTGACTTCTATTCTTGCTTATTATGCATACATTATGATTGGGCTTGATTTTGACTCATACACGCTGAAAGGGGGAGATCCTTATTACGAAGCAGCACTTAATATTGTAAATTCCGCACAATCATCAAATTATAAGGGATGGAACTCTGCTGAAAGTACCAGAAACCGCTACTGGTTACTTGAAAATCTGACTAATCCCTCTTACGCAGGTATCCGTAGCTTTTATTATGAATATCACTTAAAAGGCCTCGATATTATGTTCGAAACACCTGAAAAGGGCCGGCAAACCATTCTGTCAACGCTGGATTATTTGCAGCAGGTTAAACAATCCCGCCCGGGTTTGTTGATCCTTCAAATTATAGCTGACTCCAAAAGAGATGAATTTGTAAACATCTTTTCTGAAGGAGTACCGACTGAAAAAACAAATGCGGTGAAAATCCTGAATGAATTGGACCCGTCCAATGCAATGACGTACCAGAAAATTCTTCAGAAATAAGATGACTTTACTGAATGCTGACACATCTTGCCATAGAAAATTATGCGCTTATTGATCACCTTGATATTAATTTTTACCAGGGATTCACAGCGATAACAGGCGAAACAGGAGCCGGTAAGTCAATCCTTGTCGATGCCCTCGATCTGGTCCTGGGAAAAAGAGCGGATACGCAGTTCCTGCTGGATCCAGGCCGGAAATGTATCGTGGAAGCCACTTTTTCAGTTGCAAAATATAATCTCCGGCCTTTTTTCGATGAAACGGGCTTGGACTATGAAGACCTGACTATCCTCCGGCGCGAAGTGAACCCAAATGGAAAATCAAGAGCCTTTATTAATGATACCCCTGTTACCCTTTACCAGTTAAAAGTCCTTGGAGATTTGCTGGTTGATATACATGCTCAGCACGCAACAACATCGTTGCAGGATCCCGGCTTTCAATTATCAGTTATCGACAGCTATGGAGGATTGGAAAAGGATCTCGCCGCTTATCAAAGGCAGTTTATTGATCTGAAAAACGACAGGCAAGTATTAAAAGATCTTATCGACCAGGAGAAAAATGCAAGGTCAACCCTTGATTACAAGCAATTTCTGCTGGAAGAATTAATTGCTGCAGAACTCTTGCCAGAAGAACAGGATCAGTTGGAAGAAAAACTATCGCTCATAACCCATGCAGAAGAGATAAAAAGCACCCTCTCCCAAATTCAGGATTTTTTTAATGAAGAAGACAACAGTATACTGAAGCTTTTATCACTGGCAGAGACGAATCTTCACCGGATCTTAGCTTATCACCCCGGTTTACAACAACTTACTGAAAGGCTTCAATCCGACCTGATTGATCTGAAGGATATTCACCTTGAATTGATACGGCTTAACGAGAGCATAGAATATAATCAGGAGCAATTGATCATGATTCAACAAAGGCTCGATTTATTATATCGCTTATTGCAAAAACATCATGTCAACTCAATTAAAGAACTTATAGAAATATCTGAAAAGCTGAAGCTGGAACTAAATGAATATTCCTCGCTTGAAAATCAGATAGAAGATTTTGAGAAACAGATCAAATTACAGGAATCAGGACTTAAAACCAGTGCATCTCAATTGTCGGTCAAAAGGAAGTCTGCATTTCCCGCCCTGGAAAAAGAGATCATTTTTTCCCTGAATCACATGGGAATTCCGGAAGCTCGCTTTGAAATACGACAAGCATACACCTCTGATTTTAATATTGATGGGAACGACCAGATCGAGTTTTACTTTAATGCAAATAAGGGACACGCTCTCAAACCTTTATCGGAAATAGCATCAGGGGGTGAATTATCAAGGGTCATGCTCAGCATCAAATCGATAATTTCCAATAAGAAGCTTTTACCGACTATTATTTTTGATGAGATCGACAATGGATTATCCGGCGATATTGCAGGTAGGGTGGGGGAGGTATTGTCTTCATCCGCTTCCCGCATGCAGGTCATTGCGGTTACACACCTCCCGCAGATTGCCGGGAAAGCGCAGCATCATTATTCTGTTTTCAAACAAAACAAAAACAATGTAACTTTTTCAAATATAAAATTCCTTGATCACCAGGAGCGGGTTGCTGAACTGGCCAAGATGATCGGAGGCAGGGATATAACGGTTGCATCTCTGGCAGCAGCTAAAGAATTATTGACATCAACTCCGGAAATTTTCTAAGTTTAGTTAAAAGTTAATTAATATAGAATGGCTTATAATCTTTTAAAAGGGAAAAAAGGGATTATTTTTGGCGCCCTCGATGAAAAATCCATCGCCTGGCAGATTGCATTAAAGGCTTATGAAGAAGGTGCCGAATTTACCCTTTCAAATACCCCGATAGGTATGCGATTCGGTACGGTCGACGAATTAGCCAAAGCTTGCAACACGATTGTGATCCCTGCTGATGCGACCAATGTCAATGATCTTGAACTGGTCTTCAATAAAACGATGGAAATTTTCGGCGGCAAGATCGATTTTGTGCTTCATTCGATAGGTATGTCAATGAATGTTAGAAAAAAGCGGGTTTATAATGATGTTGATTATGATTATTTCAAAACCACTCTCGATATATCTGCATTATCTTTCCATAAACTTCTTCAGGTGGCATTCAGAATGAACGCGATAAACGAATGGGGCTCAGTAGTGGCACTTTCCTATATCGCAGCCCAGCGAACCCTTTATGCTTATAACGACATGGCTGATGCCAAAGCGCTGCTTGAATCTATTGCCCGTAGCTTTGGCTATATATACGGGCGTGAAAGAAAGATCAGGATCAATACTATTTCTCAATCACCAACCATGACAACAGCTGGTAGTGGAGTAAGGGTGATGGGCGGCCTGATGGACTTTACTGAACGTAATTCACCACTGGGAAATGCAACGGCTGAAGAATGCGCAAATTATTGTGTCACGCTGTTTTCCGATCTTACAAAAAAAGTTACCATGCAAAACCTCTATCATGATGGGGGATTCTCGAGCATGGGTATGAGTTTAAAAGCAATGGAGATGTATAATAAAAG
>Ga0247841_10009121_pt1 | contig 13992 bp, 13 predicted proteins | sample LaCruzMarch2015__2_FD_192410 | JGI IMG/M metagenome (GOLD analysis project Ga0247841, IMG submission 192410) | Freshwater microbial communities from meromictic Lake La Cruz, Castile-La Mancha, Spain - LaCruzMarch2015_18m | ecosystem: Environmental > Aquatic > Freshwater > Lake | place: Spain...
CATTGACAATGTGACCATCCATACCGTTGAACATGATATCGTCCTCACCCAAGACATTATTTTTGACTACCTCACGACCGGAAAGAAAAGCCCGGTCCTGAAATTGAATTATTGAACAGGCTTAAATTTCACGAAGATCGGGTTGGAAACGATGATCCCATACCCGGTCATATCCATCCGATAGTAGATCTTTTCTCCCGGTGTCTCCAGAAAATCCGTGTAATCGATACTTAGGGGCAAGGTCCCCTTGAAGGTCTGAATGAGGGTCCCGGAACGGATCAGCCGTACCTGGACCGTATCCTTTCCCACCGTACCACCGGAAACGGCGACCCGGATGCGGGGGTTACGAAGTAGAGTGATTTCGTCCCCGGAAATCATCCGGGGGGCCGTATCCGGTTCGGTAGCGGAGACGGAAAATTCTTCGAGCCGAGGGATTTTGGGGAACTTTCCCTGGCAGGCGTACATCTTGCCGTTCTTCAGGGCCGCCATGGCGGATCGAGGGGATTTTTCGGTCAGCCAAAGGACGGTCTGAAAGTCGCCCAGGTTCTGGCCGGAGCCGCCTTCCTTGTGAAAGTCCGCCGTGGCGATCCCCCACGGAGGCCGTTCGCGGAATCCCGAGCAGTACTCCCCCAGGACCACGTCCCAGACATTTCCCGGCTCCGTAATCGTGATCGTATCTCCGTAAAGGGCGGCAAAGCCCGTATAGCCTTTCGTTTCTAAAAGCATATGGGGGTAAGGCAGGGTCTTCACCTGAATGGGACCCAATTTTCTGACTCCGGAGCGTGTTTCCGGATAGTTCCAGAAGGTGAGACCCCCCTTCTGTCCGACGGCGTCGATAAAAAGCTGATACGGCGCCGCGCCCTGCTTGCCGTGATATGCGTCGAAGGGGGACGGACGGGCGAAAACGGTATTGATGAAAAACCCGGCGCTCAAGATGGCCAGAACCGCCCCGGAGATTCGCCACCAGCCATTCTTGAACAGGAAGTAGACGGCGATAAGGAAGCACAGGATGAAGGCCGCAAGCGCGGGCATCGCCGCCCGGATATGGGATCCGGAGAGACCGTTGTGCAGAATGGGCAGGATTTCGTAGTCTTCCGGCTTTTCCAGGCCCATCGTCAGGATCCGCCGTTCATGGTCGTTGGCAGTCAGAGTCCCGGTAAACGGGCTGCCCGTCCAGTAATAAAAAGGGGTGCTCTCCGTGCCGGGGATGAGGATCACATTCGGGTACATCTTCCGGAGACCGGCAATGATCCGGAGATAGCGGTCCGCCCCCGATTTGTTGATGGAATTCAATTCCTCCTTTTTTTTGATGATATTCCGGAAGGGCGGCAGGCCGTATTCCATGACCACGCGGTCATGATCGTTGAGGAAGATGACGCTGAAGCCCTTCCGGACGGCCATCTGCACGAGGGTTTCGGGATCGTAATCGCCGTCGCTGAAGGTGGTGCGCAGGTCCATCAGTGCCGGCGCCTGTTCGTAGGCCATGACCGACGGTACAAAAAAAAGGTACACCACGGTAAAAAAGACAAGCAGCAGGGTGGTCTGTTTGCAGGGAATATTCATTGCCCTTTCTTTGACATGCATACAACGTTATTTTCGTTTAACAATTTTCTGTACATTCGGTCAATCATTTTTATCATTGCTTCTACACTGTAATGCGGCGCTATCTGCCTGCCGGCATCGCCCATCCGGCGACGTCTTTCCGGATCGCGGCACAGACGGGCGATGGCCTCTGCCCAGGCAGCCGCATCCCCGACGGGAACTAGGACCCCGTTTTCTTCAGAGCGCACAATATCCTTTATCCCTCCAATATTACTGGCAATAATCGGTATCCCCATCGCCATCGCCTCCACGAGGACCTTGCCCATGCCCTCATTGCGGGAGGGGAGACAGAAGATGTCGCAGACGGCCATGATCCAGGCCACGTCGGGTCGCCAACCCAGGAAGCGGACATACCCTGCGATATCCAGGCGGAGGCTCAATTCTTCCAGGTCCCGCCGCAGCTCGCCATCCCCCAGCAGTACGAGAAAAATCTTCTCCCCACGGCGGATAAGTCCGGATGCCGCCCGGATCAGCACCTCCTGGCCTTTGACAGGGGTCAGGCGGCCCACCGTGCCGACGACCATCATCTCCGGCGGGATGCCCAATAACGCCTTTGTCTCCGACGGTTGGTATAGGTCGGCTCGGAACGTTCGCAGATCAACGCCGCTGTGGATCACCGTGAATTTTTCTTCCGGAGCAATATGGAAACGGAGATGATCTTCCTTCTCCTGGGGGGTGATGGTCACAATGGCGTTAGTGATCCGGGCTGTCCATCGTTCCAATAAGATAAACAGGCGGGTTTGCCAAGAGTTGAAGTACCCCCAAAACACATGGCCGTGCGGGGTATGGACGATGATCGGGACGCGGCAGAACCACGCCACCCATCGGCCCAGGATACCCGCTTTTGAGGTATGGGTATGGACGATATGGGGCTTTTCGCGCCGGATGATCCGAAGCAGTGAGAAAAAGGTTGCCAGATCGGAGAAGGGCTTCAGATCCCGCACCAGATGGCGCAGACAGATCAGCCGGACATGATGCTCACGGGCGGTGTTGACATTGGCCTGTACCGCCTCGGTTTCCGGATCTCCCGAATCCCCCGGCGAGGATGTCCCCTTGATGAGGACGACGTCATAGCGGGCCTGGTCGAGGCCGCGAACGGTCAGGAAGGTGTCTTCCGCCGAACCGCCCTTGTCGAAACGGGTTATGACGTGGATCACCTTGATTTTATTACATGGTGTATTCATACCAGGCCCTCCTGGTGCGATATCCATGTTCGCTCTCCATGAAGAGGCGTTCCGTTGCGGCAATATTCATTTCCCAAGAGTAGTGTTTTTCGGCAAAATGGCGACAACACAGGGAATCCCTTTGCCATTGATCGGGTTGATTCCGGTATTGATGACACAGTGCGATGACCGAACCGGCGATCGATTGCGGGCAGGTGTCCTTGAACAAAAATCGGTTGTCGAACGCCCCCAGGATTTCCCGCGTTCCGCCCACCGGTGTTCCGAGCACCGGCGTTCCGGAGGCCAGTGCTTCCAGCGTGACCAGACCGAATCCCTCGAGTTCGACGGTTGGCAGGATAAAGATATCCGCAGCTTGGTAATACTCAGGTAAAGCAGCTTCAGGAATAAATCCGGTGAAATGAATATAATGATCGAGATTCAAACGGCGACTCAGCCTGGTCAGATCACCTTTCAAGGGACCCGTGCCGCCAATGATGAGATGTATATCCGGCACCAATTTGCCAATCTCCTGCATGGCAATGATGAGATTTTCAATCCCCATGCGTTGTACGAGGTTCCTTACCGTCAGCAGTATCGTCTTCTCCTGGGGAAGATGCAGGCGCTCCCGCAAGGTTCTTTTATCGGAAGCAGGATGAAAGCGCACAAGATCGATCCCCCCGGGAATAACAGCGATCTTCTCGTCCGAAAGTCCATAGATATTGAGAAGTTTATCGCGAGTATATCGACTCAGAACAACGATAAAATCCGATTGGCTTAAAACTTTTTTTTCTATCCATTTTCTAGATGCAAGATGTAATAGATGCACTATTTTTTTAGAGAACGAATGGGGTTTCACATTTCTTGAGGCGTATTCCTCAAAGGCGAGAGAGTGGCAAGTGTAAATTTTATTTATTTTTTTACATGAATCCGATCTCATGACAGCGAAAGCGGAAAATGGCTGGTGAAAGTTGATACAATCAAAATTATTGGCCTTACTAAGTGTTTCAAATAGTCTTTTGCCGTTCCGAAGGGTAGACGCAAAAAAGGAAATGGCATTGTTTTGATTTACACGATATCTCCATTCCCTGACATTCTGAATCACGTCGTCGTCTGACTGGTGCGAAGGCAGCCTGCGTGTCAGGATGTGAACATCATGTCCCTTAGTAGCCAGCCGGGTCGCCTGTTCAAAAAGAACCCGCTCCGCACCACCGATGACATCTTGAACCGAAACATCTGAAACGAAGAGGATTTTCAAGGCCTGCGGTCTCCTGTGTTTTTCGCGACTACCTGCAAAGAAGGCCCACACTACTTTTCATGCCGGCGCATATTTTATATTCTTCCCCAACCTTCCCGTACCACCATCAATCATTCCTTCAACTATGGCCATTATCGCTTTTCGTCCATTCCATCTCTCTTCTATCAGAATCATCAGTGTCACCTTTATGGCATACATAAACACATTAATTAGTTTAAATATTCGATTATATTGTCTATATATAAATATTTCATTTCTGAAGGCATAATATAAACGAAAGGGGTCCTGGTATCGTACGCTTTTTCCCCCTAATACATTTTGATTGGTTTTCCCGTTTTGATCCCGATGACGTTCCTGGCAAATACTTGCGGGAATCCAGTAGAAGCTATACCCTTTATTCTTAAGTCGCAGGGAATACTCAAGATCTTCACCATAAAGGAAATAATCCGGTGAGGGAAGTCCCACCTCCCGGACAATGCTTGTTTTGAACAAAGTCCCGCGCCAAGGGCAGATATCCAGCTTTGTCGGTACTTCTTCGGGATGGCCCTTCCCCACACTCCGGACTGCACCGATCCTGGATGGCAATGATTTTTCAAGTAATTGAAAACCCTTGACGATTCCGAAAAGCGTATCCGGATTCAAACAGACATCGTCATCCAAGGTATAGATGAAATCACTGGATTCAGCGGCACGCTTGATCCCCTCATAATATCCGCCTGCACTCCCCAGATTCTCTGCGAGTTTAATATAATTTACCGCAGAATAATTAACCTTCACCATGCTTTCTGTTTGGTCAAGGCTCGCATTGTCTACAACGATGACTTCATCGGGCAATCGGCTCTGTACACTAAGATCATAGAGGAGATTCGCCAGCATGCTGACATTGTTAAAGGTCACGATGACAATAGAAATTTTTACTCCATTACAGTGGCTACTTATGTCCTGATTAACCATGAATTCATCACAGGAGACAAATTGAAAGTTGAAGTTTCAATTAGCACATACTATTTATACGAAAATGAAAATAACCACATATTATTAAAGTCATTCACTGTTGATGATCAGCTTCGATCGTCATTTTCATATTCGTAGTCGCCACGAGGGCGCCGACAATTCGTTGTGCAAAAGCTGACCGGTTATTTTAATCAAAGATTTAAACATAAATTTGGATAATATCATTCTTTACCTCGATCTTATAATTTGATTTGGATTGAACCGTGTAAACTATTATTTCTATGCTAGGGTAATCATTGTAACCTGTAAATAATCTAGCATCATCTATTAATATGACGTGAGATTTTATATGATGATTAATAATTGCGTCTAACTCTTGCTCAATTGGAGTGTTTTTATCCCCCCTACCAGTAATCCCCCCAGAATAATGACCATCTAACCAAAACAAACACCGGTCATTAATGTTGGCAAGTAATTTTTTTAATATCTGCGCACTATCACCATGAATGATATATATGTGTTGAAATTTGGCAAATCTTTCTTTAGCTTTTTGATAGAGGTTCTGTTCTATTTCTATAGAGTAAATTTTTTTAAATGTATTTTTAGATGCATTAATCATGTCACCTAAATATGTACCTGTTTCAATTAGAGTGGGAATCTTGTATTTGTTACCAAAATATCTAACAATTATTTGCTTTTTAATATTTCCAATTTGGTATTTAATCTGATTTTTATGAATTCTAAAAAGACGGATTAATTTTATCATATTCTATCACTACTAGCGGCTGAGCGCATTTTTCTCGTTATCGGATCGATTTGGAAAAATGAGTTTATTCATCATGCTGCTCACCTTTTCCAGCGCCAGACCCAATAGAATAATAAACACGCAATACAGGGCAAAGAAAAGAACTACAGGTTTCCTTCCGAGCACAAAACCATAGGCGCACAAAAACGGAAAATGTATAAGATATATTTCGTACGAATGGTCGCCCAAAAAAAGCACGAACTTCGGGATTGACTTTATCTTATCAAGATAGAATATCGAAATGGCTATGAAGGCAACGAAAAAAATGGTCCTTGCCGTATGCAGCGTGAGAAACAGCCCTGCCATCGTGAGCCAGAGGACAACAAGAACCGGGCTGAATCGGGTGTAAAGCGATTGACATTTGCCGATGAATAAATGCCGGTATGCCATAATGCAGACCGATAGAGGAAAAGCGAACGTATAAATCGTCCATCCGCCGAAATAGTTCGAGAGTAACGGAACGCGGGTAATAAGTGCCGTTGTACCAAACGAAGTAAGGACCAGTAGAATGCATTTAAAGTGTAATGGTACGCGAATATTTAAAATAAGAAAAAAGACCACATAGAGATAAAGTATGAACGAGATGAACCAAAGCGGCGCGTTGGGCGGGGCTTTTTTAATGATTCCGACAAAGCTCAAGGCGATTTCTTGCCATGGGTAGGTTGTATGAAGGAGGAAGAAATCCAATATGTAAAAGAGCGCCAGGGTGAGCCAGAGCGCAAACATAATTTTATACAATCTTCTCTGAATATAGCGCTTTCCGCAATTGATGAAACCGTACGATTTTGTCAACCCCATCCCCGAAACAATGAGGAAGATCAAAAGCCCCCATTCGGCGGCGTTTCTTAAGATCGTGGTCCCGCCGATATAGAAAGCGTAGAAGTGACCAAAAACCAGCCAAAATATGGCAATGGCTTTCAATGTTTGGGAGGTAGAGCGGGTGAAATAATCTGGGAAACTTGGATGGTTGTCTGACGCGGTATCGGCGTTTACGGGATCGTTTTTGGACGGAAATGAAACGGCTTCACCGTCTTCCGATGCAATATCCTTTTGATCAGGATCCCTTTGAACGGGCATTATGAGATCCTATTTTGTTCAAGGACAAGATTGATTGCTCTCTCCGGCCTGATCAATCTCATACAGTCATGGGTCTTGATTTTACACCAGCCACGGTTGCACCCGATGCAAGGTAAATCATCCAATCTCAATATGCGATGAATATCCCCCACAGGCATCCATTGCTCTTTGACAGTGGGCCCCATGAAGGAGATGGTCGGAATCTTGAGCGCTCCGGCACAATGCAGAGGTCCGGAATTGTTGCAGACAAGTAACTGGCACTGCGAGAGGATGGCAAAGAACTTTCTGATATCCTCTTGAATAGATACACAAACAGGATTGTTGAACCTGACCAGAATATCCTCAACAACAATGGCATCCGAGGAACCACCCAGTAAAACAACCTCTAATAGGGTTTGCCGTCGAATCAGGCGGATCAGTTCGGCATAATGCTCCGGTAACCATCGCTGCGTTTCATAATAAGCGCCCGGATGGATGGCAACAATTTTTTTGCCGAGAAATCCATTTTCTTGCAGCCATTGACAAGCCCAGGCCTGTTCGTCCGCCCCAAGATATATGGCCGGGTTCCTGTTTTCGGAAGGGATGCCGATTCCCTTCAACAGATCAAGGGCGCCATCAACGAAATGTTTGTTTCCCTCAATCTTCGGCGACGGACAGTTAAAAAAAATCTCCCGGCCAAAAGCGGCATAGCCTATTCTATCGGCTGCACCACTCATCCCCGCCAACCATGCGGTTTTCAGTTCATAATCGGTATAAGGATCGATGGCCAAATCGAAGTGACGGGATCTCAATCCGTTGATGAACTTCATTTTCTCGAGTAACCCGGCGGACCGGTCATAGATAATGACCTCATCCACATCCGGATTGTTTTTGAGGATGGGAGCATTGGCCGGCGAGGCCATCACCGTCAGTTGAACCTTCGGAAAGGCTACTTTTATCGCCCTTAATGCGGGTGTGGAGAGCGCCATATCACCAACCCTGTCTACGCGAATAAAGAGGATGCTCCCGATATTCCGGAGCAAGGGGATGATATTTCTTTGAAAAAGGAGAAGGCCAAGCGTTTTTAAAGCAAAGCCCCTTGCATTCAAATAGATTGCCTTGAAAATTGATTTTGCTGATATTTCAGATACGTGCGGCATGTGCCTCAAGGGCGTTGAATACCTTCAATCCCGTCGTATAATACAAGGCCACGGCGATGGCATTGACCACTTTTTTGGAGTATTCAGTAATGCCATAATCGGGAGAAATTTTGAGACATTCAAATCCCGTCTTCCGCAGATAATTTCTCAAGGTTTCGGCGGAAAAGTGATACAGGTGGATTTCCCTGTCATCTTTAGAAAAAAGTTTCAAGGGCCTTCCCTTCACAAGTCTGTAAGCCGTCTGCATGATGTAATCATTAACATTGGGGACGGCAATCACCAGCTGACCGGATGGTTTCAGGATGCGATGCGCTTCCTGCAGGTAACGCATCGGGTCATCGAGATGTTCCAGGACATGCCAGAAGGTGACCACATCGAAAAACGAATCCTCGTACCGGGCGTCCATCAGATGACCGCAGTAAATGCCCGCTTTCAGGAGGTCTCCTGCAAACTTTGCCGCATAGGGTGAATATTCCGTACCTCTGATTTCCCAGCCATTATTTTGCGCCAGTTGCAGGAAGGCGCCTGTCGCGCATCCCACATCCAGCAGGTGGCCTATTCGGGAGCGTCTCTCAATGGTTTTGAGTCTCCGTCCCCACATTCTTTGACGTCCTTCTTGCTGATTCCCAAGCCATTCTGCATAGTAGCTTGCATCGTAATGATTTGCCAGCAGCGGCAGTTCCGGGACAGGATCCACAAAAACGAGCCCGCAATGAGCGCATTTCAACACATGGAAAGGCTTTTCGCTGTCTTCGATAATCTCAAATCGGCCGCCTGCACCGCAGAGGTTGCAGCGCCGAATCATAGGATTCAAGTGATTTCTTCTCCAAGCAGTTCTTGATAGACCTGCTCCGTTTTTCTGACATTCTCTTCAACGGTAAACATGGTTTCGACCCTCGTCCGCGCCGCTTCACCGAATTTTCGTCTGAGTTCCCTGTCTCTCCCGAGCCGGATCATCCGATCCGCCAGCATCATCGTACTTCCGGGTGTGACAACGAACCCGGAAACACCCTCCTCCACCGCCTCGGCAGAACCGCCGACATCGGTAACGATCACCGGCTTTGCTGCCGCCATCGCCTCAATGACGGAGCGGGGGAAAGCCTCTGCAAATGAATTTAAAACAACAAGATCCATTCCTTTTATAATCGAAACGACATCCCTTTGATAATTTCCGAAAATAACATATTCTTGGAGGCTCAGCTTTTCTATCGTTTTAAGACATACATGATAATAGTCTTGATCGTAAATCTCACCATATAAAAAAAGTTTAAAAGGAAAATAATCTCTAAGTTTTGCGCAGACTTCGATGAGATGTTGCTGTCCTTTCATGGCATCGATTCTGGCAAAGGACCCGATCAGAATGGTATCCTCGACCATCCCGTACTCTGACCTGATATTGGGACATAAAGACGGATCATCAAACTCGCTCAAATCGACTCCATTGTGGATGGTCGTGAACTTCTCGTCGTTTCTTGTCGAGGTAAATCTGCGTCGCAAAGCGTTTGCGACCAGAATAATCTTTGTGCACAATGGGACGAGCAGGGCATCGTACCTGTCTTTTTCCGAAGACCGGATATGCCATACCAGGGGTCGATGTCTGAATCTTGCCGCCAATCCGGCATAGAACGTATTTCTGGGACCATCCGTATGGATTAATGCAATCTCATAATCGTCGATCAACCTGAGCAGAAAGTTGATGGTCGACAGAAGCAGAAACGGATTAAATACGTTTATCGGCGGTAAATTATAAATAACGACCCCTACATTTTTCCGTCGCAAAACTCCTGCAAAATCTTCGTCCGTAGGCAGCACAACATAGGGTCGATATTTGTGCTCGACCAGACGGGTCACCAGATGGAAGAGGCTTTTCTGACCGCCCCACCTGAGATTCCCAAACGAAGAGAAATAAAGGATATTTTTAGGTTCTGACGGCAATGACTTTTCTTTCCAGAAAATGATCGTAAAGAGTCTCTATCTGTCGAATCATTCGGGACAGGGCGAATTTTTCCTCATACATCTGTCTTCCCCGATGGCCCATGACGGTTCTTAGCGCTTGATCATTGACCAGTTTCTTTAGAGCTTCAGCCAACTGTTCCGAACTCCCCGGAGAGACTAGGAATCCATTTTCGCCGTCCTCAATGACTTCGGGTATGCCGCCCAGATCCGTTCCAATGACGGGAAGACCCACCGCCATCGCTTCAATCAATGCGACGCCGAGGCCTTCTCTGTCTTGGGAAGGTAAAACTAAGATGTCGGACGTTTGCAGCAAGCTAAAAACATCCTGTCGTATACCCGTAAAAACAACCGCATGATCAAGCATCAGTTGCCGGGTTGCCGTCTCCAGATGCTTCCGCAAGGGGCCGTCACCAACAATGAGCAACCTGATCGACGGATGACTGCCGAAAGCTTCTTTGAAGGCAGTCAAGAGGATACGATGCCCTTTATTGGCCGTGAGGGAAGCAACGACCGCAATGACGATCGCCTCAGCGTCAAATCCCAAAGATACCCGTATTTGTTTTCTTAGATGATCATTCAAGAGTTGATCAGGCGGCGCGACGGCATTATAAATCAGGCAGGTTTTTTCACTTCGAATCCGCTCATTTACAGAGACAAATCTTTCCACCGCTTGAGAAATGCAGATAACCCTGTCGGTGAAGAAAGACAGAAATCTCTCAATCAGCAGATTCCTTTTGCCATAGTCGTAGTAGGTACTGTGAACATGAGTTATGATGACAGGAATACGGGCCAAGATGGCCGCAAGCCTACCAAAGGTGCCGGCAAAGTAACCATGGGTATGAACGAGAAGAAATCGTTCCCTTTTCATAGCAAGGCCCAGGCGCACAATATTCAGAGAGTTGTGATAGCTTTTCATCTGCAGAATCCTGACGGACATCCCTTTTCCAATCAACTCCTGCGCAATATCGCCGCCCCTGGCCAGACACCACACCTGTACGTCATATTTCGATGGATCGAGAGACAGGACAATCGACGCCAATATCTTTTCGAGGCCGCCGGCTTTCAAATCTTCGACGATATGCAGGATTTTTTTTGCTGGACTACCCTTCATGCCTTGTTGCCGATCTTGGATAGGAGTTCTTTGATCCGGTGGATATATGTGTGATTTTCGAGGACGTTGCGGTTTCCCCTTCCGGCGATCTCGTTTCTTTCTTCGGGATGCGCCAGATAATGCTTTGCTTTGTTCATGAGATCAGAGGTATCAAAAAACCGGACGAGATCTTCGCCATCTTTAAACAGGGAAAACACATCCCTTTGATCATCGCACAGCACAAATGCCCTGCACGCCAAAGCTTCAAAAACACGGGGACTTGCCTGATAGACGGGAAACCTATTTTGAGGATCGTGATAATGGGTGGCCAGAATAATTTTACTGGTATTGTATATTTTTAACCAGTCGGCAGGGGTCGTGTGAGCACCCTTTATACACCGACGGAGAGGAGAATCGGAACGAAGGCTTTCCCACCCGGGACCCCAAATGGCAAAATCCAACTCGGAGATTGTTTCAAAGATGCTCGCCCGCTCCGGATAGTAAGATCCGATAAAAACAATGTCGTTTCCATATCTCTCCCTGTCCTCAAGAGAGCATTCTGCCGGATGGTGGTACTCAGGATCACAGGCCATCGGAAGCCATTGGGCGCCTCCTATTCCAGCCTTATCGAGCAGCTCAATCGCCTCAGTGCCTTGGCAGAAGATATGATCATAGAATGGTGCAACTTTAAGGATGGGTTGAAAATATAAGGGAGGATCGATTGTCCATAAAATGCAGACCACACCATCATCTTTCAGCTTTTCAATCGTCCATGAGGATATTCTGTGACCTCCCGTTACAAGGGCAATGTCCGGATTTGCTGAAGCGGACAGCGAAAGCATCCTTCCATTGATTATTTTAAGATCAAATCGATCAAGAAAGCGCAAATGCTCCCTGATTCTTCCAGGAATTAGGTGATTACGGTCTTCAAAGATAAATAGCTTATGCCCCTGATTTCGGATAGCCGATTCGATATATTCCGTAATGGTAGGGAAATGAGGATTATGATGGCCGGTGAAGAGAATTTTCATGGCATCCTTTTGAATATATCAGGCCCTTGATGAATATTTTTGCATTATTAATGATTTTTTCAGTGATTCTCATGTTTAGTATTGGCGCCTATTTCACGTGGTATCATTACCAGGGATATGTCCGTATGCGTGCAACTATGATGAAGACCGGATAATTTTCGGTAATCTATTTGATAACCCCTATGCCATTGTTCAAGTAAAAAATCCTGATGAATGTTGCCGCATAAATTTTCGTTCTCCATTTGTACCTTATTATAGGGAATGTTGACAATAACTGATCGTCGTTCCGCCAATCCGTGATGTTTGGAATAGAGATATGTGAATAATTGCAGATTTGTTTCAAGGCTGTTCGGACCATTGAAAGAAATCCACCTTGCCAGATGTAAAATCTCCTTCCTCAAGAATATATGCCCGTCCAAAGATAAGGGATATCCCCAAGCGTATGACCCCTGATTCCAAAACCATTCAATCTTATTATTTTCGATGATTCGAGGCGACCAACCGGGTGTCGAATCGACATCAAAATCTATGTTACAACCCATGCGCAGACTAGGCACATAGTTTGTCAGATCATATCCGGCAATATCATGCAAATCTATTTCATTAATAAAAACTACGTCATCAACCAATAACATCACTTTTTCCGATAGAAGAGAAGACAGCAATTTAAGAAAATCTCGACGAAATGAGAGATTATTCCGTTGTTTTACAAATGAAACATTCCGATCACGATAGATTAAGATCAAATCTTCATAAGATTTTTGGTGATTTGAATTTGATGTGTTATAAAGAACATGCACTTGCACGGTTGATGCAACTTTATCGAAATAAGATGATAATAAAGCATGAAGCTGCATCGCCCTGTCTTTTGAGAAGATGATGCATTCGAGGGTGGTTTTCCCCTGCTTCTTGCTTGAACGCCGAATCAAAAAGACACTTATCGTGAAAAAAATCCTGAACACGGATTTAAGTTTGTTTCTGAAATATTCTTTTTTCAACATGACGATATGATTCATTTCAAGGCTATGACATCATTTTAAATATTTAAAAACAAAAAGACCGCAACCATAATGGCAAGCTTCCGCTTCCTCAAAAGTGGCATTATAGGTAATATTTTTCCCACTGTCATTGATGAGATGAAATTCCTCCAGATGTAGTTTTGAAAAAGCGGCAACAACCGTATTGGGATTGAAAACTCTGTGAGCATCATAATATAATTTTTCCAAACCCACAGGCGTTGCCATCAACAATGTACCCCCGGGCGCCAACACACGGCTCAATTCACTTGCAGCCCGAAGATATCCATCCGGATTGACGGGATCGCCATACCTTCCCAAACCAATATGTTCGAGAACATGCAAACAGCTCAGTGAATGTATTGAACGATCTTCAAAGGGCATATCCAGAATAGAACCTTGTTGGAACTTGCAGTTATCAATTTTCAGGGAAACTGAACGTATGTCAATATAGATAACCTGACAAAAAACGAGAATATGTGCAATAAAACCATCCAATCTTGAACCGATATCAACATGATAATGAATCTGACGGTCATATAGCCATTTGGCTGCCCATAAATCCTGCAGGAAGTAATGGCTGTCCACTGCCCCAGATTGAAAAAATCTATCCCTAAGTTGGGGACGGGCATATTTCCAATGAAACTTGAAAGATGGGTTTTTGTTTAAAAAAATATACCGTTTCTTATTTCTCATGAAATACGAAACACCACGTAATTTTTGCATTACATCCACAGGATTAAAAAAGAAGCTTGAAAACAAATCATTAATTTTTATGGCTCATCTCCCAAGTGAGTGGGTAAATTGACATGGTTTATATCTCCGGCAGCATGCACGTGAGGATTTTGAGGCGGAGATATTCTTCATCCCGTAATCCATAGGCGCGACGTTGAAACACACGGAT
>Ga0247841_10009123_pt1 | contig 13991 bp, 13 predicted proteins | sample LaCruzMarch2015__2_FD_192410 | JGI IMG/M metagenome (GOLD analysis project Ga0247841, IMG submission 192410) | Freshwater microbial communities from meromictic Lake La Cruz, Castile-La Mancha, Spain - LaCruzMarch2015_18m | ecosystem: Environmental > Aquatic > Freshwater > Lake | place: Spain...
CATGGCGGGGCATTCTACCGCTGAATTACCACCGCGATACTAGTATTCTACCAGAGCTTGTCGCAATATCTCAATCGCTTTTTCCAGATCTTTGGTATTTAAGACATAAGCTATCCTTACTTCATTCTTACCCCTTCCCTTTGTCCCGTAAAATCCGGCTGCTGGAGCGATCATAACCGTTGTTTTTTCATAAACAAACTTGCTTAACAGCCATTGGCAAAAATCCTCTGTATCCGTCACTGGAAGTTTTACAATTGTGTAGAAAGCCCCTTCTGGTTTTTCAAGAAAAACTCCCGGAATCGATTTTAGACCGTTGTATAAAACATTTCGACGGGTTTGATATTCTTTATGAACCTCTCTAAAATAACTGTCTTTAACTTCGGTCAACTTTGATGCCATTTCCTGATCTATCAATCCGGAAGACAATCTTCCTTGAGCAATTCTTAAAACGCCGCTTATCAGATCTTCGTTCAAGGAAATAAACATTCCTAAGCGAGCTCCGCAAAGGCTATAACGCTTGGAAAGACTATCGAGTAAGATCATTTTGTCAGGGTATTTTTTCATGTAATTTAAGATCGATACATGTTTTTTTCCATCGTAGACAAATTCCCGGTAAACTTCGTCTGAGATTAAAAATAGATTATTTTTTACGCAAATAGATACAAGCATCTCCATCTCGTCCTTTGTATAAACAGTTCCTGTCGGATTATTAGGATTACAGATAATGATCGCTTTGGTTTTTTTGGTTATTTTTTCTTCAATAACCCGTCTTTCTGGTAAATGAAAACCTGTCTCCCCTGTTGTTAAAACCGGAACTATCTTAACGCCATTTATAGTTGCATAAGAATTATAGTTGGCGTAATAAGGCTCAAAGGTAATTACCTCTTCTCCGGGTTGACAGACAGAAAAGAAAGCCATTGAGATAGCTTCAGACCCACCGGTCGTCACCTGAATATTTTTAGCATCAATAAATCCAAAACCTAACTTGTTGTAGTAACTAACTAAAGAATCGATAAACTTCACTTCACCCTGCGACTGTCCATAACGGATCGGATTTACCGACCATTTATTTAGAACCTTCAACATAACGTCAGGTGTTTTAATATCCGGATCACCAATATTCAAATGGAGCACCTTAATGCCGTTTCTCTTTGCTTCCATAGCGTATGGAACCAGCTTCCTGATTGGAGAGGCAGGTACTGATATGAGCCGTTTTGAGACGGTCGTATTTTTCATATTGTGTTAATGATAAAGTTTTCAAAAAAATTTGCAAGAGGAATTTTTATCCTAGACTTTTTCGCAAGACGGCAAGTCGGTTCAGGTATATTTGAAAATTTTTTCCTGAATCCATTTTTTCATGAAGTTTTTTGACTAGTTCAAAATGTTCCTTCTCTTCTTTGGTTTTTGGCTCAAATTTTTCTCCCAAATATTTTTCAATTTCTTCAATATCCTTTAAAATATCTTTCCAAACTTGAGAATCTTTTGCCAATTTTATCAGTTCATCTTTTTGGACATACCGGCCGGCTTTTCGTAGGTCATCCTTAATATTCAAATAATATTTCTCGAGCAGTTTTATTTGACCATTATCTATTGCGTATCTTATCCCCCGGCCGGTACCGATTATTTCCGGAGGTATTCCCAGTGAATACAACGAACCAGTAAAGCCAATTGCCCTTGGCAGACTAACTTTTCCCACTCCCCGTGAATATCCAAAAAGTCCGATATGCAAAACTCTTTCCCGTCTTTTTGGTAGGTAGCAGGAAACATTATTGATCAGTTCGGCGATCGTCTCAACTGAACCGCGATAATATTTTTCAAAAACTGAAATTAATTTTTGCATCGATCTTTCTTCAAATATTGTAACCGTGGCCGCCTTTCCTAAGGGAAGAATTTCTTCCAGTTTTTTAATTGCTTTTATAACTGATTTTTTTTCATAATCATATCTAAAGGCACTTTGTATCAGGACCGTTCTTATTCCACGATACTCATGACAAAATTGTTCAACTGTGTCAGGGGTTAAACCTCCGCGGAACGGGAGCGAGGCCGAACCAATAATCGGAAAAAGTTTAATGTTGTGTTTTTTTTCCAGATCTTTATAGTGGGAAAGGCATATTTTTATAGCTAAAACTGTTGGGACCAATCCAGAATTTAAAGCAGGGTCAGAGCGGGCTAAATATGGACGAAAATATATTTGTTTGAAATGAAATATTTTTTCATGCATCTTCCAATATTTTTCCAAAAGTAAATGCGAGTTCATGATCGTCGAAACTTGTTCAAATAAAGGAATTATTTCTATATATTTCAGGCTTTCTTCTCCAAAATCATAAAGGATATGCTTTAGTGAGGCAATTTCTTTAAATGCCTCCTGGATTGCGATCATTTCTTCAGCCGATTCTGTCATTGGTAAAATTACTTCAAATAAAGGCGGACTGTGAAGGCCTATTTTCTTAGCTAAACCGGAGGCTCCCAAGATACCCATAAATGCTCTTCCTAATCTAAATTCCGTTTCTACTTTTGGATTAGGCAGTCGAAAAGTTAAAAATTTTTCTTTTCCAAGAGGGTTTTTTTTAAAATAACTATTATATTGGCTTAAAAGTTTTTCTATAACCGATTCGTCAACGTATTTTCCTTCCCAATCCCACTTATACTCTGAAGTTCCTAGTTCAGAAAATGATAGAAAACATTCTTTGATCTCATCACCGGTTTTAATGAAGGCACTTCTCTGCCAGTAAGGCTTATCTCCATGATCGGGGTGTTGAGAAATCATGGTCCCTGGAATTTTTCGCATAAACGGTGCCGAGAGTCTTTCTTTAATCGAACACTTTCTGCCTTGGATTCATAAAATCATGCTTGCCTATCAAGACCAGGAAACAAGTGAAAATGATCCGTTTACCTCAAAGACCCATGGCTTTTCTAAGTCTTATTATACGAAAAAAGTTAATTAAATGGTAGGAAAAGGAGGATTTATGTTTTTATGGCAAAAAAGGGTATTTAGGTGGCAGTTATTCACAGAAAAAGATTTTTATACACAGTTTATTCTGGATCTACAGGAATGTAAAAATGAGGTTATTATTGAAAGTCCGTATATTACTACTTCCCGAATGGAACGGTTATACCCTGTATTTAGGGAACTACTTACCCGAAGAGTTAAAGTCCATATCATAACGAGAGATCCTATAGATCATGATGGGCATTTTAGGCATCAAGCGACCAATGAAATACTTAAGTGCAACGAGATGGGACTGAACGTTATTATGCTTAAAGGTAATCATCACCGCAAACTTGCCATAATAGACAGGAAAATTCTTTGGGAAGGAAGTTTAAATATATTGTCATATAACCATAGTCAGGAAATTATGAGAAGAATTGAGGAAAAAGAAATAGCAAATCAAATGTATCATTTCCTAAAATTGGATAGATATTTAAATATTCAGTAGCTTTATGCCTAAAACCTCGCCAATTTTCTGGAGTCTTTCCGCAGCAATATTTACCTCTCCTCGTTCAACACAAGCATAATAGTTAGTGCTTATTCCTGCTTTTTCAGACACCTCTACTTGTGTAAGTTTGGCCTTTTCTCTAGCTCTTTTTATCTTATTGCCAACTTCTTTTCTAAACTCAGGGCTATTCATATATGGATATTATAGCAAAAAGTAACATATAATATAAATTATGCTATCTAAAGATGAATTGGTGAGCGTTGTTGAACAAGAACGTTATAAAAAGCGTATACAGAAGCTCAGTAGCGAAACGTTACGCCTAATTCTCAAAGACCCTTCAAAAGCTTACGAATATGCTCGAAAAAATGTAGACAAAAGCGTAGCAACCCACATAAAAAGTGAATACATCGAAATGATGGTTGATGGGATGAAGATATTAGCTCAGGCAATATTAAAAGAAAGAGATAAGCACGTATCAAAAACCTAAAGAAAGTTAAGCGATGTTCTATTTATAGAATAGTATTCCCTCGCCCTCTTTTTTAAACGCCCCATTTTTATTTACGAGATAAGAGCTCTCCTTTTGATTATTCAATACGCTTTTAAACGATGCAAAATATAGTTCTCCGTTCATTTGATAGATTAAACTGACTATATCAGGTGTTTCGATCCTCTTGTTATTGATGTAAATATAGTTATTATGGGTTTGAATTTCAGCTTCACCAAAATATATATCGTTTCCCATTACTGAAACGTCCGTTATTAAGTTGCTAGAAGAATAAATTATTTTTTGCTCTCTAGTCTTAATGTTGATTGATACTAATTTACTATTATTCTCCTTCACATATTGGTTTGTTACGCATAAAATTTCACTTTGACTTTTAATAAAGGCTTTCTCGCATAAAACCCCTAAATCCTGCTTATTATAAAAAGTTGTTGCTCCCCGATTAAACAGTAGGTTACCTTTATAGTAATCCAAAACAATTTCCTTAATATTTTTTTCCAGTCTTTTTTCTTCAAGATTATAGATTATGCTTGTTTTTTGAGTTGGTTTAATTATTACTAAATAGGGGTAATGGAACGCAAGCTTGTCGGGAAATTGACTAACGGCAATCTTATCGTCAAAAACCTGTAAGTTCCCGTTTTGAAGATAAACTGTGTTATTTTTTGTCTTGTTTTGTCCCTTGCTTAAAAACACAAAATAAACGATTAAAAATAAGGCAAGAATTAAAATAACGCCCCATTGGAGCAGATGTCGCAAATTAGAATTTAATGGATTGAGTTCAACGTCTTTCATATGTTTATTGTATATAACTTAATGGATTAACAGCAAGCCAGGAACCCCCGCTATTTATGCGAATCTCATAATGAACATGAGCACCGGTTGAAAATCCCGTACTTCCCATAATCCCTACTGGTGTTCCGGCCTTTATGGTGTCTCCACTGTTAACCAGTACGTCGCTAAAGTGGATGAACATAACCTTTAATGAATTGTCTGAGTTTGTCACTTCAACTGTCTCTCCGCCTTCCGAATCAACATAATGATTAACTTTTCCGTTAATAGTTGAGAAAATTACAATTTTCTTCGTAGCTTTATAAGCATTGCTGTTGGCAAAGTAAGAGTCTGACGGTACAAGGTCAACTCCGGTGTGATTTTTGCCAAAGGTAAGATAATAATTTGAATCCATAAAATACGCACTCACCGTACAATAATTTAGCCCCGATCCTCCAAACGGATTTTGGCTGGGGAACGATGCTTCGTGAAAGCCATTATCAGCCATGAGAGTAGATTCAGAAGCTAAGGTAAATGTTTTCAAAAACCCTGAAGTCATGAGAAGTGGTGTCATAAGCAAGGTGCCAATAACCGTCAATATAAATAGAGAGAATACAAGTAGTGAGGTAAGAAATCCCAACACAGGGCCTCTAAGCTGGGTGACTATACGGCCCGACAGAGGAATTGGGATTAAAAGATTAACAACAATAATTATTATCGAATCGATAATAAAACCAAAGGGATCGTTTTTGAAGTCATGAATATTTTTTATCTTCTTAAGAAAGTTCATTTTCAAGTTGAGCTATCTGTAAATAGTAAGGGCTTCTCAAATGGTAAAACCAATACATTCAGCCGTACATGTTCCTGCTCCCTAAATAATACGATTTCGCCTATATCTAGGCGACCAAGCTGCTCCCTTTCCTCTTCAGTCATTGGATATATGGTTCCTATTTCGTTGAGCGTTGCGTATGACTGTTTAAGCAGCATTTTGGTTTCGGAGTTGGTGATAATTGCTTTTCCGTAATCATTTTTCAAAAAATCCTCAACGTCCTGGGTTACCGAAACAACCCCAACATTGCGTTTTCTTGCTTGTTTAACCAGTTCACGGTAAAAGATAGCAACTTCCCTATCAACCAAAAGTTTATGTGCCTCATCAATAAAAAGCATTCTTCGTCTATCGTTATTTTTGTTGACCAAATTCCAGATAAGAGAGGTGAGTAAATACATTGCCGGCTCCCGTTTTTCATCCTTTTTTAAGTCGTGGAGATCTAAAACGATAATATCGTTATTGAGCTCTAATCTTCGATTTGAGTTAAACACGCCTCTCAATGATCCGGTTGATAATACGTCTAGATCTTTTTTCATTGGGTGATCCCCCAAAAGAGATAATAAGCCTTCAAAGTTTGGAGATCCCGAGTCATAAAGGTTTATGAGCTTTTCATCAAGAAGCGCTCCGTCATAGTGTTCAGACGGGATAAAAAACTTAAAGAATGTTTTTAAAGTTGAAATATGATCCAATATGTCACTTTCCTGACTACTATTGATATAAAAAGGGTTGATGCCATTTTCCCTTGAAAACTGGATAACTTCTCCTCCCAAACTGCGGGCCAAACTTACATATTCTCCCTCAGGGTCAATTACCAGTATTTGGACGCCTCGCATAAATAACCTACTCATCAGTATTTTTGCGGTCACGCTCTTTCCGGAGCCTGACACTCCAAAGATATTGATATTGTTGTTTCGTGAGGTGAAAGGATTTATATGGACCAGAGAATTGTTGAATGCGTTTACACCCATAAATATCCCCTCAGGATCATTTAATTGTTTAGATACAAAAGGCATAAGATAAGAGGCGGCGGTTGACTGTAAAATCCGGTTTTCCTTAAGATGATCTTCGTTAAAGGGAAGGAAGTTTTTGAAGGCTTGTTTTTGCCCGAATGTAAATTGGTTGAATGTCATATCCATAGATCCGGCTATATTTTGCAACGTTTTATGAAGATGAGACAACTCTTTTTCAGAATCACTATCAAGCTCAAGATAAAGAGAATAGATAATTCCCTTTTCAGCTTCATGCACGAGTTCATCGATAAAGCTTGAGACCTCTTCGATATTTTTGTCAATTTGTTGATCTCTCAATTTTCCAACCTTCAAACGTTCATTTTGTTGCATCTCCAAAACAGATAGTCTTTGGCGGGCTTTTTTTAACAATTCACTTGACGGAGATGGTTCGATAAAAATTGATAAGGTAAAAGGAAGGGGGGACGTTAATAATCTAAAGAAAATATAAGGGCTCAGATAGGCAGGGATATCGGCTAAATAGTAAAAACGTTTTAGTTTTTCTCCAACTTGGATGAATGATTTATGTTCTTCAATATATTCGCTTTTATACGATTTAGTTCCGTTTCGTTCGACTGTGAAATTATTATCTTCCTTATCGATCGTCAAGTGAAATTCAGCTTTTTTGGAATTTAACACTTTATTTTCATACTCTCTTAATTCGTTTCTGAAAATTTGAAAGTTTTTTATAAGTTTTATGGGGTTTTTGCTTTTGATAAGCTCCGGTTTTCGAATATGGGGAATATCCGATGTTGCGAAAGGAGTTTTATGAATAATTTCCGATTGGGTTGTTATAATATCCATTAATCTTTTAATTTCTTCCCGAAGGGCTAAAGCTAGGTTGTCATTATGGAACTTTGCTTCGCCATTAAAAAAATGCTGCTCAATGTCTTTCAGTCCGGTGTTTTTATTGCTATAGAGTTCATGTTCTCTTTTAAGTTTATCTAATTCATATGTTTGTCGGCGCTCCAACTCAGAAAGATTATCAAGGTTTTCCTTGATTTTTCGGCTCAGACTGAACCGAAGTATACTTTGATATATATCAAATATCCCATTTGTTATTTTTTTCTTGAACTGTTTAAGTTTTTTCATCTGAGTGTCTCCTTACAAAAATGTATTAAATCTTCGCTGTTTAACGGCTTGGCATTGATATTGCAAGCTGACATGGAAGATGTGAATCTTATTCCACCATCATTGAGCTTCTTTATCGCCCTTACTCTTTCATGTGGTTTGGCAGTATTGCAGGAGACGGAAAACACTGCATAATGGTGGACAGTCATAAACTCATGAGTTTCAATAAGATGGGTAAAATCTTGAATATAGCGGTTGATTAAAGGCTCCCGTGCTGGCTCCGACTGGTTATAGATTGAGAAAAAATGAGTTGAATAATCTTCGATTTTTGTTTTTTCCTTTCGAACGATAAATTGCACTTGGGAAGGCAGCACATGGATCATCTGTTTTAATTTTACAAAGAAATTTTCACGGTCTTGGTCATTAAGTAGTGCAATGTCATAAGGTTCCACTTCATATACTCTGACAATACTTGATCTTCTTATTATGAGATTATCCTGAACTTGAAAATCGATAAAATATGGCTCCAAATCCTTTTGGCGAAACTCCTTTTTCCCCGTTTGAAAAGTAGCGCCTCTTGGGACAATTTTGTAGATTGGCTGATTATCAACCTTTTGAGTAATAAACCCTAAGAAAAATATCTCTGAAATAATGAGGAGAGAAATAAAATATTCCCATGAGAAATAGTGGAAGACATTATGAAATATCGTATACCAAAATAGGGCGATTATTGCGGCTCCTGATACAACAAGGATGGTATCGGTAAAGAATAAACTTCTTAGAACATGAACCCTTATATCGTCTTTATATATTCTTATGTTTCTCATAGGATTTGTGTGAATACATACGGATAATGTGATCTGATGTGTTTTTACCTTGACGCTTTACAATAACGCCATGGATTCCAAATGCTTCGTTTCGGGAGCGGGCAACTTCTAAAAAGTTTTGGATTTTTGCGGGAGGTGATGATTCATCAATATAGGCGTGCCCTATATCAAAACCTTGTTTTTTGGACTCCTGCATGGCATTAAAACTATGAGGGTTGGGGCTTGATTTATTGAAGCTGGAAAGGTCTATATATCTACTCTCTTGTAGGTTTACTTTATTTAGCTTTTCCTCAGGAACACCATCGTTCATTGCCTCAAGACGATTGGGATAAGTTGAGATAAGACCCGTTTTTGGGTCATCATATCGATAAGCATCGCCGGATAATGAGACTATTCCCTGTTTGTTATTTTCCATCCTAACTTGTAAACCACGATTTGCCAAATTTTGTGAAAATTGAGGAATTGGGTGGCCTTGATTGTTTGAAACTTCATCGTGCTTATTTTCATAACCATTATCATCATTAGTTCCTGAATTTTCATTTTTGTCTTTTGAAGAGGAATTGCTATTCCCATAATCTGTATTTCTTTTAGTCAATGTATTTCTGATTTCCCGTCCAGCCATTCCCGCAATGCTGCCGCCTATTAATCCTCTTTTAAAATCTTGAGCTACTGATTTAATTGGAGCTGTAACTCCCCTATAAGCCATGGCCGACTGCATATTAATACCCATTGCGGTCCACGCGTCTCCAAATATGCGTGCAACCAACATATTAACGCCCCCTAAAAAGAAAAGAAATCCGGTAAAGAAAAAGAGCATTCCAACGCTTGGCCCTTTTGAAGTCAATATTGAGGCAAAAATATCGGAAGCAATCGCAAATCCAAGCACAAAAGCCGGTTGCTGGATAAGTGCGGTAAACCAAATCTTGAAAAAAGAATGGACTATACCCTCTGTTTTTTGGGAAAGAACAAAAGGAATAACAATCGGGTATAAGACACCCAAGAATAATAAAGTGGCAAAACGAATAACAAATTGAAAACCGATATACAAAAATCCACACAAGAGGAATATGAAAGTTATGGCAAACAGAAGTATTTGAACGATGAATTTACCGAGTGACTTAAAAATACCAGCCCGCAATGAAATGTCAAATGACGGAATACCAAATTGCTCCGAACTTGTTCCGGCAGTTATTTTTGCTTGAGATTGATCAAGATAATCATTGATAAAAGTTACTGTGCTTTGCGTGGTTGATATTTTGTTAACAAGTAAATTATTGGCTTGAACACTGTACTGTAAAATGGAGGGAACCGTGATAAAAAGGACAATAGTTATCAAAAACCGTAAAGCAAATGATTTTAGATCTTGCATGTTGTCTGACCCAATTTTAGAGATGGCAATTGCTGCAATGATGATTGCAAGCGCGGGAATTGCGATTTGATTGAACATGTCCCGATACTTTGTGATGCCTGGAATCTCCGTATTATCTTTTAGTATTATTTTGCTTCCAAGCGGATTGGGGGTATAAAAAACAAATCCTCCTAAAAATGAGTCAAAACCGGTTAAAAAATTTTTAAGAAGAGAGATTACTTCTGAAGGCTGGTTGTCTACTGAAAATTCGTTCATCCATTGAATTTGGATTGGATTTGGACTGGGAGTTGGAACAGGCTCTTGTGCTAGGACAAAAGAAGGATTAACCGATAAAAGAATAAATGTTAAAAACAGTACAAAGATGAACTTCATACATATGTTAAACCTCACTGTTAGTTAAACTGTCCCTCCGACAAATTTCTTGATGATCTCAGCCAGGCTTGCGGCTCCAAAAATTAACAGTCCACCAATCAGGATATTAATGATCCATCCCTTAAGCCGAGATTTTCTATCAGTATCGTCCCCACTTGCAACTAAAAAAACACCCAAGGTTGCGATGGCAATTGCCATAACGGGTAGCGAATAATATTGAAGGGTTTTCACTATTCCCCAAAGAAGTTGGTCTAAATTAGTAAACTGGAGAGGTTGAGCGCTTGCGTATCCTGATGTATCCATATTTTTTGCCTTTTTATAAAACAAATAAATAATTAGCGTCATTATACACTAACCTATAGGGATATGCAAGATATTGATATATCCTGTCAGAACAAACCCAATAAATATATAGTGATTTTATATAGATACCTATAATAATATAATCAGATATCTTGATCCTAAACCAAGCCTGCTACTTATTTGAAGAGAAAGCAGCAAGTATATCTCGTGAGATATATATAATTTGCTGAAGATTATCAGGTAATAGTATCCCAAAAAAAGATACATATCTCCTATCATAAATAACTCCGTTCTTTGAAAAATCAACTGTGGACTTTAATTTCAAATATTGTTTTGATACGAAATCAGTGAGAGATATTTCCATCCCGTTTTTGCTTTCAAGCCGAACGGTTGGCTCGATATCTTTTTTGGTGCCGCTAATAATCTGAAGAATGGTAAGGTTTTTATCAACGACAATAATTCGTATAGCGGAAATTTTGGGATTTATCGAGGTTTTTCCCGATGATTTTATTAGGTAGGCGAAGACAGAAAAAATAATTATGAAGAAGAGGGTTGAGATAACTATTATTTTGAGATTTTTCTTACTCATACCGTAACGCATCAAGCGCTGATATTTTTGTAGCACGGTGCGCCGGATAAATACCAGTCAATATCCCAACCATGAGAGACAAAAATCCAATGAGAAGTACAAATGAAAGCGGGATAGATGATATATCCAAATAGCCAACCCCTTTAAATACGGCAAAAATAGATAATACTAGGGATAATAATTGTCCGGCCAGTGCTCCTAAAACGAGTCCTCCGATTCCGCCGAAAAATCCCATAATCATTGACTCCGTTAAAAATAAATCCTGAACTTCTATTGATTTCATACCAATTGCCTTCATCATTCCTATTTCATGGGTTCGCTCAAGAAGTGATATTGTCAAAGTGTTAAACATACCAAGAGCGGCAACGGATAGAGCAACAACACCTAACAGTCCTAAAATGAGTCGTAGAGTACCAAATAAATTCTCAATTTGGGAGACAGTATCGACGACCGAAGTGGTTTTAAATCCCAACACTTCAACTTGTCTTCGGGTATGGGAAAGGTCTTTTTGGTCGGCAACAACCAGCTTAACCTGAGAATAGTTTGTTAAACCCAATTGCTTAATATCTATGATTGGTACATAAATAATAGGTGTTTTGGCGTCTGGCGTGACTCCTATTATTGAGTACTCAACTGAAGTGGAGATTATTTTTTTGTTTTCATTTGATAGACCCTCGGTTGCAACAAATGAAATATTAAATTTTTTTCCAATCGACTCATTCTCTTTGATTCCAAGCACTGCTAAAAACGCTTTGTTAACTACCGCCTCTCGCTTTGATGATTGGGTTAAGGTAATCGTTTTTGTTTGTTCCTGTTGGATTGCTCCCTCCATACTGGCAATTTCAATAAGGGAAAGATCTGTTACGTTTGTAGATGAAGATGTGCTGTTACTGGTAGACACACCCAAAACTGAAGGCTCTGCAACTTCCATTTGTTTTTCCACTTTCATATTAACTTCGGCAAAATAACCATCAACGAATATTTGGTGTCCCTCATCATCTTTTTGAGGAATATATTTTTTCTGTTCACAATCTTTTTCCTCTCCACAATTTTTTTGCTCCCATAATGCAACTTTTGCTTTGATCCATTTTCCCAGTTTATTATCCTTTCCATCAGTTCCGGCTTCACCCGCTTTGTCATCTGATATATAGGTGCCTCCCCAATATTCAGTGCCTGTCTGCGATCCCTCAACCCGTCTGGTGTATCCTAAAAGGGTCTCAGATGCTTTCGGTTCTTTTCTGACTCTTACAAATTGATTAGGCTCGATTGAAAAGCTGACTGGTTTAATTTTTTCCAGATATTCACCTTTCTGCGTTGCGGCCCCTGCCACCTGACCCACTTGATCGGGTATATCAATAGCCTGACTTACCACATTGTTTATTTGATTACTGGTAAATATGGTGCCGTAAACGGGCTTAATTGCCGACTCTTTTAGGTAGTCGGACAATACTCCATAGACTGCAACGTCGGTATTGGAATTCTGATAATTTATTTTCCCTACAACTCCAATAATGGGGAGAATCTTAGAAACACTCTTTATATCCTTAAATGATTCTAAGGACTTATCCGTGATCTTGACATTTGAGGCAACCGCCGGAATGGCGTCAATCTGCTTCATCTCGTCAAGTCTCGCCATCCGCGAGACGACGAGTTTTTCCAACCCGTATCCGATTGAGACCAGAAATACAATCGCCCCGATTCCAAGAGCCATTCCTCCAACTGTAATTGCTGTTCTGGTAGTTTTGGAAAGCATGTTTTTGATTGATATATCAATTAAATCGATCTGGCTTATGGTTTTTTCCTTCTTCTTTTCAAAAAAACCAAATAAAATTCCATAAATACGTCCGAGTCCTGGAGAGAGCTTTCTGGTAATAAATGAAGGAATAAAAGGCAGTTTTCCAATCCACGCAAATAATTTATGAAGCAAATAGGTACTAAGTAAACCTACAAAATTAAATGTCTGGATAAGGTTGGCTAAAAATAATACAAGCCCTTTCTTGATGGAGCTAATTTTAAACGGCGGATGAACGATGTTTGTTTTTTTCAAATTTCTAAATAGCGAAGCAGATGGAGTAGACTCATGAGGTGTTTCACTTTTAATTATCATATGTCCATTCGCTCCGTTTATTTTGATGAGATTTCTTTTGATGTATTCCGCCTTTTCCCTTGTCATTGTAATGACGTTTATTACTTCCCCGTCAAACATTTGGAGGACGGTTGTTGCAAAATCAACATTTTCCACGTTATGAGTAACCATAATGATGGTTTTTCCATGTTCTTCAAGGCTCTTGAAAAGCTGCATGAGCTCAACTCCACTTTGGTAATCGAGGTTCCCCGTTGGCTCATCAGCAATGATTACCTTTGGGTCTGTCACGAGGGCACGAGCAAGGGACACTTTTTGCTGCTGGCCTGATGAAAGCTCGGTTGGCAAATAATCTGCCCAACCAACCATACCGACCATTTTGAGGGCCTCCCGTGCTTTTTCTTTTGCCTTTGTTTTATCAAATCCCAGTAAAGAGGTGGCAAATGCCACATTTTCAATAACTGTTAAAGATTTTATCCAGTTTGGCTGTTGGTAAACCATGCCAATGTTATTTTTTCTAAACTCCGATCGCTCATCTTCCGTATATGCATAAAAATTCATGCCGAAAAAATGGACAGTACCGGTCGTAGGCGGTTCAAGCCCTAAGATAATGTGGAGTAATGTTGATTTGCCGCACCCCGATGGGCCAAAGATTATGGAAAAGTCCCCCTCCTTGATTTCAAGGTTTATTTTTTTCAAAACTTGTACGTCTTGAGTTTTGGCTCTAAATACCTTTGTGATTCCAGCAATATCAATGATTGTCTTCATAATTTTGTTATCTATTTACATTCTGTAAAAATCCAAATACCTCCGATAAGTTTCCAACAACCAAGT
>Ga0247841_10009124_pt1 | contig 13990 bp, 24 predicted proteins | sample LaCruzMarch2015__2_FD_192410 | JGI IMG/M metagenome (GOLD analysis project Ga0247841, IMG submission 192410) | Freshwater microbial communities from meromictic Lake La Cruz, Castile-La Mancha, Spain - LaCruzMarch2015_18m | ecosystem: Environmental > Aquatic > Freshwater > Lake | place: Spain...
TTGCAATCTGGAGTATCTCCATTGCAATCTTGTCTATCCGGATAAGCACATTCTTCTTTTGATTTAAATTTTGGATATACCATATATTTATTATTATTCTTCTATTTATAAACCTTTCCATATTATAGGCTTTGCACAAAATGTCTAACTTGCACATAAAGTATCTATTTCTCAATAAGAAACTTGAAAATGGCATCTAAAGTCTACTTTATTAACTATATAGTTTTAAATCAAATATTTATAAAGAACAAATATGTTAAATAATTATGAGTAAAAGATTAGTAATAGGTTCAGAATTCATTTCCATGAATAAGCCAGAAGACAAACCATGGTTAACTAATATTTATTATGGTCCTTTTGATGGAAGTGGAAGACATGGACATATCGTTGCAAGTGGAGCCATATTAGTTGGAAGTTCTATTTGTGCAGATACGTGGTATGCTCGAATAGTAGAAGGAGAAGAGTTAATTAAAAATGGAAATATTCTAAATGTTAGAGCCCAACAAGTTTTACTTGAAACGGTTCCCTCTCCACTAAAAGAATCCTTGCATCCTGAGAAACCAAATTTTTGGAATATCGGTAGTATCTCTTCCATATTTTTGAGAATTAAAGGAAAATAATGTATTATCCTAATTTTTTAGCTATTTCCGCTTTTATGCTACTTATTGCAGTTGGGTAAAAGTCTCCAATATAAAAATATTGTCCTTTTTTGTCTAAAGTTATTCTTTTTTTAAAAATTCTAGTTGGACTCCCTACTTTTAAAAAACTATTATTAACAACTAGGCTTTGTGCTTTTGCATCTACCATATCCGTTTGTATCTTTATGCTATTTTGAGTATTATAAAAACTAGGAGAAGAGGTTATCGGGAGTGCTGTTAAATAATTTTCTGAAGAATTTCTATCTTTTGAGGAGAGAATCAGAAAGGGATGGTTATTTTTACCAGCCATATCTTGCTCATCTTGATTTATATATTTGCTATGGGAGTTACTCCAAGCTATACCCTTGCCCTCGCAACAACAATCAAACATAAAAATCATACCAGGACAAAAGTTAGGAAATGCCATCATCTTTATTTTTCTATAAAGTTTTCTTGTATGGGTGTTTTAAGAGGTATTTCATGAGTAACCTTAAAGATAGATGTTCCAGAGGTCATTGCATCAACCATCATAGTGGTTAAAGCGAAACTAGCATATTCTGTTTTCTCATCCGTTAAGAAGGTTTTAATTTTTTCGAACAGCTCACCTTCTTCTATTTGTCCTTTTTTGTTAATTTTTACAACTTCTTTTAAAATTTCAACCATTAAGCATTCCTTTAAATTTTAATTCTTCATATAATTGTGAAATTGTTTTCTCTTCGTTTTTTAATTGTTCTCTTTTTTCTTTTATCCTCTTAATTACATCTTCTTTGCTATAACCTAATTTGTTTAAGAAGTGAACTGATGCAATAATCTCCATCCAATTGCTGTCTTTGTTTTTTATGAATGTTAGAAAATTCTCAAATTGAACTTCAGACGTGACATCCTCAAATTTTAATTCTGGTGTTTGCTCAAATGAAACACCAAAGCCGTCTTTAGCCAATTGAACGCAATATGGTCCGTAATGGTACCAATTAAATTCATAACCAAGGTTTAATCCGAACATGTATTCCATTATGTAAACAAACTTTTGTAGTTTTAATCTATTATCAAAAGAAAACATATCAAAATTTTTATAATTTCTATTTATTAAACCCGCAACAACATTTGGATTCATTTTAACACCACCTCTTTTTTAATCATCTCATTTATAAACATTTACTTATTTAAATATTTAACTAGTTTTTTCAAAATGTAAAGGGTTAAAAATAATCATCTTCTTATTTTATTATGGAATCTAGGAAGAGTAAACCCCATGGTATGAGTTCTGATAAGGCTAGTAGAGTTAAAGTTAGAGGTCATAGAAAAGAATTTTTGTTTGAAGATGTTATAGATGGGCTTGTTCAGAAGGGAACAGGTAAACCTGATGTTATAAGTAGATATGGGCAATGGTTCTCTGTGAAGGGAGGTAGTGAGAAATCTGGCGGAGAAGGAAGAGATGGAAGAATCCAAGTATTCCTTTATAATAAAGAGAATTTTGAAGACCCTTCTTTTCCAGGAGGAACTCAAATCGTAGAAATATTTAATTGTTTTCCACCAACTAAAGCTGAATATGAATCTAATAAGACTGAAGTAAAAGCGAAGATTTCTGAAAAAATGAAAGTTCTAAAAGATTATTTATCAATACCCCATAATCTCGGAAGTTTTCTTGATAGGGTATTCTTTGATAGGCAGGTAAATTTTTTTGTAGTTTATCATGATGAAATATTCTATGTTTTTGCAAAAAATGAAGTCTGGAATGTCTTCATGAATAATTTAGTAGTAGGTAATAGTTCTGGAGATTCTGGTTCTCAAAAAGTCACACTCAGTTATGGGAGTTATTTTGCAGAAATTGAAATGAGAACGAGCGAAGGTAAATATCCGAGTATGTTTATGCCGATGAATAAAAAGGTTATGATGAAATTATTAACAGATAAAATAACTCAGAAGAAAGAATTAAAACATAATCTCTGGCTATATGGTGAAGCGATAAAATCCTATAAATATGATAAAAAGAAACTTTAATTTAGTTCATATATTTTTTTCATTATTTTACTAGCTAAATTAACATCCCAACCATTACCTGCACATTTACATAATTGAGCATAGGAGAATCCGTTTAAATCTATTTCATCATCTGCAAATCCCATAAATCTAAAGTGCTCTTTAGGAGTCATTTTTCTTACTCTTAATTCATGTTTATTTTTTGGTTCTACAATTCTCATAATGTTATGATGTGGTTCTGTTATAGTCATACAAATACCATCTTTCCTAATTTGTTTATTATATCTATCAAAACATAAAGGTTCTTTTACATTAAAATCTACTCCTGTTATTTCAACTAATCTTTCAATTTGTGTTTGGTTTAGATAATATTCTTCATTTACTTTTTTTTCTATAAAATCTTTTAAAAATTTATTTAACTTTTCTTTTTCAGGTTCAAAAGTCCAATCTACTGGAATTTCTTTTTTTGTAGCGAAAATCCAAACTCTCGCTCTATTTTGAGGTATTCCGTAATCTTTTGAATTTAATATCTTCCATTGAACATTATATTTTAATCTTTTTAATTCACTTAAAATTTTTTCAAATGTAGGCCTATGTGAATTAGTAGTAAGTCCTTTAACATTCTCCAATAAAATAAATGTAGGTTTTTTAACTTCGCAAATTCTTATAATTTCATTAAATAGTGTTCCCCTAGGGTCTAATTCTCCCTCTCCCTTTCCTATTGTACTAAATGTTTGACATGGAAAACCGCCCGTAAATAAATCAAAGTCTGGTAAGTCTTCTGTTTTTATTAGTCTTATATCTCCATAATTTTTAACGTCTTTATGATTTAATTCATAAAGTTTTATAGCAAATTTATCCACTTCTGAATATCCTACTACTTCGAATGGGACTTTAGCTTTTTTTAAACCCCAACTTGCACCGCCATACCCTGCAAAGGCATCAAAAATTCTTATCTTTTTTTTAGTTACCATTTATTTTCCCACCTCATCAATTTTATCCAAATCAACATCTTTCTTTTTAGTTAATTCTTCTGGAATCCTATATTCTTCCCATCGAACTCTTTTCTTTTCAATTGTTTCTTTTAGGTTTCTTTCATGCTCATTTAATTTTGCTTTCCCTGATTTTATTTCAACAAAAACAACTTCACTAATATTTTTTTCATCTGCACCTTTGAATACAATTAAGTCGATAGGTTTACCAATAAATCTGCATTCAGTAGGTAGCCATTTAAAATTAGGTAAGAATGGAGCTAGTTGCTCTGAAAATTGGCCACCTAAGACTGCTCTAGACTTCATAATGGCATCTTTTCTCAAGTCTGGTAAGTTCTCTTCCCATTCCTTATGTTTTTTATATGAACCAATCTTTTGACCAATAAAGAAAGCTACTACTAGAGCAATTAAAATTATTATTAATGTTATTGTATCAATCATATAGCCACCCCCATGTGTCACTCATATCTTTTTTTATTATATTTTTAGTTTTTAGTTGATTAATAAATCGAGGGTCTATAGCCACTCTATTTTTTCTTATAGTCTTATCTATTTTTACAACATTCATGTTTGCTAACTTTTGAATATGCTGATTAGCTGTAGGCCATGTGATATTTGTTCTTTGAGCAATTTGTTTAACTGGGAGAGGTCTTTGTGCCCTTAATAGATTAGCAAATATTCTGCTATCAATATTATTTATTCTTCTTAGTGGTCTTCTTGGCGGTAGTGGCATTTTGTTTATTCTCCTTTCTCATTGGTTTATTTCTTGATACTATTTCGAACTCTTGTTTTGTTTCTTTTTCATTCGAAGTTATTTTAAATTTGAAATTTTTTTCAAATCTATTTTTTTCGTCGAGTTTTAGATAATCTGCTATTTCTCTAGGAATTCTTATTATCAAATTTCTTCCATCCCATGATATTGCAGATTCTTTCTCAATTATTTCTTCGCGATTTACTTCGCTTATAAGTTTATGTATTTCTTCTATTTTTAGTACGTTATTTTCAACCATCTTTAGTTTATTTACGTACATAGGGTTTAAAAGCTTTGCTAAAGAAACGTACGCGAATAGAAAGGTTTTTAAATAAACAATATCATCTATTTATACGTACGTAAAGTTGAATACTTGTTATGGGCAAGTATTTTCACATTTATGGGGTGTGAACGAGTGGGAAGTTATGGGCTTCCTACTCCATATTCAAAAAATAAACAATGGAGAAAATAAAGATACAAATGATAAAATACCAAACGAAAAAGAAGATGGTCTTAAGAGACCAAATAATAGGAGAAGATATGAGCTTGAACAAGTTATCGAGAGAAATGAAAATAACTACAGAGATTTTACTTCAGATAGAAAATTCGGACAGAAATGGCCAGAATACAACGAAGCACAAACGAAAGAAAAACTTGTTTTTTATAGACTTATTAAAGAACTTCTTGATATAATCCCTAACGAAAAACATAACTTTGGCAGACCAAGAAAGCCAATTAAAGAAATGTTATTCTGTTGTATTATTAAAATCTATACGAATGTTTCTTCGAGAAGATTAATATCCGAACTAGAACTTGCAAAGAGAGCGGGATATATTCACGATGTTCCTCACTTTAATACGATACTAAAATATTTCGAAGATGATTCAGTTAGAATTATTCTAGAATATTTAATTCCAGTTTCAGCTCTACCATTAAAACATGTAGAAGATAAATTCGCAATCGATTCAACAGGATTTGGTGCGTATAGATTTGATAGATACTTTGAAGCTAAATACGGGGAGAAAACAAATCTAAGTAGATGGAGAAAATGCCATGCTGTTTGTGGAATTTATACTCAGGTAATTACTTCAGCAAAACTAACTGGCGGAAATGTAGCAGATATAAAACTTTTTGAGCCCTTAGTTAATGATACGAATAAATTATTTAATATAGAACAAATTCTGGCAGATAAGGCTTATTTGTCTAGAAGAAACCTGGATTTAGTAAAGAAACTGGGTGCAATGCCTTATATCCCATTCAAGAAGAACTGCACGGGCAATGCCAGGGGCTCTAAGATGTGGGCTATGCTCTATAAGATGTTCACTGAACAATATCTTACATTCGCAACAGAATATCATCAAAGATCTAATATAGAAACGGCATGGTCTATGATAAAGCGTAAATTCGGAGACTTTTGTAGATGCAGAACGCCTAAAAGTCAAGACGCAGAAATTCTATGTAAAGTTCTATGCCATAACGTTGTTATCCTAGTTTTTGAAATTTTCAATAGAAGACTCGACATTGATTTTTCGCGGTGTCAGAAGTACGCAACTGCACATAAAGTGAGGTACTAAAAGTGCAAAGTGCATATTATATAATCGTTTAGAAAGATTTATAAACCCTTTAATATATAAATATCTATGTCAAAAATAAACTTCATCCTCGTGGTAATCGTTTGCTTCGGCATTCTTTACGCCATAGGTAAAAAATACTTAATAGGAGATCAAACACAATAAAATGGATATCAATACAACAATTCAATCTGCAGTAGGATTTATCTTCTGGCTTTTGAATTTTATTATGAATCATTTCTTGGAAGTTGTTATTCTAGCTATGATTATCTATGTGATATACTACTGGCCTAAAATAAAGGCATTGTGGGGAATGATTTATGCTAAAGTAGATAAACAGATGGATGTGCCATTTAAACGTGTAGAAACTATGTTAAAACTCGATAGAGAGGCATCACAATGAAGCTCAAGATTGATGGAGAGTATGCAGATGTGGATTTCTGGAGCTTTACTAAGTGTTATATATTATCTAACTTAGCAGTTTTAGGAATTGTATATGGTGTAATGTTTTTATTAGGACTTATTATCGGACTTTCATCCGGATATTAATAACTAAACAAGGAGGATAAAAAAAATGGAACAAGGAACAGATATGGAATCGCAAGTTATGTATGATATAGACTTTGACGATTCTGAATTAAACTTCATAGCATAAATAATGATTAAGAGATTATTATTATGTGTTATAATTTATTTTATTGACTTACTTCTTGTAACTCCATACGCAATAGCAAAGTGTGGATTACAAGAAGCAGGTTTATTAAATTCTTTTGGATATGACATAGTAGGAATATTATGGTTTCCTTTATGGGGTATAATATTTATGCTTTTATTACATTCATTATTCAAATGGATAAAAAGCAATGTAAAAAGAAGTAATCTAGTTATAACTACGATAACTATAACATTTTGTGCTTTAATGCTAAGCACAATCATTCATAATTTAATGGTGATTAGAGAATATTGTTAATTTAAAGGCCTTTCATAGCTTTATGAGCCATCTGCTTATCTATTGACTCCATCCTTTCGTGCTGTTTCATAGAAAGTTTTTTCATATGTTCTTTCATCTCAGCAGCTTTTGATTGTTTGTATACTTCCATTATTTTGTCTTTCCTCCATTTAAATTTAATTTTTAATATTATGTGGGGATTATTTCTTATGCGAGGTATCCCAAACCTCTGAATTATAGATGTGGGTGGCGACCTACAGGATTTACGCCACCCGTTGACCATACTGAGTTAGAGAGCGTATGGTAGCTCCCGACTGATTAAGGATCAAACCTTACAAAGATTCTCTACTTTGTCCAGGTTGGAATCTTGTTACAGCTACAATAACGATTGCAATAACAAGGATTATTACAACAACTCCTAACAGAGTGAATACTGTTGGTATATAGGAGAAGAATGTAGTTGTTCCAGATGTTATATTTCCTATGATGTAACCAGTATTATTTGCAGCAGATGAACCTGCTGTAAAGATGTTAGCATTTTGTAATGAAATAAGTGCTAAGAATACTGCGATAGCAATAACTGCTAAAGTCAATAAGGAAACGATAACAGCCTTAGCTGTGTCCAAACCTAGAATAGCTTTCTTCGAATAAGCTTTTCTCATTTTTTCTTAATAAAATCCTCCTTTCATTAGAATTAATCGTGTATGCGTTTGCATAAAATGTCTACTAAAGAGGAGTATTTAAAAAAGCATTAACTATGTTTACGGCATAAACATTACATTAGTCTTTATTGAAAACATAGAAGATTATAAATATTATTGTTATAACCCAGAAATATATCAAATATAAATTAGATATTATTCCATATTGCATTGTCATTATTGTTCCAACTAGCGAAGCTGTTAAACTTCCAGCCACTAAAGAGGCCATAATACTTGGTTCTCCTAAAAACTTCTTAGTTCCAAAGTATGTTGATCCAGCTATAGAAAACATTATGAATAATAATAGATATAATGGGAATTGAGGCATATTGTTTGAAGTAAAAACTAAGAACTGGTCTAAATTTCCATTAGTTAGTGTTGTATTTAATGTTTCGTATGTCATTTTATCTACCTGCTCTGAGAGTTGACCAAATCCCCAGTAATATTAATATAGTCAATATAATCATAAATGAACCAGTTACTATCGGTGGTATAGCCGTATAATCTTGAACTATTGTAGGTATATATCCGAATATACTTGTAGTTATTGTAAAGAATGTTGTTCCGGCATCAATAATACTTCTAAAATAAAATCCTAATGCAGTTAAGACTGGATTTTTAGTTTCATCTTGATAAGCTTGTAAAGAATTATTTGCGGTTGTTGTGCTATCTTCTAATTGGCTATAAATACTTGAATTTAATACTTGTAATTTATTTTCAGACATTATCGATTGATTTGTTGATTGCTCTATCGCAAATTGTCCGCTGAAAGCTAATAATGATATTATAACTATACCGATCAATACACTATTGATAACTATATTCTTAAATTCCATTATTCTCTACTCCTATACTTGTATATAAGTATTGCTACGACTATTACTATCCAGATTGACGATGTAATTACTCCTATCATGCTTTCTCCCATAGCGAATAAAGAGAAGGACAATATAAATCCTACTCCATCCATTAACAATACCCATCTTATATCTGGTATAAATAAAGTTATTAATGTTAAAAACATTATAATAAGAATAACTACCGTATTGCCGCCTAAAACATTACTTATATCAAAAGACCATGTCCATGGTGCTATCTCTACTCCATCCTTAAAGAAGTATGCTACAACTGTATTATTACCATAAGATAAAGGCACGTAGCAAGTTAAAGCACCAGCTGATGTTGAAACACTTGTATTACATATTGTCGGAGGTATAGCATCATCTGTAGTTACATATAATCTGAAATCAGATACAGAACTATCTAAGGTATTAAAATTGACTGTAACCGTTCTTGTTGTTTGATTAAACGAAGCATAATATGCAGTATTGTATAAATTATTTACATCTACTAATGTTGCTCCAGATGGTGCTGCATAAAGATTAATTGCACAAGATTGTCCAGTTATACAATATAAAGATATTGATGGGAATAATCCTATTACTTGGCCATTATAAGTTGCAGTTATAGAATAAATTCCATTATTTAATAAATCAAAATAACCTATAGCTTGACCATAAGTATCTGTTTTTTCTATCTCTACAGTTTTATAAACTCCACTTTGGCCCGTGTATTGTCTTTGTATATTTAATAATACTCCAGATATTCCGGATAAAGTTGTTCCTTTAAAGTTCATCTGGAAAGTTGTTGATGCACTTGATGGTAATAAGTATAAACTTGTATTTTGTGGTATTGTAGTGCTTCCTAGAGAATAATTCTGTATATAATTATGTCTTGTTGAATATCCGGTAGCCCAGTAAGTTGTTTCTGTATATAATGAATATGCTGATCCAGATAAGCTATTATTTATGCAAACAGTAGCATTATTGACTCCAACAAATTGATTTGAATAATTCGCAATCAAAGTTAATGTATCTGAGCTATAAATTAAAACATTTGTAGATATGTTTCCAACAACGCTATTTTCTGTTGTTTCATCTAGGATTGTATAATTTATTAAAGCATATCCATAAGAAGAACAATTACCTAATAACAGTGGTTCTATAGTTTGTATACTAGATGATGTAGATATAGTATAACTATTGCTTAATGTATCAGTAAGAACGAATATCCAGTAGAAAGACATATTAGTATTATTAGTTACACTAGGAGCTTGTAAGGAAGTAGTAAATACATAATTATCTCCAGAAGAAGATATAACTGAAGAATAATTAGTATTATTATAATTTAAATAAGCATAAGCGTTAGGATACGCTGTAGAGTTTATATAAGCATTTATTGCGAATGTATTTATATTCCCAGATAAGGTTGTTGCTGAATAAGTTCTATTGTTTTCTGTTAATTGATAATCCCAACTAAAAAATGAAGAATTAGAATTTCCAGCTGTATCATTAGCATAAATAGTTATATTCTTTTTATCCGATAAAGTTATATTACTTAAACTAGCAACTCCAGAAGTAGCACTTATTGTTATATTAGTTCCATTATAATCATACCATACACTATCTAAATTAGTATCAGTAGCTGTTAAATTTAATTGAAGTGTTCCGTTTACTGCTCCATAGTCTATTAAACTTGTTGGATAATTTAAAGTAATTGTTGGTGCTGAACTATCTATACTAAAAGTATAATTAGAGGTTGCGAAACCACAAGCCCCATCGGAATCACAGAATTTATAGTTCCATAATATATTTGAACCTACTGGGTAGGTGTTTGTGAAGGTTTGTGTTTTATTTTTAACAATATCACTTTTATTCATTGTTATTTTACTAAATGCAATCCATCTATTTGTATCATCTCCACCTCCAAAATATGAAGATGTATAATTTATTAAAGTTGCAACTTTTGGATAAGTTTCTCCACTTGTACCATAAGCAGTATAACCTACACCACTATTATCTGTAACTATATAATAAGTAGTTGATGCGTTTAATAGTATATTAGGGAATACGGCTACATCTCCAGAGAATGATACTGCACTACCAATTTGGTTTTTAGAAGCATCCCATAAATAAGCTTTTGTTGCAGCATGAGAACTATATTTTGTTACGTTAATTAAAGTTGTGGCATATAATGTTGTAAATTTCATACCCATTTTTTCTGTCTTAGAACCTAAATCACTCCATGCTTGTATCGATACAATATTATCACTATAAGATGATGTTAAACAATTAGTACTATTCCTCGCCCCCCAACTTCCAGTAGAATTATCAAATAAAGTTGCATTAACTAAATATGCTCCACCAGTTATGTTAGCCGTTGCCGTAGTTGAAACATTTCTAATATATTGTGTTGAGCCATCTGTTGGACTATTTAATATAACTTCTGCTTGAGAACCAGTAGAGATATTTCCCCAAGTTGCCCATTCATCAATAGTTTTTCCCTGAGTTTTAATAATCCAATCTACTGAACGAGTAGGTCTTTTTTCTCCTAATAACTTAACATCATAAGTTCCAGCTGGTAAAACATCTCCTACATTATAATCAATCCAACCTTTATAAGAACCTACTTTAATTTGAACACAATGAGTATATTTACTCCCATTCTTTGCATCTGTCAATATTTCACATTGTGTTGTGTAATTTTCTATATCTCCATAGTATTGAAATTGATAACTTCTTATCGCTTGTTCTCTTGGTTCATCTAAAACTATTCCATCATCAATTAATGTAAAGAATTTAACATCATCCACTAAAGCAGAATCAGTATAAGTGGCTATTTGAAACTCAGACATACAATCAATTCCACACGAGGCATCATGTGAAGTTAAGACCAAAGATGCTTTTTCTTTACTGATTAAAGGTAAATCCCAATTATCTACAATAGAAATAGCTGGATAATAATTAGCAGATAAAGAAATCTTTCCGCTATTTAATAACTCAATCTTTAAATCTGGATTCTCTACAACTTTTTCTAAAAATGCAGATGAGAAATTAATTAAGAATAAGAATATAAATAAGAATAAGAATAATTTTTTCATTTCTTTCTCCTTAATTTGCTTTCCATTTTTATTAAAGCTGGATAATAGGCATTGCCAAACTCTTTATAATGATCACAAGCTATCTTTCTAGCCTTTTTTCTACTAGAAGTATGTTCTAACTCAATATCTACCCATTGTTTTTTTAATTTACAAACCATAGTTATTTTAGATTAATTTATATTAAATATCTTTCGGGATATTAATTATAGCTAGAACCTCCAGAATAATATCTAATTAATGAAATACCAGAACCTAAAAATCCAACTAATGCAATCATTACTGGTAATTTTTGTAAGAAGTAATCTATCATTGTCCAAGATACTAATACTCCACCTATTCCAGGTATTAATCTTATTGCTTCGTAAGCATTACTTATATAAAATGCACCTATAGTTAATCCTAACGTTACCATAACATAAAGACTTATTAATAAAGGATGTCCAGGAGCAAAATAACAAGTTAAAATAGTTCCTATCATCATCGCTATGAAAATCATTCCGGCTAAAAATCCTAATAGATTATATCCAGTATTAACTTGAGAATATGTTGCAGTTGCAGCTTGAGAAACATTTATTGTAAAATTTGATGTAGTTTGAGTTAATTGGCCATTATCACCCATAGAATTAGTTGTTATCCCTATAACTTTATCTAAAGAACCAGAAATTAGCTCAGTATTTATTACATTAGAGCCATAATACCATCCTGCAAAAAATAAAGCACATATTAATCCTACTAATAAAACAGCTAATAATTCTTGTGTAAATCCATTTTTATTTTTTATTATGCTTCTCATCTTGTATCATCATCTAATGGTGTTGCCATTATGTCTTGTTTTAGTTTAGGCCATAAAGAATGCCTTCTTATAGCCTTAGTTAATCTTCTAGTGCTTGGAGCAAATCCAGATACTGGATGATTATGTGCAGATATTTCTCTTAATTCTTTTACAAATTGTTCATCTATTCGTTCTAATTTTTGTCTTTCTACTAATCTTTTTCTCATACTGAATCAAATCCTCTGTCTAATAATTTATTTATCTTCTGATCGTCAAAGAATAACATAATCATCCATACAAATACGCAAGGTATAACAGCCCACAATCCATTTAATAAAATCCAAAATCCTACATCAAAAAATCCAGATATTCCCGTTTCTGGAACATAATTATTTAATATTCCTCTAGTTAAACCAAAGAATAATATAAGAAATACATAGAACATAACTCCTAAAAATATTTTTACATATTTTAAATTATTTACTGAGAATACAGAACCATCTTCATTTTTATGATTTGAATAAGGTAAACTCAAGCATCCCCAAAGTGTTAATCCTAATGTTACAAGTAATGCAACCATAAAAACAATAAATAAAACTGATTTTCCTGTAGTTAATTCATCTCCAGAATTACTTATAGTTATAAATTCTCTAGAAGAATAATTTCCATTTGAACCATCATAACAAAAAGAATTAACGCTATATACTCCAGCTAATGGAAAAGTTACTGGGTAATAAAAAGATCCTTGTCCTTGAGGAATAGCTGCAGAATTATTAACTAAAACAGTTCCATTAGGATAGTAAACTGATAAATTATACGTTGCAGAATCGGAAGGAACTTGATAATTTACTGTGCAAGTAAGTTGTAAATTTATAGGAACATTTTGTTGATAAGATTCTGCTAGAACATTAGAGAATAAAAATAAGAAAGCAAACGCTATAAGAAATAATGAAACATACGTCTTTTTTCCCATTGATTTACTCATGTTTACGTTGTTTATAAGGTTTTCGGGATATTATCTTAACTTCTTCAATTTGTTACCCAACTCTCTTTCTAACTCACTAGCCTTATTATGAAAATCTAATAATAATATCCTATCAAAGCTAAATTGATTTAACAAATTATCCATCTTAATTCTATATTCTTCTTCTATATGTTTAGGAGTTAGCATCTAGCTTCCTGTTGCAATAACTCTTCTCTTTTTTCCAATTCAATATGCGGTGGCTCTGGCAATCTATAAACTGGTTGATGATAGAATGAGCCGACTGTTATTATATTATTATAAACATGATGGAAATATCTATATGCTTCGCTATTAGTTAAATCAGTTAATAAATCTTGTATTCTTATCTTCTGAACTTCGTATTCATTATCTGAACAACTACTTAAACTCCTAGATAAGTTTTCAAAAGCACTAATTATATTCGCTTTATGTTCTGGAATTAAGTCCAATGCTGTTTCTAAAGTTAATCTCATCAGTTACCTATCCTTACTAAGTTTAAATTCATTCCGTAATAATTACCACTACCTGCTCCTGTATAATCTGCTACTCTTAAATCTATAACATCCCCAGCATATAATCTATAGAAACATCTTCCGTCCATTGAAACAACATCTCCACCTGCTGACATCTTGTGCATAGTTTCACATTTTTCTATTTCAGTTCCATTAACAAATATAACTAAATGATATTCAT
>Ga0247841_10009125_pt1 | contig 13990 bp, 10 predicted proteins | sample LaCruzMarch2015__2_FD_192410 | JGI IMG/M metagenome (GOLD analysis project Ga0247841, IMG submission 192410) | Freshwater microbial communities from meromictic Lake La Cruz, Castile-La Mancha, Spain - LaCruzMarch2015_18m | ecosystem: Environmental > Aquatic > Freshwater > Lake | place: Spain...
TCGGCGTCTTTAACTTCGAAACGAACGTTGCTGAATTTATTCCTCGATGCTGCGTTTCCTATTGATACATCATCCATATCAATACCGAGCACATCGTATCCGAGACTGCCGAGAGCTATGCAGATATTTCCGTTCCCGCATCCTATCTCAAGCACTCGCGCGTCCGACTTGAAGCCGGTGCCAATGTTATCAACGATAAATTTAAGCCTTTTGACGTCTTCAATGTCGTCGTACGTAGTAAATTTTAGATAATCCATGATGTAAATAATTTAAAAAAATTATGAAATTATGTAAATTAATAATTATTTTTTACCCGTTAAGTATTCTTTCATTCTCGCGCTCTGATTTCTTATACGTTTTGTGAAAGCTTTTGTAAGACTGCCGTCTTTTAATAATCTGCGTGTACCAGTCCATACTCTCGCATTACTGTTCTTCACCATTTTAAGCTTGCCGTGATTCATTAATCGCATAGCCATCATGCCGTCTTCACTTGCCATAACGAAATCCGCGCTGCCTTCTTCATTCCCGAACTTTCTCGGTTTTTCCATTTTAAAGCCGTCCAAATCCCGCCCGAGTTTTGTAATAAATCCGAAATTAAAACCGAGAACGTTTATATATTCCCTTTTGCGTTTACGGAGGAGGAATAATCTCTCAGCCGCTATTTCATAAAGGGCAAGACCGGCTCTTGAAGTATTTTCCGGAGGGACAAAAGAATATCTTCCGTAAACACATACAACCCCTTTTTCTTTCAGCGCTTCAACCATCGTATCAGCCCATGCGGGCGGATAGAATGTATCGGCATCGGCGCAAAGATGGTATTTACCGAGTGCTGCGCGCAAGCCCGCCGCACGGGCGCAGGCAATACCCTGATTTTTTTCGAAAACAGATTTAATTCCGAGATAATCAATAATATCCTGTGTTCTGTCGGTGGAATTGTTATTAACTAAAATAAGTTCAGTCTCATATTTTGTTTTCAGGCAGGAAATTGACGAAAGAGTCCGGAGAATGTTGTCCTCCTCATTCCACACGGGAATTACAATTGACACCTCGGGCTTACCGCTTTTGAACCTGCTTAAACCGTTTTTTATTCCTTCAAGTTTTTCTGTTTTAACATCCTGAAGTGTTTTGTAAGTGAATAAATGCGGTTTTAGCCAAACAGGCAGTTTAAATCTGTTCATGGTCTGAATTATTAGTTTTTTCTTTAGTTAGAAATTTTCTTGCGATAATAAATCCGTCAGAATAAAATTTATACGCGTAAATGAAAGTATTAAACGGGTTAATGTTCAGCAGTTTATATAATATAATATGTGATATTACAACGGCTATAAATAGTGATAAAAGAGATCCGAATGCGGCTCCCATTATTCCCGCAAATTTTATAAACACATAAAGTACGGAGATAGTTGTAAAGAAATTAATAATAACGGTAATGAAATTCAGGTTCGGTTTGCCGATAGCGTCAAGAAAGGAGCCGGACTGCCTGTCAAACGGTTTTAGTATACTGAGAAAAATCACTACACGCAGTACGGGAACAGAATCAAGATACTCGTTTCCCGCTATTACCTTTATTATTAACTCGGCGAAGATGAAGCAGGATACAAAGAACGGCAGAGTCATCGCAATCATAAGTCCTACGGAGCGTTCGTAGAGATATTTTACAGCCTGTTTTCCTTCTTTTTCCATCCTCTCGGCGCTTTTCGGGAATACTATTGAAGCAACGGAAAACAAAGGAACATCAAACAGATTCAGAACGCGCGAAGCCGCATTGAACGAAGCAACCTGTGCGGATGTCAGTAAACCGCCGATTAGAAATTTATCCATGCTGTTAGTAAGCATAGAAGTCATACTCGTGCCGAAAACAAACTTGCTGTACCGGAAGAGTTTACCAACCCATTCACGGCTCAGATTTCTGCTGAATAATAAGTCCTTTTTTACGAACAGATAGGCGATAACAGATGAAACGGGAGCGACGAAAAGTAACTGAGCGATTACAAGGTGATGAAGAGCTATTTTATATTTCAACAGGAAAACCGAGAGTATGAAGAGGAAAAAGGCACCGCTCCTGAAAAGCTGTGAATAAAAGATTCCTTTAAAGTTAAACTTTGCCTGCATCACCACAATGAACTGAGCAAACGGAGCGTAAAATAACATAGTGATCGTATAAAGGTACATAAGCGCGGGCAGTTCGGGTGAGTTCCATACCGATCCGAGGATGTTCCCCAATGAAAGAAACAGTATTATTGAAAGAAGTGTAATCAGGGCATTCATGAAAAATGAAGCGGTCAGAATTTTCTTGTATTCATTTAATTCAGCCGCCACAGAAAATTTGATAAACGCATTTTGAATGAACGAGGCACGGGCAATTTCAATCAGCGAAGTTACTGTAATAAAAAGCACCCATACTCCGAATTCTTCTTTCGAGAATATCCTGATAAGCATAAGGAATCCCGCGAATCCGAACAGAAAATCGGAAATCCTGTTCAGAAGAGTGTAGCTTCCCGATTTAAGCCAGTATGAGTCTTTTGCAAATTTCAAAATTTCCAGGTGTAAATTTCTGCCTTTTCCTGTATGATTGTTTCAGTGACCTTATTTTTTGTCATTTGTCAAGATTTTGAAATTATTTTGCGCTGATTTTTATGCAATATTCTTTTTCCCCGTAGAAACTATTACAAATATACCCGAGAAAACAATTATCATCGCAAGAACATCCATAAGAGTAATACCGTGTTCATTAAGTCCTAAGCTTTGAGTGTCTAAACCAACACCTTCGAGATTGCTGAAATAAAATATTGTAAATAATTCAAAGTTAGGCGGTGCTGGTAAAATAATTATTGCAAGTCCAAAAAGAACGCAAAGAATACCGATAATATATTTTGTGATATATCTGACTTTTCGGGCGCTGGCAATCTTAACTGCGTCTTCGCTGTCGAAATCAGAGTTCCTGAGGAGAATTTCAAACTCATCGAGGGCTTTATCCCTGCCTAAAAGTTCGGTATCAATTTTCTCGAAGTCTTTAATTTTCCCCTCAAAACTTTTCTCTTTTGACAGCTTATGAATTTTCAGAGAATAAGCCATTAAATCTTCGCTGTTGAGGTCAAGGTCGGATAAAATATTCACAAGATCATCAAGCATACTTTCTTTCGACTTTGTATCATCCGACAGTATCTTTTCAAAAATGCCGAGTTTCCTTTTAATCTCGGCATCTTTACCTTTACCTGCTGTAAAAAGAGACATTAAGTAATAATTACTTTCTTAAAATACTCGTATGTAATTTTCAAGCCTTCGGCGCGGGTCACTTTCGGTTCCCAGCCGAGAATTTCTCTTGCTCTTGTTATATCGGGTTGTCTTACTTTCGGGTCATCAACCGGAAGTTCCCTGTAATCAATTTTAACATTTGCTCCTGTAAGTTTAAGAATTTCTTCGGCAAACTGTTTAATAGTAATTTCATTAGGATTGCCGATATTGACTGGTTTTGTATAACTGCTCATAAGAAGTCTGTAAATACCTTCAATCAGATCATCAACATAACAGAATGAACGCGTTTGCGAGCCGTCGCCGAATATCGTCAGATCTTCGCCCCGCAGAGCTTGTCCGATAAAAGCCGGCAGAGCCCTGCCGTCATTGAGCCGCATACGGGGTCCGTAGGTATTAAAAATTCTCACAATTCTTGTATCAACTCCGTGGAAAGTGTGATAAGCCATGGTAATAGCTTCCATAAATCTTTTCGCTTCGTCATAAACTCCGCGCGGACCGACAGGATTGACATTTCCCCAGTATTCTTCCTGTTGGGGGTGTATCAGCGGGTCGCCGTAAATTTCCGAAGTAGAAGCTATGAGGAAACGCGATTTTTTCTCCTTTGCCAGACCGAGGAGATTATGAGAGCCAAGCGAGCCTACCTTAAGCGTCTGAATCGGCATCTTCAGGTAATCAATCGGGCTTGCCGGAGAAGCGAAATGAAGAATGTAATCCAGCTGTCCGGGAACGTGAACGAATTTTGTGACATCGTGGAAATAGAACTCAAAATTCTTAAGCGGGAAAAGGTGCTCTATATTCTTCATAGAGCCTGTGCTCAGGTTATCCATTCCGATTACATGGTCACCTTCTTTTATAAATCTGTCGCAAAGATGCGACCCGAGGAAACCGGCGGCTCCGGTAATGAGTACTCTTTTATTCACTGCATGTAAAGTTTAATTTTTAGCAATTGTTTTAATTTAAACAAAAATAGCAATACAAATAACACATTTTTTAATCTTATATTCAATTATAATCTTGCAGTTGATATTATTTCACGGATTGAATTATCGCTTGACAAATTCGGAAAAAATTTATATTATTGTTATTAGCAAGTAATATAAAAGGAGATTAAATATATGCCCGTTTTTGAATATCAATGCAAAGAATGCGATACAAGATATGAAGTACTGCATAAATCATCTGAAAATAAAGATGTTGTAAATTGTCCTGAATGCAAATCTACAGAACATATAAAGCTGATATCAACATTTTCTTCTGTTAATTCATCTCCGGATATCAGCGGATGTCCGACAGGTTCATGCGGAATGCCATCCTACGGAGGCGGATGCCAGGGCGGGATGTGCGGTTTAAATTAGCAACTTAATTTTCCCTCACCCCCGAAAAATCTAATAAACATCAAATCGGATATTTTATTTTTATTAATTCAGACTGCGGGGATGAGATATCGGCATCAGTCGGCTTAAAAATTGGGCGGATTTGAATCTTTTTCTGGAGTTTTCCGTACACCGAGAGACAGCGAAAATCAAAAAAAGTGTTAAAAATTACTTATTGATTTTCAAGTTTTAGTTGCTTATAATTAAGTAATATTTTTCAAGAAAAATCTCAAAAAAAATCATCCTCAAAAGGATAGAAAGGTAATGCTATGAAAAAGACTTTAACTGTTTTCTTAATGCTTTTAATTGCCGGCTCGGTTTTCGCACAATACAGAAGCGTTAAAAACAGTAACACCGCAACGGAAAACGGTACGATTTCCGGATCAACGATTTTCCGTCATGCAACACCGATGTATGACAATATTCTCCAGTACCCCGGCGAAATACCCGGTTCATCAACTTTCTGGGATTATCAAACTAACGGATCAAGTTTAAGCAGTATTATAGTCCTTGGCGATACAGTAATAGTTTGCTGGCCGGCATCTGACTCCAGTGATGCTTTGGGTGCAACTTCCCGTCTCGCTTATTATATTTACAGTGATGACAACGGAGTTACATGGTCAAGTCCGTTTGCGCTTTCATCACTGCCTTCACGTAGTTGTTATCCTGATATGAGTTATTTTTACAGTCCGACAGTCGGGACTAACGTTGTTTTGTCAGGAAGAAAATATAACGGTTCAACATCACTCGGCGGAGCCTGGGTTGATGCGGCATTAGGACTTGGTTCATTTACATCGGCTTATGCTCCTCCGGTCGGAAAAGATATATTTGGCGCTTATATGGGGTCAAATATTTACGGCGGGATTTACAGTGCAGTGATTTCCACGACAATAGGTGATACACTCTTTTTTGTCAAATACAATGTCAGTACAAACACAATGAGCACTCCGACCGTTCTCGCTGTAGCGCCGAACGGCATAGCGCTTAACGTCAGGTACCGTTTAGCCGCGAGCAGTACAGGTTCGAATGTTTTCGCAATGTGGTATGATAATACAGTACCCGCTTATGCTATGAGATATAAGACTTCGACCGACGGCGGAACTACATTCGGAGCATTAGGTTCACTCCAAACGGCTTTTGGGTATGCCGGAGTTGTTGACGGTGATACATGCAGTCCGTGGTTCGGAATTGATGCCGCATTTAAACCCAATACAACAACCTGGGGAGCGGTATGGAGTACACTCACTCCGACTCAAACCGGGCAAACAGCGGGCTATAATACGGGCTGTAAAATTCTCTTCTCATCTCCCGGAATCAACGGCGGATTTCCGATTCAGGTTGCGGGAAGAAACAATATGACAATCATTTCCGACACAAATTTATATTATCAGCAAGCCGCTTTGCAGGTAGGCGTTACGCCGGTTTCGCATCCGACTATTGCTTATTCGGCTGACGGTTCAAGAATCGTTGTTGCTTTTTCGGCATTCCAGCCGGGTGATAGTTTAGACGGATTTAATTTTAATGACATTTATGTTACTTATTCCGATAACGGCGGACTTAACTGGGCAACACCTGTTAATATGACGAATACTCCGACCTGGGACGAATTATATCCGGTACTTTCACTGACGGGAAATACAAATACGTTATTTAAGATGAAATATCAGGCGACACGCGGTCCCGGAAGTTCAAGTTTCACTAATAATGCGCCGGTTTACAGGGTTTACCACGCATATAAAAGTTTCAATCCGGCAAACGTTGGCGTGAATCAAATCGGCAGTACCGTCCCCGGTTCATACTCGTTAAAGCAGAATTATCCGAATCCGTTCAACCCGTCAACTACCATAAGATTTGATTTATCGAAATCCTCTATGGTAACCTTGAAAGTATATGACCTTACCGGCAGGGAAGTAGCGACGCTGGTTAATGAAAAACTCAACGCAGGAACAAAAGAAGTTGTTTTTAACGCAACAGCTCTTACCACAGGCGTTTATTTCTATACACTCAATGCTGACGGTTATAAAGAAACAAAGAAAATGATGCTCGTGAAATAAAATTGTATTCCGGTTTCAACCGGAAAATGAAATAATAAAACAGGCTGTCCGTTTTCACGGACAGCCTGTTTGTTTTTATAATGTTTCTTATTTATCTTGTTACATACTTACTACTTACTACTCACTACTCACTACTCGCTACTTACTACTTTTCGCTTCTGCTTCGAATACTGCCATAGCAGTAATATTTACAATATCATCCACGTAATTACCCGGACCAAGCAGATATACCGGATGCCTGATTCCGAGAAGAATCGGTCCGATAGCAACCGCACCGCCTATGGTATGCAGAAGTTTATATGCAATATTTGCGGATGTAAGTCCCGGGCAAATAAGCAAATTGGCTCTTTCTTTCAGTGCACTGAACGGAAAATACTCGGCAATCATTTCAGGATTCATTGCAGTATCTGCCATCATTTCGCCTTCGATGAGTAAATCCGGTCTTAATACTTTCACGATTTCGGTTGCTTTTCTTGCTTTATCAACGTAAGGATGTTTTGTACTGCCGAAGTTGCTGAATGACAGCATTGCAATCTTTGGTGTTACTCCCAGCTGTTTTACTTTATCAGCCGAAAGAAGCGCTATTTCCGCGAGCTCCTGCGCGTCAGGATTAATATTCACTGTAGCATCGGCAATAAAAATTCTCTCATTTTTGAAAATCAGCATATACAATCCCGCAATATTTCTTACACCGTCATCTTTGCCGATTATCTGCAGAGCGGGTCTGACCGTCTCCGGATAATGCTGTGTCAGTCCTGAAATCAGACCGTCGGCTTCTCTCATTCTTACCATTGTCATACCGAAAATATTAGAAGTCTTTATCAGTCTTTTAGCATCTATAAATGTCACGCCTTTACGCTTTCTCAGGTTATAAAACTCCTCGAGATAGCTCGCATGTTTATCGGTGTTCTCAGGGTCAATAATTTCGAGCTCGTCCGGATCAATACTCAATCCGAGTTCTTCAATTTTATTACGAATAACAATTTCATTCCCGAGGAGAATGGGTCTTGCGATACGCTCATCAGTCAATATCTGAGCGGCGCGAAGTATTTTTGATTCTTCGCCCTCCGGGAATACGATACGTTTATTTGCTTTCTGTGCTTTATGTATGAAGAAGCGCATTATTTCGTACGATTTTCCGAGTCTGGCTTCAAGGCTGTCTTTATATGCTTCGAAATCCTCTATAGGATTTTTCGCAACGCCCGAATCCATTGCCGCTTTAGCGACTGCCGGCGCTACCCACAACAGCACACGCGGGTCGAACGGTTTAGGTATTATATATTCTCTTCCGAATTCAATTCTCTTGCCTCCGTAAACGCGAATAACCGAATCCGGTACATCCTCTTTCGCAAGCTTTGCAAGCGCATAAGAAGCGGCTATTTTCATTTCATCATTGATTGTTGAAGCGCGGACATCAAGCGCACCGCGGAAAATAAACGGGAAACCGAGAACATTATTAACCTGATTGGGATAATCCGAGCGTCCCGTTGCCATAATAATATCATCACGTACGCTTGTCGCATCGTTATAAGTTATTTCCGGGTCAGGGTTTGCCATCGCGAATACAATAGGGTTATCCGCCATCGTCTTAACCATTTCTTTTGTCAGCACTCCTTTTTTCGAAACTCCGCAAAAAACGTCTGTACCTTTCATCACATCTGCAAGTGTTCGTTCCTTAATATCCTGCGCGAAATATTCTTTGTATTTATTCATTCCCTCAGTGCGTCCTTTGTAAACAACACCTTTGGTATCAACAAGAATCAGGTTCTCGCGTTTTACTCCTAATTTTTCATACAGCATCGCGCATGCAATCCCTGCCGCACCCGCGCCGCTGAATACAACCTTTACACTTTCAATCTTTTTATTAACTACTTCCAGTGCGTTCAGAAGAGCTGCTCCGCTGATAATGGCAGTTCCGTGCTGGTCATCATGAAAAACGGGTATCTCCATAATCTCCTTGAGTTTTTCTTCTATGTAGAAACATTCCGGAGCTTTAATATCTTCAAGGTTAATGCCTCCGAATGTCGGTTCAAGCAATTTTACCGCAAGGATAATTTCATCAGAGTCGTGAGTATTAAGCTCAATGTCAAATACATCAACATCGGCGAATCTTTTAAAAAGAACGCCCTTGCCTTCCATCACCGGTTTACCGGCGAGCGCGCCGATATCTCCGAGACCGAGTACTGCCGTTCCGTTTGAAACAACTGCAACAAGATTACCCTTTGCAGTGTATTTATATGCATCGTCCGGATTTGCATATATTTCCATGCATGGCTCGGCTACTCCGGGTGTATAAGCGAGCGATAAATCTCTTTGTGTTGCGCATGGTTTTGATGCGATTACTTCGATTTTGCCATGGCGTCCGGAACTGTGATAATCCAGAGCGTCCTGCTTCCTTATCATACTAACTCCTTTTAGGTGTGTTTAAGAAAAATGATTAGTTCATACAAAATTAAGAACTTCTGACGTAAATCAAAAGGCATTCCAAAAAGCATTACGAAACGCAAACCAAAGGGCAGCCTTTATGACTTAAATTCTGCCTGAAATATTATTATTAATATTTGTAAATTAACGGATACTCTAAAAAATTATTTACTTCATATAATCAAATCTTATATTAATGCAAAAATTAGTCCTTTTAGGTGATGAAGCAATCGCGCAAGCGGCTATAGACGCTGGTATTACCGGAATATACGCCTATCCCGGTACGCCTTCCACTGAAATTACAGAATATATTCAGCGCTCGGGCGAGGCGAAGGAAAAAGGCATCCGTTCCTCGTGGTCGGCTAACGAAAAAACTGCGATGGAAGCCGCGCTCGGGATGTCATACGCCGGCAAACGAACGATGGTTTGCATGAAGCACGTTGGTTTAAACGTTGCGGCAGACCCTTTCGTTAACTCTGCCATCACCGGCGCGAACGGCGGAATTATTGTTGTCGCGGCAGATGATCCTTCAATGCACTCGTCTCAGAATGAACAGGACTCGCGTTTCTACGGAAAATTCGCTATGATTCCCGTTCTCGAACCGGTTAACCAGCAGGAAGCTTATGATATGGTTCATTACGGCTTTGATATTTCAGAGAAATACCGTATTCCCGTAATGCTCAGGATTACAACAAGGCTTGCGCATTCGAGAGCAGGCGTTCAGAGGAAGGATTCCAGAAAACAAAACGAACTGAAACTTCCAAAAAACCTGACACAGTTTGTACTTCTTCCGTCTATTGCAAGAAAACAGTACAAGGACTTAATCAGGAATCAGGAAAATTTTAACAACGAATCGGAAACTTCGGGATTTAATGAATATTTTGAAGGACAGGATAAGTCGAGAGGAATAATCACAAGCGGAATCGCTTATAATTACCTGATGGAAAATTATTCTGACAGGATCTGTCCGAACCCTTTACTTAAAATCTGCCAGTATCCTCTTCCCGGAAAGCTTTTGAAAAAAATATCAGAAGAATGTGATGAACTGCTTTTAATCGAAGAAGGTGCTCCTTTCATTGAAGAATCACTTAAAGGAGTCCTCGGTAACTGTCTGAAGGTAAAAGGAAGACTTGACGGAACTGTTCCGCGCGACGGCGAGCTTAATCCTAATATCGTTGCCCGCGCACTTGGCTTTGAAGATACGCGGGGGAGGGATGTTCCCGCGATTGTAGCGGCGAGGCCTCCTTCACTTTGTGCGGGATGTCCGCATATAGATTCTTATCTTGGCCTCAATTCAGTGCTGGAAGAATTTACACCGGGACGGGTATTCGCCGATATCGGTTGTTATACACTCGGAGCTCTTCCTCCGTATAATTCCGTTAACTCCTGCGTTGATATGGGAGCTTCAATCACCATGGCGAAAGGAGCGTCAGATGCCGGTCTAAAGCCTGCCGTTGCCGTAATAGGCGATTCAACATTTACGCATTCAGGTATCACGGGACTTCTTGACGCAGTTAACGACAAGACACCTATAACAGTTTTCATTCTCGATAATGCGACAACAGGCATGACAGGCGGACAAAAATCTGCGGCTAACGGGAGGATTGAACATATTTGTTTAGGTCTTGGTGTTGAAAAGGAACATCTTCATGTTATTAATCCGATGAGAAAATATCACGTGGAAAATATAAAAATTATACAGGAAGAGCTGAACTATGACGGTGTTTCGGTTATAATACCGCGCCGTGAATGCATACAGACAATCGGCAAGAATAAAAAAGAAGATAAACTAAAGAAGGGAGAATAAGTTAATGAAAAAAGATATAATACTTGCCGGAGTAGGCGGACAGGGAATCCTTTCCATTGCCTCTGTGATTGGAGTAGCGGCAGTGAATCTTGGTTTACATTTAAAACAGGCTGAAGTTCACGGAATGAGCCAGCGCGGCGGCGATGTGCAGTCTCACCTGCGCCTGTCCGATAAAGAAATTGCTTCCGACCTTATTCCTTACGGCAAAGCCGACATGATTATCTCGGTTGAACCTATGGAAGTACTCAGATATCTGCCGATGATTTCTCCCGAAGGCTGGATAATAACAAGCATTAAACCTTTTATTAATATATCGAATTATCCGCCGTTGGAGAAAATCATGTCGGAAATTGAGGCATTCGAAAATCATGTAGCGCTCGATGCGGATAAAATCGCTAAAGAATCGGGTTCACTCCGCGCGGCTAATATGGTAATACTCGGAGCGTCTTCTCCTTTCCTTGATATTGATTACGGAAATTTTGAAGAAGCAATAAAATTTGTTTTCGGAAGTAAAGGCGATGATATTGTAAATATAAACCTGAAAGCTATGAAAGCAGGAAGGGATTTTGCGGAAACACATTCACACGCGAAATTGAAATAAAATTACTTTCGTAACTACTCAGCTATCATTAACAATACAATGGAACGCAGATAACGCAGATTAATATGATGAACGCAGATAATTATAAACATTCGGAAAGTATGCAAAAAATTATTGGCGTTTTTTACAAAGTCGGCAATACTCTTGGCTATGGTTTCTTTGGTAGAAGGTCTATGTAAATGCACTTTTGATTGAATTAAGAAAATTGAGATGGATCTGTAAAAAGTTCTACAACGCCACATCAAATAAAAGTTTACTATAACAATCAAGAAGTTGGTTTTATATCGCAGATATTATCAAAAAAAAATCTTATTTAATCATAACAATCAGCGTCATCAGCGTTCTAAATTAGCGGGTGAGTAGTTACTTACTTTCAAACTTTTTATAATTTTAAAAGGGGATGTTTTTTTCCGGACCCCCTTTTTTTATTTGAAACAATATAATAAATTGCTTTGTTTAGATTTAAATATTCATAAACTTTAAAAAACCGGTTATGAAAAAATTATCAGGTGATGTTTATTATCCGTCAGAGGATATTCTTAATAATGCAATTGTTAAGGACTGGAATGAGATGGATAAATTTGCTTCTGAAAATCTTGAAGGTTTCTGGGCAAAAGAAGCTGAAGAACTGGAGTGGTTTGAAAAATGGGATAAAGTACTTGATGATACGAAGAAACCTTTTTACAAATGGTTTACGGGAGCAAAGACCAACATTGCTTATAACTGCCTTGACGTGCACCTTAAAACTTACAGGAAAAACAAAGTTGCATTAATCTGGGAAGGTGAGAAAGGCGAATCGAGAATCTTTTCATATTTTGCTCTTCACCGTGAAGTCTCGCGTTTCGCCAATGTGCTTAAAAGTCTGGGAGTTCAGAAAGGCGACCGCGTTACTTTGTATATGGGAAGAATTCCGGAGCTTGCCATGGGAATGCTTGCCTGCGCAAGAATCGGAGCTGTGCACTCGGTGGTTTACGGCGGATTTTCAGTTGAATCCCTTCACGAAAGACTTGAAGACAGCCATTCAAAAGTTTTAATCGTATGCGACGGAGCTTATCAGCGCGGAAAAATTATTCCTCTTAAAGCTATTGCAGATGAAGCTCTTCAGCGCGCGGCGAGCGTTGAAAGTGTGCTTGTGGTGAAGCGGACCGGGGAGCCGGTTAATATGGAGTTCGGACGCGACATCTGGTATCATGAACTTGTGAACCTGCCGATAATAAATTCCAAGAATGATATTGAAAAGGTTGACGCCGAAGACCCGCTTTTCATGCTGTATACATCGGGTACTACAGGTAAACCGAAAGCCATACTTCATACACACGGCGGATATATGGTCGGCACATACTCTACATTCAAATATGTATTTGATATAAATGATGAAGACCGTTACTGGTGCGCGGCAGACCCGGGCTGGGTTACAGGACACAGTTATATAGTTTACGGACCCCTGCTTAACGGCGCTACATCAATGATGTATGAAGGTGCGCCCAATTATCCTTTCCCGAACAGATGGTGGCAGATAATAGAAAAATACGGAATAACAATTTTATACACGGCGCCTACTGCTATTCGGGGGTTAATGCGTTTTGGCGAGGCATGGCCGAACAGACATGATTTATCTTCGCTGAGAATACTCGGCTCGGTAGGGGAACCGATTAATCCCGAAGCATGGCGATGGTATCACCGTGTAATAGGGAAGAACAATTGCCCGATAATGGATACGTGGTGGCAGACCGAGACGGGTTCTTTCATGATAACTCCGATGCCATGTATGCCGTTAAAGCCCGGCTCGGGTACGAAACCCTTCCCCGGACTTAAAATGGATATACTCGATGAAGCCGGAAATCCCGTGAAAGATAATGAAGAAGGTTTCCTTGTGATTAAGACACCATGGCCGGCTATGATGCGCACAATTTATAAAGACCCTGATAAGTATATTGAAAAATACTGGAGCAAGTATGACGGCATGTATCTTACCGGTGACTCGGCAAAGCGTGACGAAGACGGATATTACTGGATAATAGGGCGTACAGACGATGTGCTGAAAGTATCAGGCTACAGGCTTGGAACAGCGGAAATCGAAAGTGCGCTTGTAAGCCATCCGGCAGTAGCCGAAGCCGCGGCAATCGGTTTGCCGCATGAACTGAAGGGTAACGCAATACATACATTCGTTATTTTAAAATCCGGATTTGAAAAATCAGAGAAACTCAGAGAAGATTTGATATATCATGTCGGGCATGAAGTAGGTCCGATTGCCAAACCCGAATCGGTTGAATTTGTTGATGTGCTTCCGAAAACAAGAAGCGGTAAAATTATGCGTCGTGTACTGAAAGCACGTGCGCTGGGTGAAGACCCGGGGAATATATCAACACTTGAAGAGTAAAAATTAATACTTATATATAAAAGAAAAACCCATTCCCCGTAACCGGAGAATGGGTTTTGTATAAATATTCAAAGTTATTTAAAACGAACCGTTTTA
>Ga0247841_10009126_pt1 | contig 13990 bp, 6 predicted proteins | sample LaCruzMarch2015__2_FD_192410 | JGI IMG/M metagenome (GOLD analysis project Ga0247841, IMG submission 192410) | Freshwater microbial communities from meromictic Lake La Cruz, Castile-La Mancha, Spain - LaCruzMarch2015_18m | ecosystem: Environmental > Aquatic > Freshwater > Lake | place: Spain...
GCCCATCCGAGCCGTCCCACCCTGCCTCGGTGGTGATTATTGCAGGTCCCACTCCATAATCATTGAAAGCCTGCGCAATCTCCCCTGTCCTTGCAGGGTCTATTGCCTTTCCCTCGGTGTAGTAGATGAACATCGGCAGCATGTTTCTTTCCATCCAGCAAACCGCCCTGCTTGCCAGCGGTATTTCCGGCGGGTCATCCTGCCCGCCTTTCATCCATTTCACCGCCATCTGAAGCGAATAGTCGCAGTAGAGGCCAGCCCTGCCGCTTGAGACAAACGACTGCCCGCTCCCAAGCGCAAACGCCCTCATCTGCGTTTCACTCTTTTTCTGCACTATCTCCTGGTAGTCGGAAATATTGCATGAATAGACGCCGCATGTTCCGTTCACAAGCGTGGTGTCATAGAAGCCGTTCAGCAAATGCCCCAGCCCGAGCAATCCATACGATGTCTTGTTGGTGCAGGTCATGCAGTAGCACGGCTGGCTGCCTGCCATCTCCTTGCAGATGAGGTCTGCCTGGTCCACGTATTTGGGCACTGCGAGCGGGTTCTGCATAATCATGTCCCCATTGTCGCCTATTGCATTGCCATCCTGATCATTAAGCACGCAGCCTGAAAGCATCAAAAGCGCAGCTGCAAAAACTGCGAATGCGAGCATTTTGTCCATCGTCAATCCACTCACTTCCCCAACAGTGTTCCCAACCTGTCTTCAGATGCCTCCTTGGATGTCTTTCTCCACCCTGGCGCAGTCTTGAACTTGAATCCGTACACCCCGTCCCTCATCCACCTGAAGTAATCATTCGTCTTCTCGGCATCGTCCACGACCGCCCTTGCCTTTATCCCGTATATCTGATGCCTGGTGTCCCCGTCCAGTGTTTCGCGCGGGATTTCGCCGCGCTTCCTCTTCTGGTAAGTGTCCCACCATTTCACAGGCGCAGGTGTCCAGTCGGGCGGCTGGAATGTCGAGGTGAATGCATCCATGCCTGGCGCATGGCTGATTGCCGTCTTGTAAATCTTCCTTCCCAGCCCGAACCAAACCGGGTTGATGTAGGCAAGCGAGGGCGAGTTTATCAGCGAATATCCTATCTCCTTGCTCTGCATTTTCATCAAATGCATGAGCACAGGCACATCGTTCCGGTATGCCTCCGCAACGGCGTCCTGCTTTGTGCTGAACTGGTCGGAAAAGCTGATCCTCCCGCGCCCCTCGTCATCGCGTTCATAGCCTGCCCGCCAATAGTGCTTCATGGCGCCAAGCCGCGTCTTCTCCTCTGCCTCATCCACCATGCGCGCAACCTGCGGGAAGCTGTGCCACTCGCCCTTGCCGATTGGCGAGGCCTGCAGCATTCCCGGGATGGTCGGGGAAAAAACATTGCTGTGGAACACGGAATACATGTCCAAAAACCTGTTCCTCGAGCCGTCTTCCTGTATGTCGCTTCCCGAGAAAACATCCCTCACATACCTTCCGCGCCTGTCATTGATGTTTGCAACTTTCCCTATGGCATCGGATATCCCGTGCTTGTACCTTTCTTCCGCATCGGCATCCATCTTAGCAATCGCCTGCTTCAGCCCGTCCCTTGCCTCGTTCAGGCTCATCTTCCCCTCCCCTGCAATATTCACGCCAACCTTGTCCCCGTTCTTGTCCACGTATGTCTCAAAATTCATTATCTGGTCAATGTACCTCTGCTGGGAGGATATCCTGTATGGCGTGCCAAAATAATGGTCGCTCTCTGCGCCGTACTTGTCTATCTGCCTGCGCAGCCAGCTCCTCTTCTCCTGCCCAACCTCGGGCGTGTCATACCTGCTCACATTGCCGAGGGACTGGTATGATGCAAGCATGGAGCCTGCTCCGGAAAAAGTTATCGCATCCTGCCAGCGCGCCCTGAAGTAATCGGAGTATGTCCTTGGCTGGAAAGGCATTATCACGAAAAGCGCCTTGAAATAATCCGACGTTTTCCTGGCCTCATAGTGGGGCGCATACATCATGTCGCTTTTCACAGGCGCAGGATAGCCCGAGGTGTAGCGAGCAAAGAAGCTCATCCTGTCATTCCACCACTTGTGCACAGTGTAGACGACGTCCGTATGGAAGCGCATCTGCTGCTCCCAAAGCGAGTTTGTCGCCCAGAAGCGCGCGCGCTCGTACACGTTCTGCCCTGTGTGGTAGCCCACATAGTACGAGTGGTCCCACCCTGGCGCGCTTGCGCCGATTGCCACGCGCGGGTCACGCATCACGCTTGATTCCGTTATATTGTAAAAAGCATCCTGCGTGCCTTGCACAAAGTGGCTGTCCAGCATCTTGCTCACAATCCCGAAATTCCAAATCGTCCTTTGGGGCGCGTATGTCATCCCTGTGCCTGCGCTCCCCACCCACCCAATAATGTCGCGGTTGAGCCCCATGTATTCGTTCTTTATCTGCTTGTAGTCGCTTCTCAGCGCCTCGTTCCTTGCGGACATCTCGCTTCGAAGCTCTTCGTATTTCGCCTTTCCTGCTTTGCCTTTTCCCAATTCCCCGTTTTCATAAATCCTGTCAAGCGCGCGCATCTCAAGCTTTGCATTGTAAAACTTGCTTTCAGCGCTGCCTATCTCCCCGATTATTTCCGAGGCAACCCTTCCTCTCCAGTTGTGCCACCATGCCTTTGCGCCGTCCACATAGGTGCCGTCACCTTTTGAAAGCTTTTCCATCTCGCCTTTGAGCGCATTGCGGACAGTGTCATCGGCCTTCACAGTGGGCATGCCTTTCATTTCATAAATGCTGTCTATCCTCCCCTCATCATACTTGAAGCGCTCCTTGCCGCCCATCATCCCCCCATCGTCCCGTACATCGTGCTTAATCCTGTCCAGCGTCTGGCGCATCTGCCACTGCGCAGTATACCATGCCTGCATCTTGTTTATCCTGTCATTGTATGCGCCATACACAAACTCCCCGTAAAGCATGCCTGGCTTGTAGAATGCCGAGCGCAGGCTCTCCCTCGCCCTGTCCATCTTGTTCAGGCTGCCGAAGAAATCGCCGTAGTTCCTGTCCTTTGCGTATGTCATGAAATCCTTGGTGGAAATCACGCGCAGCGTCGCCTCTCCCGGCTGGTAGCCATCCTTCATCTTGAGGAACTCCGCAAGTATTTCCTTGCGCATTGTCACCTGCTTTTCCGCGCTTTGGTGTGCTGCCTGCGCCCCCTTGTCCAGGAACGGGTCGCCATACACCCACTTGTCCCCCCGCTTGAGAAGCACCACAAAGCCAACTTCCCTGCTCGAGTAGTACGAGCCCATTGTCCTTGCGAGCAATGGCGCGTAGTCGCGTATGTCTGCCTTTCCTCCGTTGAATTCCGCCTTCTTGACAATCTCCGTCTGCCCCTTTGACTTGTCCATGTATTTGCTGTTATACTCAAGCATGGGTGTGGACTTCCTGTCCACGTTCATGAGAAGCTCAAGGCCGTTCTTCTTGTCCTGCCAGGTATAGCCGCGCTGCATTATCGCGTCATATGCGTCGACGTCAAAAGCCGCGCCTTTCTTTTCCGCGAATTTTGCGTCGTAAAATACGCTTGTCTTGTCCATCAGGTTCTTGTAAAGCGCCTCATACCTTTTCAGTGTGGAGGCGTACTCGTCCCGCGCGGCATTGAGGAGATGGAGCACCTGCTCTCCCCTGCTCGTGCCCTGCATTTTATTGGAAACAGCATAGCCGAACAGCTTTTCCCATCCCCTTGCAGTGAAAATCGCGCCCTCCAGGCCAGATGTCCTGTAGTCGGCGTATCCCATCTCCTGCCTGTAGAATTCCTTTTCTCCGCCAAGGTATGCCAGGTTGGACTTGACCTTTCCATAGTTGAGCAGGTCGTTTCTCGCATTTGCAAAGCTTGCCATGTATTTTCCGGATTTGCTTCCGTTGTGCATTATCTCGCCCACGGCAAAGTTCCTTACGGCCCACTCCCTCGCAAACTCATTCACATGGACCATTGCCGCCCTGTACAGCAATTCCGAATCCAGGGGCTTCCCGCCATTGGAAAGCCTTCTTAGCATTTCCGCGAATTCAGCATCATGCGCCTTGCCGCCTGCTTTTTTATTGAAGAACTGCTCAAGCGAATCCATGTCCTTGAAGTGGCCCATTTTCGCAGCCATCTGGTCTGCAAGGCGCTCGGCATCCTTGGCGGCAATCCCATTTAATTTTGCATTCTCGATCATTGCCTCGCGGAATGCCCTGTCGATGATAAGCTCAAGCGGATTTTTCCCGAACGAGCAGCCCTCGCGCAGGATATCCTCTATATTCACTCCCTTCAATGCCGCAAGTCTCCTGTCAAATATCTCCACGATTTTTTTATAACGGTCAAACAGCTTCTCCTCGCCGCCTCCAAGCACCCATGTCTTCATTTCCTTTTCCTTTGCATCGAATTTCGCAAATATCCTGTTCTCGGCATCCTTGAGGCTCTTCATCTGGTCCAGCTGCGATTTTATCTTTTCCACATCCCTGGTGGAAAATGACCTCTTGTCTCCGTATTGGGCTGAAAGCTGGCCCAACAGCTTCTTGTCAGCATCCGACAGGCCAAGCCCTGTCATCCCCATCAGCGCGGCTATGGTGTTGCGAAGCTCCTTTCCGCTTGCCGATGCATGCGCATCCACTATCCCCTTGTAAATCCCGGGCGAGCCGATAAGCCCTGCAGCGTCCTTTCCGTACTTTTTCTCAAGCTCCCTTTCCGTCATGCCGCTCCTGATGTCCTCCATCAAATGGTGCTTCTCCACTATCTGGTAATACCCGTCCTTCATGTAGACCATTGCATTCTTCCTGAGCAATTCTTCCGCTGCCTTGAAGTGCCCGATCGCCTCGTCAATATGCCCGGCATTCTTGCCGTTCTTCTTGGCAAGATCGGAAAGCTCAGTGAGGAACTTCCCCTGGTCCTTGTGGTCTCCGAGTTTCCTGACCGCATTGTTGAGCGCCATTTCCATGGTTGCCGAGCTTTTGAGCTGTTCCAAAAATGCGCCTGTGCTTTTTTGCGCTTCTTTCTCTGCCAGCTTATTGATCATCTCATTGATCTTCCTGCATTGTTTGTCAAAGCCATCCCCTGCCGCCATTGCCATCAGCGACTTCATCTCGCGCGCAACCGCCTCCCCGTCCTTTCCGCCTGCCATCAGCTTCTCCTTAAGCTTTGCAAAAATATTGTCGAGTGCGCCTGTTGCGCCAAGCTTGGCAATCTCCTTTTCAGACATGCCTGCCGCTTTTGCAAGTTCCTTCAAGCTGTTTGCTCGGATGGAAAGCGAGTTTAGGAGCTTTGACGCAAGCTCGTCAAACATCCTGTTGTGCGAGTCAATCGCATGCTGGCGGATGCTGTCAATCACCCTGTGGTAATCCACCAGCCTCTTTTTCGTCAAGTCATGCTTGTCCTCAAACACCTTCCAGTTCCTGCCTGTCATGAACGTGTATGCCTTCCCGAACCGTGTTTCCTTCCCGTCCGACGTGACATGCATGCGCTTGAATGTGCTGTAGACCGGCTTGCCGACAGATGTCCTTCCCAGCATGGTTGCCATCTGCCCAAGCATCTCAGACCTTATCGCCTTGAGGGAGTTTCTCGAGCCGCGCAGCTGGCTGGTGACGTCAAGCACCTTGCTGGGCGTAGCGACCACTTTTTTCACAAACGGTATCCTGCCAAGCACCATCCCAACTCTTGAGTTTTCAAAGCCAAGCGATGCGTTGGTAAGGCCGTCAATCGCCCTCTGGCTCACGTTTCTCGTCCACCATCCCTTGCCCGCCTTGCCTCTTCCCTCCCCCATTGCCGCATAGGCCTGGTGGGACTGCAGGTATGCCATCAAAAGGCCCGATGTCACCGCGAGCGAGCGGTCGAACCTGTTTGCATCTACCCGCTCGTACGTCTTCAACAGGTTCGCAAGCCTGGTCTTGAATTCCGCAATGTCTGATTCCGCCAGCTTCCCTTTCTTCATCCTGCTCTCAAATGCGTCATAAAACGCATTCATATTGCGCTTTGCCTCTGCGATTTCGCCGCTGCCCATCCCTGCCTTCTTTGCCAGGCGCGCAATCTCGCGAACTGAGTCGCGCCTTGCCTGCTTCTTTATCATCAGGTACCTGCGCTGGACCTGGCGCAGCATCTGCGGCGACTGGCCCATCTTGACCTTGAACGTCTGGGTCTTTGGAAGCTTTGGCGTGGTGATGTCGAAAAGCGAGAGCGGGTCCCTGCCGGAATAATACATCGCCGCGACAAGCAGCCCTGCTATCAACATTGCCGGGAAGCAGAACGGAAGGCGCGCGCTTATGACGGTATATATCGACGGGCCGAACGAAGTGATGGCATTGCCGCCCTTGGGGCACACCGTGGCTGTCTGCGAGGCCGAGGGGAGCCGAAGATCGAAGTTCTCATCCGAGGTCACCGTGGCATAGCCGCAGCTTTTGTAATCCTCCAGGCTTCTTATTGTCCCGTCCACGCCGTCCTTGTAATATTGCATGTCGCAGGACGCAATCCCTTTTTCATCCGTCATCTTCGGGCTGCAGAATGTTTCGTCCCCGGATGCATCAGTCACAATTTGCCCTTCGAATGTGAATCGCAGCGCGGTGTTGTTCACAGGCATTATCTCCGCGGTGAAGTTGTCTGTCGAATAGCTGCCTGGCTGGTACAGGTCGTTGATGTTCCTCGTGCCGTCCACTTTCCTGTACACGTCGTCGATTGCCTTCTCGTCCACCTGGCTGAAGTATGTCAGGTTCAAAAAAGTCAGGCGCGCGGTGACTTGCGTGCCGTTCGTGGAGACTGAGATGAACGTGCGGAATGCAGCGTCGGAATAAGGGTTCTGGGCGTATGCCGCAGATGGCAGCGCAAGCACTAAGAGCAACAGGATTGCTTTGGCTGCGTGTGCGTCCATAAAGGCTCCCGCGCCAATTTGTTCTCTTATTCTTATAAATATGCTTCCTGAAATACGCTTGGTGGATGCCCTGCGCAATCACGCGGGCAGGTTGCAGGTGCTGGCCCAATGTTTGATTATCTCTTGTTGACCCCCGGCGAACTTCTCACGGACACCAACGTGATGATGGCCTTCGCATTCGCAATTTCCATAATCTCCCTTTCCTACATGGCAGGCTCGCTCATGTCCATGCCCAGCCTGAAGGGATTTGCCAGGGCGGAGCTTTACGAGCTTGGCGTAAGCGTGGTCATACTGGTTCTCCTCGCAGTGCTCATAACCCCGGGCGGGCCCTTTGACCTGGTGGGCAGGGGCTTCATGGCTACAAACGGCACCACTCCCCCTGTGCTTTGCAAGGAGTGGGCTGCCATCCACGGGGAGGGGGGAAACCCGGCAGTGCCCACAAAGGACCCGCTGACCGGCACCTGGTCTGTGCCGAACGGCAACATCGTATTCGGCCAGGCAAACTATTTCCTGGGCTGCAAGCCCGACATAAACGTGGACTGGAACCCGTTTGACGGAATACCTGAGCAAAGCTTCAGCGGCATCATGACTTCCAGGCTTTCCAAGGGATACTTCTCCCTCATGCTCACCCAGATGTTCACAGGCCTTCTTGCCGGCTTTTACACCTCCATCCAGATTTCGGTGTTCAAAGTCCTCTCCGGGGATATCGGGATTGTCCCATGGGTGGCGCTGGGGCCGCTCAACCAGGCGCACACCACCATCGTTGATATGATCGGCACAGCCTACGCCGCATTCACTGCGCAGAACATGCTCCTCATATTCATAGAAAAGGCGGCAATCCCTGTGTTTCTCTCGTTCGGCATGATACTGCGCGCCTTCCCGTTCAGCAGGAAAACCGGCTCCACCATAATCGCCGTGGTGGTGGCGGCATATTTCATCTACCCCATCTCCATCCTCATAAACCAGCAGATATGGATGATGATCGCCGCGCCTGAAAACAATTGCCCTGAAGGCTACCAATGCCTCCCGACAGGACAGGCGTGCCAGACAGACGAGCAGTGCGCCTCCTTCAACTGCAGGAAGGACGTGTGCGCAGTGCCCCTCACCGAATTCTCCGAGTACCGTTCCATCTATTCCATCTGCAACGGCAACCCCACCCAGGAGGAGATAGATTCCACGCTCGAGACCATTGCAAAGGAGCAGGACGACAGGATACTCGAGCTTTATTTCACCGGCAACCCAGAGACCGTGGTCGCGACCAAGACCGAGGGCAGGCTGAACGACGGGCTCGGCGCCATAATGAAGCGCCACGCGGAATCTACCTGGCGCTTCACAAAATCGCTTTTGAACCCGCTTCCCAGCAAGACCGCGCAAACCGTGTTTTCCGAGATCGAGGTGCTGGTGATGGATGCAGGGCAGTTTGTCCTCCTGGCGCTCCTCTTTGTGGTGATAAGCGTGGTGGTGTCGCTCACCATGCTGAAGGACATTGCAATACTGTTGGGCGGCGAGCCGCGCATATTCGGGCTCTCGAAATTGGTATGAAAATAACAGGGAAGGGCATGCATGGCATGTAATTGACATATAGTATGTGTATGTAATTGAATATTGATATGCAATAGGCATTTGTTATGCAATTGAAATTGATAGGGTGCCGTGCGGGTTGCATGGCACAGGGTGCATTTGATGTATTTGCTCGAAGTGTGCGGGACTGAAAACATGGTGGGCCTCATGGGCTCCATAGTGGGCACCGGGGTCGCCACCATGGTGCTTCTTCTCGTATTTTTCTACATGGCTGCGCAGTTCTTCAAGAAGCCGGAATACGAGGCATTTGTGTCAATAGAGGTATACCAGCTCATAGTCTCCCTCATACTCTTCACGCTGATATTCGGCACCTCGTGCTTTGCCGACGGAATTGTGAATTCAATCGTGGGCGGCGGCAAGGACGCATTCGACGTGGGCACAGAGTACCTCCAGTATATCTCAAACGACATCGCGCTTAGCGCCATTGAAAAGCTGCAGGCGCTTCTCATCCTTTCCCAGTGGGCAAGCTCGGTGACCATGCGCTTCGGCGCCTCGGTGTGGGGCGTGGCAATCCCGGTCTTCCCGGCGTTTGTCGTAATCGAGCGCGTGATGGAATTCCTCATCATGCTCATCTCGCCTTTCATGTCCAGCCTCATTGTCCAGCAGGTGGGGCTGCAGATAATAAAGGGCACCATGATGCCCTTTGTGCTTCCCATGGGCGTGGTGCTGAGGATATTCCCGCCCACCCGCGACGCGGGCTCGTTTTTCATCTCCACTGCAATCGCCTTCCAGATAGTCTTCCCGTTCACGTACGTGATGCATGACAGGATTGTGAAGGACATTCTCATTCCTGCCGCATACGAGAACCCTGAGACATTTGAGGATGCAATGAAAATCTCCTCGCCCAAAACACTCGACTACATAAGCGAATACGGGCTTTTCGACATTGACAACATGTTCTTCCATCCTCTGCTCGGGGTTTCCTTCCTATTGCTGCAGGCGATTTTCCTGCCCGCGCTTTCAATCACGCTCACAGTCGCATTTATCAAGGGCTTCAACAAATTCATAACTCAGAAAATGGGGTAATTTGGAATGGGATTTGGAAACAGGCTGGCATTGCTCGCAATGGCGCTGGTGCTTTTCGCAAGCCTAGGCTGCACCGACACTTCGGGCGCCCAAAAGACGCAGATGATGGGCTGGAGCAGCATGGTGGGCCTGGCGCTTTTGATAGTGGTGCTGCTGCTTTCGCTCGGATACATGGTCGCAGTCTTCATGCAGGACGACCGGCTCAAGGCATGGGTGGCGCGCGAGCTCGGGCAGGTCTTCTTTTCCGCAGTGATAATCGTGGTCGCGGTCATGCTTGTAGGCTCGCTTGATTCCTGGCTCCGCATAGTGTCGCTTGCAGGCAGCGCAGACTGGCAGGAATATGTGAACCACGGCGTGTGCTGCGTGCCTGGGAATGCATGCGCAGTGCCCGAGGCAAGCAATGTGCGCGGCAGGGCGTGCCACATCGAGATAGCCACGGACTACCTGCAGATACTTTACGAAACCTCAAGGCAAAGCGCTTCCACCTACCTGAACAATTACGGGTGGTTCGCCTTCCTTTCGCGCATGTCCGTCAGCACCACCATCGTGATGAAATTCCTGGCAGGCCTGTCGTTCACCCCGTTTGCCGGGCTTGAGATGACCGCCGAGTTCTTCTCGCTGCTTTTCGACATGTCTATAAAGACCATGATGCTCCTCCGCGCGCAGCAGATGTTCCTGGATTTCCTGTGGTATCCTTTCTTCCCTGTGATGATTTCCATGGGCCTCGTGCTGAGGATTTTCTATTTCACGCGCAAGCTTGGCGGAATGATGATTGCGATTTCCCTTGCGCTCTACGTCGTTTTCCCCATGTTCTACGTGCTCTCCAACGCCATCCTCTGGGGCTTCATGACGCATGCGACTGCAAACACCTGGGAGCATTTCGGCAACACCTATGAATTCACGCCAGGCGTGGCAGGGGAGGTGCAGCCGGCATCTGGTGGGCAGCAGCTTGCCCCCATGCAGCGAGCAAAGGGGGTCTTCTCAGAGCCTGCCCTGAAAATCGACCTGTGCAACAGCTCCTCGCAGACCGAGCAGGACAACATGAAGTCCGCAATGGACGGCGTGGGCGACAAATGGGACTTTTACGACGGCGGGACGTGGTACTCCCAGGCGCTTGGCTTTGCAACAGGCAAGGCGTTCGAGCCCGACGGCCCAATCGCCCATCTTGCGCTCCTCATGGTGTTCACGATATTCATCCCCTTCCTTTCCCTTATGACGTCCCTCGCGGCATTCAAGGTGCTCTCGCCCTTGCTTGGCGGGGATGTGGAGATTTCGCTCCTCTCGAGGCTGATATGAGTGGCTAAAATAGGCAGAATCCCGATAGCGCTTGCCGCGATGCTTGCGCTTCTGCTGCTTGCAGGCAGGCTGCACCCTGCCATACTGGACGGCATATTGCACCCTGCCACCGCGCTGACCACCTGCGGCACCGGCCTCACAGAGGACGAGGGGTTTGCGCGCGTGCTTGAATGGACCGCGCTTTCGCTGGTCGCCATCATGGTGGGGCTGATGTGGGCGATAATAGGCCAAATACTGGGCGGCACGTTCGGCGGGCAAAAATACAACGAGTTCATCAAAGGCATGGTCTGGGGCGGGGTGGAAACCGCAGCGCTTTTGGGATTGTTCACCGCGCTTTTCTCGGTCTTCTGGTCATATGGCCTGGACAACATAGAGTCAGCCCGCGCATATGCAGTGCTTGCGAAAAACACGGTGTCGTTTGATTTCGGCCTCATGCTCGGCGCAAACTTCATCGCAGGGTTCATCACCAACATGAACCCCCAGTTCAAGATTCCCGGGCCTGCCTACATGACGGTGAGCCTCCAAATCGCACCCATGTTCAAGCCCATACTCGACATACTGGGCACCACCATGCAGCTTATCACCACCGCGGTGGTGATGTGGTCCGCGCAGGAGTTCCTCATCTGTTTCATAAAGAGCAACATGCTGTTCATCCTGCTTCCTGCGGGCTTTTTCCTGCGGGGCTTTGGCCTCAAGGCAGGGGGGAACGCGCTTCTGGGAATAGCCCTTTCGCTTTTCTTCATCTACCCCTACATGGTGAACCTGACTGGCAGCGCAATCGCCTCCCAGATCGGGGACGACATAACCGCAAACCTTGCGGTCTACAACGGCCCTGAAAGCCCAGGCAATTTCCCGAAGCACGTCTGGAAAAAGACCTGCGTGGACAAGCCCATATGCTGCCTTATGAATGCGCAGCCTAACCTCGAGAACGACTCTTATATCAAGAACGGCGGGGACGGCAGCTTCCCAGACCACCGCATTGACCCTGCCAAGGTGAACCAAGGAATGTTCAACATGCGCTACAGCGACGAGGGCAGCCCGCTCAACTACTGCATGTACAACACCGTGCTTGCCAATGTCTACCGCGCCACCTTCATGGAAAAGATAATGGAGCTTGACGTCTGGACATTTGCCGGGGGCGCAGGGGCAATAGGCACCATCGCGTTCCTAAAGTACATGAACATCAGCTGGATGTCGATGGGCCTCATGGTGCCCCTTGCGTTCTTTTCGCTTTATGCAATAATGGAGATGGTGTATTTTGTCTTCATAATGACCATAATCGTCCCGATATTCATACTGTTCGTAACGCTTACGCTTGCAAAGGAAATAGCAAAGGTGCTTGGCACCGAGATAGACCTAAGCTCGCTTGAGAAGCTCATCTGAGGTTATGATTATGCCCCTGTCAATGGCAGAACTCGCATGCAAACCCGTCCTCGAGGCCAATGCCAATGGCCATCTTGCCCAAGGGACAGGCGGCGCGGTGCTTGGCAGCGAATGGCTCATGCTATCCATGCTTGCGCTCCTGGTTTCCACTCTCGCGCTTTCCATCCTCTACATCGTCGCCTCGTTCCTGCGCAACCCGCAGCTCATCACCTGGACAAAATTCGAGCTTTTCCAGGTGTTTGGCACAGCCGCGATATTGGTCTTTTTCAGCACCACCATGCTCGGCATATGCACGTTTGACATGCGGCTCCTTGACCCCCGCTATACAGGGCTGAACATGTACGACATAATCAACGACTATTTCTCCAAGCTCCAGGAACTGGGCTACCTGATATTCGGCCTCATAATGTACATATCGAAAATACTCACCTACATGAGCCGCCTCACCGTGCTAAGCTCGCCATTGGGCGTGGGCTCGAACGAAAACCCTCTCGAGACCATGGGGCAGCTCAACTCGCTGATATTTGTCATGCTCTCGGGCTTCACAACCTCCTTCCTGCTGCTCCAGCTCCAGATGAGGATTCTTGACTACCTTGCGTTTGCGTGCCTCGGCTACCTTTTCCCTTTCGGCATTTTCCTGCGCTGCTTCGAGCCCACGCGGAGTTTCGGGGGCACCCTGCTTGGGCTATCCATAGCCCTTTTCCTTTTCTACCCCATACTCATGGTGTTCAACGACTATGTCATGTACTCCCAGATAGACGAGATCGTGCAGCAGCAGAAGTTAAACCTCCAGGATGCGGAAAAGAACGTCCAGGACTCCACCACCGGCACCGAGGGGGCTGGCACCCAGCTCGGGGGCATATGGGGGAGCTTTGACTCGTTTTCCGAGCTTATTGCAGACGGCATGCTCCTATTCGTCAAGCCAGTCATGGTGTACTTCGTGGGCGCGGTGATGCTCCCAATAATAAACTTCATCGTGCTTGTGGAAATCACGCGGGGGGCCACCGCCTTCATGGGCGACGAGCTTGACGTTTCCAACCTCACGAGGCTGATATGATGATGGCAAGCAGAATTGGCAGTGGCTGGGGTTGCGCACTGCGCGCGCTCGAGGATGATATGGTGCTGGCAAGACGGGCTGGCAGCGGCGGGCGTGCGCATCGCACTGCGCACTTGGGGCTGATATGATGGCATGGATAACTTGGTTGCCTGACTGGGTGGCGCTTTGCACCACAATCGCCCTAATGTCATTTTTCATAACCGTGCTCCTCCAGATGGTGGCAAAGGCGTTCAATCTCCAAAGCCTCAACATGTGGGTGCGCGCGGAGTATGCCCAGGTGGCAGTGAGCTTTCTGATAATCTTTTTCGCAGTCGTCCTTGTCACATCCGGCAAGGACGTGGCAAACGCGCTGACCGCCAACCTCGCGTCAGCCTCGGGCAACATCCCCCTCAACAACGAGATACTGAACGCCAACAACCTGGGGAACCCCATCCGCATAGGGCAGGCATACCTCCGCACGCTCACGCGCTGCGAGGCGGACATATACTCGGCGATATTCATCTACAATTTCCCCACGGAGTTTTTCAGCAAGATTGGGGTTGACGCGCTTGGCGTGGAGACAATCGGCGGCGGCTATGCGCTTGGCGGCTTTGTGAGCCTGTTCCACTACATAAACAACAACCTGGTCTATCTCGCGCTTTTCAACTACGTGCAGTATTTCATATTGCAGTTTTCCCAATACACCATGCTCCAGGTCTTCCTGCCCATCGGGCTGGTATTGCGCGCATTTCCGGTGACGCGCGGCGCAGGCGGGCTGGTGACCGCATTCGCGCTTGGCTTTGCATTCGTTTTCCCGATGTGCTA
>Ga0247841_10009127_pt1 | contig 13989 bp, 16 predicted proteins | sample LaCruzMarch2015__2_FD_192410 | JGI IMG/M metagenome (GOLD analysis project Ga0247841, IMG submission 192410) | Freshwater microbial communities from meromictic Lake La Cruz, Castile-La Mancha, Spain - LaCruzMarch2015_18m | ecosystem: Environmental > Aquatic > Freshwater > Lake | place: Spain...
AGTTTTATCAGGTTTTCCGTATTTATTGGAAAAATTCTTAACCATTTTTAATTCACTTTTTTGAGTATTTGTAAATCTATTTAATTTGAATTTTCTAAAAAATGTTTGTTCGTAATGTGAATACAATTTATAATTTATTTTGTTCTTTTCAATACAATAATACATAAATTTCTCATAATCACATGTTTTACTATTTAATACCGATAATTCAGTTTCAATTTCCTTAATAGTTTTATTTTCTATTTTTGTTTCCTTATTTATTTTATCAATTAGAGGAACATATAAACGACCAATAGGATTTATAAGGAAACCATCAAACAGAACAAGAAAATTAAAGAATTATTTATAATGGTTCAAATTTATGGTCACATAATTTTCCTCCACCTTCATCACTTGTAGTTTCAAGACAATCGTTGCAATATAAACCTCTAATATAAACACTACAAAATAATTCAGTTTCCCAACCATTTTTTTCACATATACAACAATATCTTCTGCTTAATTTTTCTTTTACACCTTTTAACATTTCAAACGCCGATTCCCTACGGGAAGCATAAAAAATATTAAAAAGGTAATTGCGAATTTCACGCCTTACTACACTTATCTCCTAAAAGGGTGTCGTGAGTAATTATAATTTGGGGTTCCTCTTCCTTTTCAGGTGAAGGTAAAAAACATTCGGGACGCTTTTTTCCTGTCTTTTGTAAAGTCAGTAAATACAGAATGTTCTTGGAAGCGTTTATATCTCTATCCATACAGCATAATTTACACTCGTTGAGTTTGCAACGGACTACACTGTTGATTTGAGACAATCTTGCTTTTGTATGCGTTCCATCTCGCATTTTTCGTATTACTTTATTCTTGTATAATTCTATTGGGTTGAAACAACAATTACAGGTTTTACTGGTATTGTATTCATCCACATCAACTACATCACAATATTTCCGTAATTCGTTTTTGAATTTCTTTATTGGTGCGGTTGGATGTTTCTTAACCAATCCGTGTTGTTGGGAAAAATCTCCAAAACCTACCAATGTCCTTTTCTTTCCTACTATGCTTTCACATATCTTGTGTAAAGTTGCTTTTCCACGACAATATGAACGGAATGACAAACCACGAAAATTCTTATACAAATGAAATTGGAAAATAACCTTTGTATTTGGATACACATATTTGAAGTATGTTTTCATCTTTTCCAAACTACTTGTCTTGAAACTTGGTATTTTTCTCCACATCTCGTAATGTTTCCATTTCTTATACCACATTTCTCGTTTTTTACAAGCATACTTCATTTTACAATCGTGTCTATAACTGGGAGTTGTCGTTTCAATTATTCTTCCTTCATCATTACACGATGTTTGTAGTGAGCGAACTCCTGGGTCAATCCCTACAAGTTGTTCGTAGTTTCCATTTTTGATATCTTTTGCTTTGGGTGCTTCAAACTTGGGTTTTCTCAATCTAACTACTGCTGTTTTTCCATCTGTATAAATCGTATAAGCAAACTTCCTTTCCTTCGTTTCATATTTCTCTATTTTGAAAAACTCATACCAATATACCAATTTATTCTCATCAAAATCCTTTGGAACTGGTTGTTTGGTAAAATAAGCAATAATATCTTTCAAACAACTACTACAAATCTCAATAGCAGATAAACTAAATGAGTTTTTCGTAGGCAATAAATTGAATGTTCTTACTCGTTTTGTATTTGGGTATTTTTCAAACTCTTGTAATATTTTGTAATATACACTAACGAAATGATTAGAATGCTGTTTGATATTTTCTTCTGTTGGTGGATACCTTAACCACTGACGCATTTTCATAATAAAGAAATTTTTACCTTTGTATTCCACAGCATAAATATCTTTCAACCACTTGTAGATTACTGTTTTTCTGGTTTCACCCGTTTTCAATTCCAAATACTTATGAAATCGTTTGTAAAAGTTCATAGTAAGATGATTATTCGTCATAGTAATTTGCTGTCTATTCAAATTATTGATGAGATTTCCCATCCTATCACGGAATGGAAGTTCTCCTAAATGTTCCTTGTAATGAGAAAAACTAATATACAATTCATCCATTGTATCAACGGTTTCATTCCGTTCATTCATAACGGATACGGTAGAACACGCTTGGTAAAATAAGTTTTGTGTGATTTCAGGAAGCGGTTTCTTTTCTTGTATAAGTCGTGTAAAATGGTAATTTAACAATTGATATGACAAGAAAGCAATCTTATTGACATTCAAAACAATTTCTTGTATTCCGCCATTCAAATAATTATTTTCAACTAAACTATTGAAACTCATTTTGACACAAGTAAATTCGGTGTTTTTGTTTGCTTCTTTGCGGTGTTTGACATCTTGACGAACAGTCTTTTCCTTAACTATTGGAGGTATGACTTCCTCCTGCTTCTTCTTTCTTCCCATCCTATATACTTACTAAACATTTTATTTTTATATAATTTAAACGAATTAATTTATATAATTGCCTAAATGTTTCCTCCTTCGGTTTTTGGTTGTTCTGCTTCCTTTTGTAGTTTGTCCTTCTTTTTCAAATATGCTCGTCTTGCATATTCTTTTTTCTTTTCTGGTGGAACCTCATACACATAATTAGTTTTTTCACGATATTCTTTAACCTGCTGTTTATGTTTTTCTTTGTTCTCCTCGTAATATACTTTATTTCTTGATGGACTTGTATATTTTTTCAAGTGAGTTTTAGTTTCGTTTAATTCATTTCGCAGTTTCTCGTTTTCTTCTTCTAATAATTTTAACTTGCTTATCTCATCAGCATTCATTGCAGTAATATATTGCTTTATTTTTATATTTTTATATAATATAATTATATTATGCCTTCGCATAAAAGCACAGATTATAAACTGACTGCCGTAAATTATTATTTAGTTGAAGATACGACGCAGGAAGAAGTGTGTAAGATTTTCAAATGTTCCGCAAGAAGTTTAATGCGTTGGGTTAAACAATACAAAAAAGATGGAAATGTAGATATTCATTATAGAAAACCGATTGCTTACAAAATAAAAAAGGAATATGTGAAATTTTTGGTGGATGAAATAAACAAAAATAAAACAATTACAATACATGAATTACATCAAAAACTAACAGATAAATATACAGATTTGAATGTCAGCACAATGCAAATATTCAGGGTAATTCGTGATAATAATATTACATTGAAACTAACAAGAATAAGACACGAACCTATAAAGCGTTTTGGAAAGGAAATTGATATAAATTCAAAAATAAAAGATTTTTATGACGAAGTAAAGAAATACAAAATAGACGATATTATTTGTATTGATGAAACGAGCATAAAATCACTGCAAAAACGTAATCATTGTTATAGTAATAAGGGTAGGAGATGCGTAATAAAAACACAATCACAAGAAGTATTCAAGAAATATACAGGCATATTTGCGATTTCAGTTGATGGTGTTATACATTGGGATTTATACGACAAAGGTGGAATAAATACAGACAGATTAATTGATTTTTTAGAGCATAACATTACGAGTAAATTGAAAGATAAATTAATAATATTGGATAATGCATCCGCCCATAGAAATGAACGAATACGGAAATTGGTAAATACCAATAATAATATTTTATATGCGGTTCCTTACCAACATTTTACAAATTCAATTGAGAATTATTTTAGTATGTTGAAATCAAGATTGCAGAAATTAGACGGATTGAAATATGAAAACCTGAAAGAAAATATACAAAAAGTTATAAGTGAAATACCAAGTGAAAAATATAAAAATATATTTAAGGGTGCTTATGAAAGACCTGAAAAATATGTCCCAAAGAATAAAACACGAAAAATAAATAAATTATATAAGTGATTATTTATAAACTGGTTTGCAAATAATCGGCGTTTGAAATGTTAAAAGGTGTAATTGTTGTTTTTTTATTTGTTTTTCCATTTCTCGTTTTTCGTAATATTCTTCGCTTTTTGAATATGGATTTTTTTCAGTATATTCCCATAACCATAGTTTTGGTTTATAAATATATAAAAATCTATTATATTTCTTTTTAGGATGTGATTTACTTTCATGATGTAATCCAATTTTATCACATAATAAATGAATATGTTTTCGTTCTTCTCCATCTAATCCTTTCAAAACAAGCGTTTCCTTATTATTTATTTGATTTATATGTATCCTATCAAATAATGGTTTTTTATAATTAATTTCTTCATTATTTATAAATGTTTTGAATATAGTTAAATACATATCATTTTTATCAATTTCAAATTTACTTTCCAAACTATCCCATAATAATTGATAATAAGGTGAATTATAAATTTCATCTTTATAATTTAACCAATTCTGCCTCATGCTTTCACTTGAAATATTTTTTAAGGTATTCATTATAAAATAATAAAAAAATATATTTATGTTATTTTTATATATAAAATTAAGTCGGCGTTTTAAATGTGCAAAGGTGTAAAAAAAGAGAACAAAAGACAGTCGCTACGCTTTTTGCTCCACCCAACCGTTGAAAAGGGGGCTTACCCCCGTGTTTTATATAATAAAAAATAATTTTCGGAAAAAGTTTAGAAAAAGTTTAGAAAAAGTTATCAAAATTTTGCTCGCCTTTTTTAAAAGCGACCGCACGATAACCTCTTGCGTTGTTTCGATCATCAATAAACCCTTCCCTTTCAAGTTTAGACGCAATCCCATCAACGCTTCGTTCGTGCCTGACAGCGATTTCTTGAATAGTCATTTCCAATAGTTCATATTCTCGCTGTAAAGCAAGTATCTCGTTAATATTCCACTTAAAATTTGCACGTCTTGCCATGTAAACAATATCCGCACTTCTTTATATTACTTTTTCAAGATATTAGAACTCTCTTTTAGAAACCCACCTTTGAGAAAGGTGGATCCAAAGTTTTGTTCTCTTTTTTTAAAGAGAGTTGGTCCAAATTCACCCTCATCGCGCAGCAGAGGGCGGGGGCTTACGGGGGTTTACCCCCGTGAAAGTGGAATTTGGATATACAAATATGACGAAACATAATGTAAACAAACCCAAAGAATGTATATCGCACTGATTTGAACCAACTGAATTAATTTGTCAAAAATTTTTCTTGATAAATTACAATTGGCAAAGGCTGATAAGAAATCGCGATCCGTTTCTAAAAATGTCTCGTCAATTTGCTGCATAACTAAGTGTATAATAAAGAACGCTTTATTATGTTTTACAATATACACCCTTGAACATTTATAATGGAACGCCTAAAGGCGTTCCACAAGACATGAAAGGTCAACAGTTACCGATAAATCAATTGAAAGGCAATCCTCCGTAGGAGGATTGTTCCGTTTCAAATGTTCATCGGTGTAAACTGTATCCAACAATGAGTCTAATAAATAGCATTATTTGAACTATCAAATAAACGATATATGCTATATTGAAATCTAGTTGGAGTTTGAGAAAATACCTGGTCTAAAATCATATTATCTCTCTCCCGGAGGGGAGCTGGAACAACTTCTTCTCTCACAACAGAAGCATCGGGACTTGTTGTATATTCTCTTATATCATACCTACACACGGGACACCTACAATTAATTCTAAACCACGAGTTAAAATCAACAGTATTAAATACGTGACCACAATGACGTATAACTGTAACCTCGCTATTATCGCTGAATGTTTCAAGAGTTATAGGGCATGTTGTGTTAGTGGGTCTTACAATGTCTCCATACCTAACATTTCTAGATGCTGTATTAATTTGTTCTTGTGTCGGGTATACATTTACAGGTGTGAAAAATTCGCGAATAATATATGAAGCATGTGTATCAATACCCGAACTTGTATCCATGCGAGGTCTATTCGATACAGGGGTTATCACTCGCGTTGTATGTTGTGCGCCATTATTTCGATTTACAAGTGGTCTTCTCACGTCAATATTTGTATTGGGCCTATACCCTTGGCGATTTGTACGATAATCTTCCCGTCGATTATCTTCGCGACTCGGGCGATAATCTTCCCGTCGATTATCTTCCCGTCGACTATCTTCCCGTCGATTATCTTCCCGTCGACTATCTTCCCGTCGATAATCTTCCCGTCGATAATCTTCCCGTCGACTATCTTCGCGATTTCTGTGATTATGATTATAATTTGCCCTGTGCCGGTTTGATAATTGAATCAGCGCATTCTGTATTTCGCAGTTTTGGTAATTCAAATTTTCAATTACACGTATATTTTGATTGTACATATTGTTCAACGATTCGATAAGTAATGCGTCAGTATTCGATGAACTCATATACAATATTAATATTAAATCTGTTTAAATACAATCTTGTTAATAATACAAGAAAAAGACATGGATTTTGAACAGTTTAAAAACAAGGGACTAAGCGGTTTAGCAAATATAGGAAATACTTGTTTTATTAATTCATGTATGCAGGTTATATCTCATACATATGAACTAAATACTCTATTGAACAATGAAAATTACAAAAGAAAGCTTAAAAACAAACCCGACTCCGCACTCTTGCTAGAATGGGATAATTTGAGAAAAATATTATGGAATGAAAATTGTGTGGTGTCGCCAGGAAAATTCATAAAAACAATTCAACGAGTTGCCGGGATCAAGCATATGGATATGTTCACGGGGTTTTCACAGAACGATGTCCCGGAATTTTTATTGTTTATGATTGATTGTTTTCACACATCATTGGCGAGAGAAATTAAAATGAACATAAATGGTATTGCGGTGAATGAAACAGATAAAGTTGCCGTAAAGTGTTTTGAAATGATTCAAAATACGTATACAAGGGAATACTCGGAGATATGGAACATCTTTTATGCGGTTCATGTATCAACGATCAGCTCGTTGGAAACCGGAAAACAATTACAGCTTACGCCAGAACCTTATTTTATGATTGATTTGCCAATCCCGCCAAATAATAAGTCCCCTAGTTTGATTGATTGTATGAATTTGTATTGTGAAGGCGAAATATTACAAGACGAAAACGCGTGGTATAATGAAGAAACGGGTAAGAAGGAAAATATTAAAAAGAAATTGTCGTTTTGGAGTTTCCCAACTATATTGGTAATCGATTTGAAGCGATTCGATTATCGAGGCAGAAAAAATCAAATATTGGTATCGTTTCCGCTTGATAATTTGGATTTGTCGAGTTACGTGGTCGGTTACAAAAAGAATAGTTATGTATATGACTTGTACGGCGTGTGTAATCATAGTGGGGGTGTGTTGGGAGGACACTACACCGCTTACGTAAAGAACGCAAACGGCAAATGGTATCATTACAACGACACGTCTGTTACGGAGGTTCCAGTGGTCGAGTCAATTGTTTCCCCGAAGGCTTATTGCCTTTTTTACAGAAAATCCACTCCACCTTTAGAAAATCCACTTTTATAAAAAGTGGAGCAAAATTAAGAGGTATTTTACTCCATCTTTTTCAAAAGTGGTTTAGGCGGAAGCACAACAATTGATTTTATGCTTTTTATTTTTTAATGCCTTTAAAATCGGCGTTTGAAATGTAAAAAAGTGTAAAAGTATATATATGAACGTGAACACAACATCAACAACTGATCCAGTATACATGTACGATTATATGAATCAGGTAGTATTGAACCCGGTGGTATTTATTATAATATTCCTAATCATCGTAGCATATTTCGCATTGTTCTCTTCTTTAGGAAATAACAATGGCGGATCTATGAATACCGAAGATAATGACAGCGGTGGGTCAAACATAATTGCTATAATTATCGGCGTAATTCTATTGCTGTTGATTGTTTCAAATGCTTTTCAATATTTTTTCAGTATTAACGTTACGGCATACATTAAGGACTTTTTTACACACACACCCAAAATCGATATAGTCGTTGATCAAACGAATGCGCCGCCGGTGCCAGAAATTATTCGTAAAAAACAGGTATTCAATATACCAGGGAACACGTATAATTACAAAAACGCAAAGGCATTGTGCACCGCGTATGGTTCGCGATTAGCAACATACAAAGAAGTTGAAGGGGCGTACGATAATGGCGGTGAATGGTGTAATTATGGTTGGTCGGACGGACAAATGGCATTATTTCCTACACAGCAAAAAACATTTGACCATTTACAAACGATACCGGGGCATGAACAAGACTGTGGGCGCCCGGGTATCAACGGAGGTTACATGATAAACCCTCAGCTTAAATTTGGAGTGAATTGCTATGGACACAAACCAAGAATTACTGGTGAAGAAGAGGAACTCATGGAAAATACCACACCATATCCGTTAACAGCCGAAGACATTGCGTTTCAAGCACGGGTTGACTATTGGAAAAACAAGGTAAACGAAATATTGGTATCGCCGTTTAATTCTGGTTCTTGGAGTGCGTAATAATTGAATATAATACGTCCCTCTTCGTCGTTAATCCCATAACCCGCCATCATTGTAAGTATCATTGAGTGTGAATACATTGTCATTTTTTGTAAATGTTACACCTCTACGTTGACCATATATCATATCATTTTGAAATGTATAATTACGAACTGCTGAAATATGTAAATGATAAATTTTTACATCATATACTGGGTTTTTCAAAATATATCCGTTTACATGTAATTCATTTGCCAATATACCGTCACAATGCTGTTTACCCATTTGAAAATTACCAATTGTATCAACTATTTTCCTTTCCACATCCAGCAATCATGACTCCCACCACCAATTACAACACCATATTTGTTTTCATCTAAAATCTCATAACGGCTTAAACATATTGATTGTTTATCGGTCAGCACTATAGAATCGAACTGTTCACCAATAACAATGTCCGTATTTATCAAGATATTAATTGTGTCGTCGCTAGTATGTTGGTTAGAATACAAGAAAAAATCATTAAGTGTGTATCTTTTATCTACGTTGACAACTACGATTCGTTTATCTGTCTCGTCGATAATATTTATTTTTTCATTTGTCTCGTTGATTATAACTATTCTTGAAAATAGTTTATTCATTGTATTTAATTTCAAAGCTAAATCAATCTCTTTCATTCTATCTGTGTTTTTATCATGATAATAAGGGATGATGATTGTAATATTATGCGTATCTTTGTAACCACTTACAATATTTGTCAGGTTCTTTTCAATATCTTGTAATCTCGTTTCAAAATCCATTGTTATCATTATAAGTGAAAATCTTTACACCATTGCACATTCTAAACGCCGACCCGTAGGGTTCGGCGTATTTGACTGTGCTTTGGCAACTGTTGCTTTGACACTGATAAACCTCCTTTGTTATATTCAGCATCTCGGCTATGCCGAGATGGCGACATATAAATCGGCGGTTTAAATGTGCAAAGGTGTAATATCTTTTTACGTATTTTGAACATCTAAATATTGATTATGTATACATACAAACCAGATACAATGAATGCACACCCAATGAATATTATAGTTATAAAACAGCACGATTTTGGAAATAACGGTTTCTTTTCAACCAAAATACAGCATATTGGACATTTTTTATTTATGTTCACCCAAGTATCCAAACACCTATTGTGAACCCACCCGTCACATTTACATACTTTCACATAAATTTGTTGTTCCTTCAATCGAGGTACAAGCCCCTGTTCGGGTTGTAGACAGATGAAACACTCTGGTTCTTTGCTCACAAAAATTTCATAATTATCATCGCATTCTTTAACCTTTTTTATATTTTTTCCCTTTTTTACATTTTTACTATTGCCCATATGTAAAATCCTATTTACTTTTCCTTGATTTTTGACGAATTGTCTTTTTATACGCTCGCCTTGATTTCCTCTTTTCTATTTTAGTTTCGCCACTAACCATTTTTAATAATTCATTGTAAAGGTGGTCGTCTACTACATCAGTTTCAGCATCATCATCGTCATCATTATTGGAACTGCTTCTTTGTCGATTGTGAGCGACGGAACCCCCCCTGTAATAAAGAGAAGCTGGGACTACAAGGTTATTAAACAAACCGGAAACAGTGTTGTTATTAGATCCCCCCTGTTGATTTAACGTGGTAATAGGAGATATCCCATTATTCAAAAAATAATTTTTTATGCTAAAACCACCACTATATATTCCTTTATTGGGTTCACTATTAAAAATTAAATCACCTGACTCCATATACAATATACATACAAGAATTTAGTTTTTCAAACTGATAAATTTGGAAACCTCTTTATTTCGTGTGATACTTTAATGGCTCGCTTTTGCTTCAAATATTGAATAATTGTTGCTATTTGGTCTTGATTTTTGATAATACCGCCTAAATTTGTCTCCAAAAATTTGTATGTTAACGGTTCGGGTACATTTGTGGTAGTGAATTTCAGTCGACCATCGCTGATTTTTATCGTTGCGTTTTCCAAGTTGTTTTGGGGTGCTTGGCCAAGAATTGTTTCGGTTAAATTGTTGCGTTTCTCTCGTAAGGCCTTGACTTGTTCATTCAATGCCTTCAATTGATTGTCCGTGGACACCCACTGTTGAATTTGTTGTTCGAAGTTCATAGTTATAAAATATATAAAAATTTTGTATATTTTATGTATTGTGGAAAAAGTTGTTCTATTCGCAAATGTAAGGGATGAGAAGCACATAAAGGAATGGACAGCTCACCATTAATTAATTGTAAACCCTTGGAAATCCTAAAAGGCACATTTTATTCAACAACACATCGCGCAATCACCGCGCCACGAGGCCTCTTCGCACAACATCTCTCCCCATCCTCACCCACTTGGCAAGTGTATTCAAGCACCCCAATCTTATCTGGCGCTTTGTTATCTAGCACAACTCTCTCAGCGGCCTCCCATTTTTCGTCTAGACTCGGCGCCACACTGACATAGTAGTCGTAAGCGGCGCTATAAGTGGTGAATATGCGAACTGATGGCGGCCACATAGCACTAGGAGAACTATTACACCCATATTCCGTAACTGTGTATACAAAAGTAGTCATAGTTGGTTATATTACATCGTCAACAAAAAACCATTTCAATTTTTTTCGCTTTTGATAACTTTTAGAAATCCACTTTACCCTTCGGGATGGGGTTCCCTTCGGGACCCCGTGGCGAGCAAAAATTTATTACCTTTTCCATAAGCATTGCGAAAACTTCATGGAAAAAGGCATTAGTAATATTAAATATTTACTTATTATTACTAATTTATTTTGCTTTTAGAAAATCCCTTTTCTCTTGCTTCGCTGAAACTTCTCACGAAGTAATGAAGACTTCGTGGAAAAAAGGGAACAAAATTTTGCTCGCTTTTTTTAAAAGCGATTTATTTCTTCTTCATACTCTTCGCAAGATGATTCAGTCCAACCAGAGAAAACGGGACAGCCGCCTGGTTCAGGATTCCAGCGAAAAACCCGCCCTTTTTACTCTTGCGAGACCTACGAGCCCTTTTTCCACCGGTCATTTTGTAAGACGCCGACGGAGAAGGTCCCAGGTTTTGGCCCTGGGCTCCAACACTCGCGTTAGATTGGAATTTTCCGTCAATACCAGCCTGGTCAAAGACCCTGGAAAATTGAGAATCACCAGAGCCATTCACGGCTTCGCCGTAAGTAGTCGCAGACGAATATGACGACGGATCGGCGGCGCTCATTCCTCCTTTCATACTTCTAGACCTTCCCCTGGACCTAGACTTTCCCCTGGACCTAGACTTTCCCATAGACCGAGACTTTCCCATAGACCGAGACTTTCCCACAGACCTGGACCTTCCCATAGACCTGGACCTTCCCATAGACCTGGACCTAGACTTTCCCATAGACCTGGACCTAGACTTTCCCCTAGATCTGCTTTTAGACGCGCTCCTACTTCTTTTCATACTCCTGCTTGCCATTTATATAGATTGTTGAGAATAAAAATACATACGCGCTCCACTTCTCTTTTAGAAAATCCACCTTTAGAAAAGGCGGATCCAAAGTTTTGTTATCTTTTTTCATCCCGAAGGGAAAGCGGAAAAAGCGATTTTGTTACACTTTTCCTTGCTTCGCTGAAACTTCGTGAAAAAAGTGGGTTTTAAAAGATACGTGAATTTCCAAAGGTTGAGTGGATTAAAAAACTGGTTAATTTGGCTCCACCTTTTCTAAAGGTGGATTTTGCTAAATAAATGTTTGTTCATTAGAATCAAAATAACCAATATTGCTAAAATCATTGTAAAAATCAAAAATACAAGGATAACAGTTATATAGATATACGGATTAATCTCATATAAGATAAAATCGATTACAGGTTTGAATAATATTTTGCACTCGGTTTTTACATCTTCTCGTTTCAAAATATCCAAACATTGCTGGGCAAACGATTCCTTCATATTTACTGTATACAAAATCTTTATTCATTTTCGTGCGTGTTATTGGGTTTAACTTTTTCTATAGAATCAATAAACGATGGACAATATAATCGAACCCAATGAAACGTTTGATTTCACAAAATTATCTTTAGCCCACCCATCCGGCATTCAAGGTGGCGCGTATTTCACAAAGATACTATACAACGCCAAACCATTATACATACAAACTGCTAATAGTTTAACAAGACAAGCGTTTGTTAAAAGCGGCAAGAAATATTATTGCGACTTAATGTTTGACAACACTGCTGAAAGTATGATTCATTGGTTTGAAAATTTAGAAGATAAATGTCAAAAGCTACTCCTTGAAAAAAATGATGCGTGGTTCCAAAATAGTCTCACCTCAAGCGACATTGAATGTGCGTTCACGCCAACTCTTCGCGTCTACAAATCTGGAAAATATTACTTGATTCGAACAAATCTTAAAAATACACCAACGGGTGAACCAAATATTAAGATTTTCAACGAAAACGAGGTTACTTTAGGAATCAACGATATTACCAATGAAACGAATATAATTTCAATCTTGGAAATTCAGGGGATTAAGTTCACATCTAGGAACTTTCAAATTGATATTGATTTGAAACAGGTGATGGTTGTTGACAGAACGCCGATATTTGACAATTGTGTGATAAAAACAAACAAACCGAGGCCTTTAGAGCTATCTGTGCCTCTGGTTTATAAAGACAAACTAGAGAACCTTGATGAAGGGGTACAAGGTGAAAGTGAAGGGGCACAAGGTGAAGGGGTACAAGGTGAAAGTGAAGGGGTACAAGGTGAAGGGGTACAAGGTGAAAGTGAAGGGGTACAAGGTGAAGGGTTACAAAGTAAAAGCGAACGCGAAGCCATCGGCGAGGGTCAAGATAAACCAGACAAATTAGTCACAATGGATGATATCATTGCCGAAACACAAGACAATGAAAACAACGAAGTAACCTTGGAAGTTGAGGAGTTGGGGTTAGATGAAATAAAGGAGGTCAGCCCGGAAGTTAATTTAGACGATTTAGGTTCAATTACTTTAAGGAATCCAAACGAAGTATATTTTGATTTATACAGAGAAGCTAGAAATAAGGCGAAACAGGCGAAACGTTCCGCCATAATCGCATATTTGGAAGCCAAGAATATTAAGAAAACATATATGTTGGACAATTTAAATGATAGTGACAGTGAATTCGACGCAGAAATAGATGAAGCATCCGAGAGTGAATTGGAAGGTCTTTAGTAAACAATTAAATCATTTTTCAAAAATTTATTTTATCATTAATTTTATATAATGAGTCCCTTCAAAAAGATATGGAATGACTATGGTATAGGCGCTATTGTTGTATTATTAATTGTTGCTTATGGAATTAGTATTTTTGGTGGCTACCTTTCCTCCAAGGGTATGTCTGGTTATGAATCGAACAAAATGATGCCCCAGCAATACAAGAATACAAATGCGCAAATGTCTGCCGGGGTTAGGCCTTCGGAACCTTTAGGTCAAAATGAGGTGTTTTCTTCGGTGAACGGTGTTCAAACCAGCATGCCCGGCCTTCCCTCCTCCTGCTCCAAGCCCAACATCCAAAACCCCGCTGAGCTTTTACCGAGGGACAGCAACAGCCAGTGGGCGCAGCTGAACCCCTCTGGAAAGGGTGAGCTTGCCAACGTCAA
>Ga0247841_10009129_pt1 | contig 13988 bp, 9 predicted proteins | sample LaCruzMarch2015__2_FD_192410 | JGI IMG/M metagenome (GOLD analysis project Ga0247841, IMG submission 192410) | Freshwater microbial communities from meromictic Lake La Cruz, Castile-La Mancha, Spain - LaCruzMarch2015_18m | ecosystem: Environmental > Aquatic > Freshwater > Lake | place: Spain...
GGATCCCTATCCGGGCATCATGCATGGCCTGATCTTTTTTGGTTTTGTCGTACTCTTTTTTGGAGCCGCCTTTGACGCCACGGAGTTTCATGTCGCCGAGCCCTTGGGCGTGCCGTTTCTCATTGGGAAGTTCTATCTTTTCTTTTCTTTTCTGATGGACCTGTTCGGACTGGCCGTGCTGGGCGGTGTGCTTATGGCCCTGGACAGACGTTATCTCACGAAACCGGATCGCCTCGGTTATAAAGGGGAGCCGGATAACCGGCCCGACGATGCGATCGTCCTGCTTCTCATCGCCGGGATTATTGTCACGGGCTTTATCATCGAAGCCCTCCGCATCAGCGTGACCTGGCAACAGACACCCTGGGAAGTCTGGTCCTTTGTGGGCTGGACCCTTGCCAAGGCCTTTACCGGCGTCAGTCCGGAAGCCGCGAAAGCGATGCACAAATGGGTCTGGTGGATCCACACGGCCTTCGCCCTGGGATTTATCGCCTATATTCCTTATTCAAGATTGATGCACATCATAACCACCCCGGCCAACTACTTCATGGCGACCCGCAAGCCTATCGGCCAGTTGGAGCCGATCAAGGATTTCGAGAATGCCGAGTCCTTTGGTGTGGGAACCATTGAAGAATTCACCTGGAAACAGATCTTCGATTCCGATGCCTGCACCCGCTGCGGGCGGTGCCAGGACGGCTGCCCCGCGTATTTGACCGGTAAGCCCCTGTCCCCCAAGAAACTGGTTCAGGATATGAAAGAATACTGGCTGGAGAAGGCTCCCGGCGCAGTCGCGTCCAGGAAGGAGCAGCTCATGGGCTCCGGTGAAGGGGCGGAGAATATCAATCCGAAACTGAAGACCCTTTTTGCTTGGCTGGACAAGGCGGACAAGCTCATTGATGAAAATCTGCCCAAGGGACCGGAACCGACAGAGAAGGCCATGGTCGGCGAAGTCATCGGGCTCGATGAACTCTGGGCCTGCACCAACTGTATGTACTGCATGGAAAACTGCTCCGCCGCAATCGAGCATGTGCCCAAGATCATCGGTATGCGGCAGTTCAAGGTTCTCATGGAAGCGGATTTTGCTCCGGAGTTACAGTTGACTTACCGGAACATGGAAAACAACTCCAACCCCTGGGGCATTGGCGCCCATCTCCGGGGTGATTGGGCCAAGGAGCTCGGCGTGAAGACCCTTTCCGAAGATCCCAATGTAGAATATCTCTTCTATGTAGGTTGCGCCGGCTCATTTGATGACCGGGGCAAGAAGATCTCCGTAGCCTTGGCCAAGATCCTTCAGACGGCCGGCGTCAGCTTCGGCATTCTGGGAACGGAAGAGAGTTGCTGTGGCGATTCGGCTATGCGGGGCGGCAACGAATACCTCTATCAGACGATGGCCCAGGCCAACATCGAGGTGATGAACGGCTACGGGGTGAAGAAGGTTATTTGCAGTTGTCCCCACGGTTATAACGCCCTGAAGAAGGATTATCCCCACTTCGGCGGCAATTTTGAGGTCTATCACCATACCGAGATAATTGCGGAACTGCTCGAAAAGGGGAAGATCAAGATCAAGATCCCCGTTGACGATGTCCGCTTCACCTACCATGATTCCTGTTTCCTGGGCCGTTACAATCAGCTCTATGATCAGCCCCGGAAGATCATCAAGGCGATCCCCGGCGCCCGTCTCGTCGAGATGGAGCGGAACCATGAGAAGAGCTTCTGCTGCGGGGCCGGCGGCGGTAGAATGTGGATGGAAGAGCACGGCGATCGCATCAACGATGCCCGGGCCAAGCAGGCCATCGATGTCGGCGCCAAGACCATCGCCGTCGGCTGTCCCTTCTGCCTGACCATGATGAGCGACGGCCTCAAATTCCACGGTAAGGAAGAAGAAATAGTTGCCCTGGATCTCGCCGAGATCGTCTGGAAGGGCATGGGTCTGGAAGAAGAAAAAGCCCCGGTTGAGGTTTGCCAGGCGTAAACAGCAGGTTTCAATAAAAACAAGAACGAAAACGCCCTGGCTCCGTCTGAAATGATGGACCGGGGCTTTTTTTTGTACATATTTCCCTCTTTGTGCTATAAACATAAGCAGGATAGAAAATAGTACTACTCCGACAAATGATCTTTTAACCCATCCCCACCCAGCCCTCCCCTTGAAGGGGAGGGTAAATATTAAGGTCCTCCCATTATGAAGAGGAGGTTAAATATTAAGTTCCTCCCCATGAAGAGGAGGTCAGATATTAATTTCCTCCCCCTTCAAGGGGGAGGTTAGGTGGGGGATGGGGTGTCGATAATGCAGAGAATGAGGCAGGAATCAACAAAAAATTTCCTGAAAGGAGTATGGCGAGTATGGCGGAAGAAAGCATCTATGTGAAGAAACTGTGGCTGAAATCCTATGAGCAGGGGGTTCCCGAGACTATTACCTATGAGGATCTCTGTATGCCGGATATCCTGGACCGGACGGCGAAACAGTTTCCGGAGCGGCCGGCCCTGATCTTTCAGGGGACGGTGATCAGTTTTCGGGAGCTAAAGGACAGGGTGGACCGCTTTGCTACCTGTCTTACCGACTTCGGTGTCAAAAAGGGGGACGCCGTCGCACTGCTCCTGCCCAATGTCATCCCTTGCGTGGTGGCCAATTTTGCCGTTCTGAAGATCGGCGCCCTTGTCGTCATGAATAACCCTCTTTATTCCGATCCGGAACTGGAACACCAGTTTAATGATTCCGGTTCCAAGGTGTTGATTACCCTGGACGTTTTGGCCCCTAGAATGATCGCCCTCCGTCCGAAGACAAAAATCAAACAGATTGTCTATACCTGCATCGGTGACTACCTGCCGACGATTAAGCGCGTACTGGGAAAATTGCTGAAAAAATATCCTTTTGCCGATGTCCCGGCGACAGCCGATGTTTACAAATGGAAGGATTGTCTTGCCAAGTATGGTCCCAACCCGCCGGTGGTGAAAAACAGCTTTGACGATGTGGCCATGTATCAATACACGGGGGGGACGACAGGCGTTTCCAAAGGCGTTATGCTGACCCATGCGAACCTGAGCAAACAGGTCCAGCAGTGTTGCGCGTGGTTCCCGAAATTCGCCAAGGGGACGGAGATCATGTTGGGCGCCTTGCCTTATTTCCACGTTTTTGGTCTCTCTGTTTCCATGAATTTTTCTGTTTACATGGGCTGGGCGCAGGTGCTCGTGCCGCGACCCCAGCCCGAGCCGCTCCTCGAGGCAATCCGGAATTTTCGCCCGACCTTTGCTCCCCTGGTGCCGACGATGTATATCGGCATGCTCAACCATCCCGATCTGAAGAAAACGGATATGAGCTGCATCAAGGGCGCCTTCTCCGGGAGTGCCCCTCTCCCCGTGGAGGTTATCCATAGCTTCGAAAAGGCCACCGGGGCTGTTATTGTGGAGGGTTTCGGGATGACGGAGACCACACCGGTGACCCATATCAATCCCTTCGCCGGGGGGGTCCGCAAGGTGGGCAGTATCGGCGTCCCTATCTCGGATACGGAATGCCGAGTCGTCGATCTTGACAACGGCGTGACTGACATGCCCGTTGGCCAGCCGGGCGAGCTGATCGTCAAGGGGCCTCAGGTGATGAAGGGCTACAAGGGGATGCCGGAAGAAACGGCCAATTCCCTGAAGGATGGCTGGATGTACACCGGGGATATCGCCACAATGGATGAGGACGGCTACTTCTATATCGTGGACCGGAAAAAGGACATGATTATTTCCGGCGGTTTCAACGTCTATCCCCGGGATATCGACGAGGTCTACTACGAACATGCCAAAGTCCAGGAGGCATGCTCCATCGGCATTCCCGACGCCAAACGGGGGGAGAACGTCAAACTCTTCATTGTCCTCAAGGAAGGCGAGACGGCAACCCAGGAAGAGATGATCGCGTACGGAAAGACGAAGCTTGCCGCCTACAAACTTCCCACGGAGGTCGAATTCCGCAAGGAACTGCCGAAAACGAATGTCGGCAAAATCCTCCGCAAGGAGCTCCGGGCGGAAGAGCTGGCGAAACGTAAATAGTAAATAGTAAATAGTGAACAGTGAACAGTGAATGGTGAATAGTGAATGGGAAATAAGAGACAGACAGCAGGAACAGTCGGCAATGCTCCCTCCCTTCAAAGGGAGGGGCAGGGTGGGGATGGGGTTGTTCTCGCTTGTTGAATTATTCCGAATGGAAACTAATTTACTACTCGGGGGCAGATCTTGTTCAAGGTCTGCCCCCTTCCATATCAGATGGCGGTTACAAATTCTATTTCCCGGGGTAGTTTGTAGGAAGACAGATATGCCCGGCAGTGTCTCAGGATCTCCTTGTCGTCAACTTCCAGGCCGGGCTTCTTGACGATCAGAGCCTTGACGATTTCCCCCCGCATCAGATCCTCTTTGCTCTCCACCCGGGCGGTTTGCACCGCCGGGTGCATTTCCAGAACAATTTCCACTTCGAGGGGGTAGACATTGAAGCCGCTGGTGATGATCATCCGCTTCTTCCGGCCCGTGAGAAAAATATAGCCGTCCCCATCGATCCTCGCCAGATCCCCCGTATGGAGCCAGCCGTCGCGAATGACTTCGGCGGTCGCTTTCTCATCCTTGTAGTACCCGGACATGACGTTCTTCCCCCGGACGATCAGTTCGCCGATATCTCCGGAGAGCAGCACGGCGCCGTTGTCATCGACAATCATTACCTCCATCCCCGGAATCGGAATCCCGATGGATCCGGGTTTTTGTTCCATCGTAAGCCTCGTGATCGCGCAGATAGGCGACGCTTCCGTCAAACCGTAACCCTCGACCAGCGGGGTCCCGAATTTTTCCCGAAACAGCTGAATAAATTCCATCGGGATGGCTGAACCGCCGGTGACACAGAAGCGCAGGGAGCTGAGGTCGTACTTTTCTCCGCCCTGGTGAAACACCATCCCTAAAAACAAGCGGGGCACGGCGCCGATATAGGAGACCTTTTCCCTTTCAATGGCGCCAAAGATGCTGTCCAGGGTAAAGCGCTCCATCAGGACGACACTGCCGCCGATATAGAATACGGCCAGCATATTTGCTGCGGCCCCGAAGGAATGAAAGAAAGGTATCACCGCGAGCCCTCGCTCTGCGGGGGTGCCTTGAAAGTCTGTGGATGTGAAAAGAACCGCCTGTGTCATCAAGTTGCCGTGGGTCAGGACGGCCCCCAGGGCCCGTCCCGTCAGGCCGGAGGTATAGATCATGACGGCCGGGTCGGCATCGGTAATGTCCGGCATCTCCCAGGTGGAAGGATTGTCCTTGATGGCCTGGGTGTATGGGCAGTCCGTATCCATGCCGCTTGTGGTCAGAAGATGTTTACAGAGGGGTAGCTCGTTCTTGATTTCTTCATAGCGTTTCGCGAGGACGCCCTGGGTGATGAATAGTTTGGCGTCGCTGTCTCCGAGCAGATGCCTCAATTCGTAAGAAGTAGAAAGAACGTTCAGGGTCACGGCGACGGCGCCTAACTTCTGGGCGGCAAAATAGGAGATGATGAATTCCGGGCAATTGGGGAGCATGATGGCGATCTTGTCCCCCTTCCCGATCCCCAGGCCGCGAAAATAATGGGCCAGGGCATTGGCGGCCATGTTTAATTCCGTGTAATTCATACGGCATTTTTCATGAATGAAGGCAATATTGTCAGGAAATCTTTTCGTTGATTCCTCCAGCATCTGTCCCAGGTTCATAGTATCGTTATCTCCCTTCTGATTTTGTGACGGCCATTTACTTAACACAGGCCCTTTCCCTTTTCAATCACGGGAATAGTCTGTTTTCCCGGGTGTGGGACAAATTACCAAATCGTTCCTTATCATCTGCAGTTCTTCTGCATTATAGGTGCGGCCTCTTTGATCCCCAATTCAAAAGACCTGCTCCAATCAGCACAGGCCCCATTCTTATCTGAGCCAAACCATCTGCTCCATGCGCGGTTGAAATAAACACCGCCATCTTGAGGATTCAACCTTAAAACTTCACTGTAGTCGGCGAAAGATTCACCATACCTTTCCTGAATCATCCTTGCATTGCCACGATTGCGATATGCTTCTAGGTAATTGGGATTTAAAGCAATTGCCCTGCTATATTCAATTGCTGCGCCTTCATAATCTTGTCGGACTATTTTTATGTTTCCGCGCCCGTAATATGCCCTATAATTATTATTATCAATTTCTATAGCTTTGTTGTAATCTGCAAGCGCACCTTCGTAGTTTTTTTGTGCCATCTTAGCTGTACCGCGATTATTATATGCCATTGCATGCCCTGGATGTAATTCTATAGCTCTGTTATAATCTGTAAGTGCACCTTCAGGATTTTTTTGCTCCATTTTTGCGTTGCCGCGATTATAATATGCCTCGGCATTCCCTGGATTTAACTCTATTGCCTTGTTGAAATCGGCCATAGCGGCTACATAATCTTTTTCCACTTCAAATTTTACCATGCCGCGATTATTATATGCCACATCTAAGAGGGGATATTTTTCAAGGATATCATTAAACAAGGTAATACTATCCTTCCAGACCTTAGTCCTTTCATAAGAAATAGCCGAAAAAGCAATGCTATAAACTATCAAAGTAATTATCAAGAAGTACTTTATCAAGCCAGATGAGCTATAAGATCCATCGGCGATCCAACAGTATGCCCAGCCAATAATGAGAAAAAAGCCAATATAGGGCAGATATGCGTAACGGTCACAAACAATTTCGCCGCCCATAGGGAGGATTTTTAAGACCAAGATAATATTTATTAAAAAGAATAAAGCACCGAAAGTAAGCTCTCTTCTGTAGTTTTGCAACTTATATATCAAGAATATAAATGTAGCGATGACAAGGGGGCTTAGATAAAACCAAAGAGGAAGAAGCCCGTCAGTCTTTACTGGATACGGGTAATATGCGGATAGCTTTACGGGAAAAAACACCTTGAAAATGTAGAATGTAATCGAATATCCAACAAGGAATATCCTGTCAAATACTGAAAAAACATACTGACTTCCGATATGTCCGGCGTCTTCCCTGTAAACAATGGTCAAAATGCCGAATATAAGCGAGAGAACAAAAAAAGGGATTTTTTCCGCAATAGCCCTTGTGTCGAATTTTCTCTTGTAATAATAATCAGTAAGTAAGAGTACGAGCGGTAACACAACCGCTGCCGACTTCGACAGAAGGGCCATCAGAAAGAATACAAGGGTCAACACAAGATATCTTAACCGAAAATTATTCTTTAAATAGCTGATATAAAAAAGAAGCGCGGCAAGGAAAAATAATGAATACAAGAGCCCGCTTCGCGTGGAAACAGGCGCAATCGCTCCGGTATTCATTGGATGTACAGCAAAGAGGATCGTTACAATAGTAGCGATCTCGATTCTTTTGGTAAGCAGTCGAACCACAAAAAACAGAAGTGTTATGTTCAGCAGATGTAACAGTAGATTGGTTGCATGATATATGTGCGGATTCAGTCCGCCGAGCTTGTAATCTATTGCATACGAGATGTAGACGAAAGGAGTGTACATCGCAAGTAATGCCTTCGTAAAATATAATTTTATATTATCAAATGATAGCTCTCTAATGGATATATTATTGTACACGTTTTCGCCATCATCCCAGTTTACGAAACCATTACTTATCGAATTAGAATAAACAACAATCGTTAGTAACAGGATAGCAGACAATATGAGAATGATTTTAACATTGAGATGAAGTCCAGAGGGGTGTCTGCCGGCAGCAGCTCTGATTTCTGATGTATCAATCGCGATGTTTATCTGCTGCGACTTCTTTCTATTTTTTTTCGATCCCATGATATTAATAAGGCTGTCAACAGTGCTGTCCGGTTAAGGATTTGAATTAAAAAATCTGTAGTATCTTTACATTTCCCCGATGGATTATTTGATGTATATAAGGCAAGTACTGTGTTTCCTTAGCTCAAGTTGTCCCTATATTCGCCTCGCCTCATACAACAAATACATAGTTTTTACAACCGACAAATCCCGGCTATGTTCCCGGTTTTTCACCCATCAGAAAAATTAAGGGGACCTTTTTTTCTTGATCATGAAAGCGTTTTCATATAGGTACAGGTTGCCTGCGGGCATTGAACAAAAATCCTAAGGAGGTTTTACTGATGAAAAGAACAATGTTGCTGGTTACCGTGATTCTTCTCTGTTCCGTTTCTTTAGCACTTGCCGGCGGCTCGCCGGTTGGAAAGTGGAAAACCATTGACGACGAAACGAAAAAGGAAAAATCTATTGTTGAAGTTTACGAAGTCGGAGGCAAGGTCTATGGCAGGATTCTGCAACTGCTTCAGGAAAAAGACGGCGGGGCCAGCAAACTCTGCACAAAATGTACCGGCAGCGACCTGAACAAACCCATGATCGGCCTTATAATCGTTAAAGGGTTGACGGTTGACGGGGGTGAATACACCGGCGGGACCATTATGGATCCCAACAACGGCAAGGTTTACAAGTGCAAGATGGAAGTCGTCGAAGGGGGCAACACCATGAAGGTCAGGGGCTTCCTGGGAATCTCCCTGCTCGGTCGGACCCAGATCTGGCATAAAGTGAAATAACGTTATGTCCGAGATTATCAGCGGCAATGAGATTTCCCGGGTGATCCGGGAAGAAATCCGCAAACAAACCGTGGTATTACGGGAAAAGACAGGTGTGACGCCCGGTCTGGCCGTGGTGTTGGTTGGCATGGATCCAGCTTCCCAGATCTACGTCGGGCGGAAAGGCAAGGCCTGTAATGAAGTCGGTTTTTTGTCCCGGGAATTCAGATTGCCTGAGGATACGGAAGAGAAAGAACTTTTGGAGATCATTCGGCAATTGAATGATGATCCGACAATTCACGGCATCCTCGTTCAATTGCCCCTGCCCCGTCAGATCCGTTCCCAGGCGGTCATCGAGGCGATTGCCCCGCAGAAGGATGTGGATGGCTTCCATCCCGTGAACGTGGGCCGTCTGGTCGCCGGCAACCCCTGCCATGTCGCCTGTACGCCCCAAGGCATCATCGCGCTCCTCGACCGGACCGGCGTCGCCATCGAAGGGAAGGAAGCCGTGATCGTCGGCCGGAGCAACATTGTCGGGAAACCCTTGGCCCTGCTCCTCCTGGCCCGCCATGCCACCATCACCATCTGCCACACCCGGACGCGCAATCTTCCGGAGACGACCCGTCGGGCCGATATCCTCGTAGCTGCCGCCGGCAGTCCGGAGATGATCAGGGGGGACATGGTCAAGGAGGGTGCTGTTGTCATTGATGTCGGTATGAATCGTTTGCCTGACGGTCGGCTGGTCGGGGACGTCGCCTTCGCGGAAGTCGCCCCCCGGGCTGCCCATATCACCCCTGTCCCCGGCGGTGTTGGCCCCATGACCATCGCCATGCTGTTGCAGAACACCCTGAACGCGGCGCGCCTTATTATCTGATAAACTCGAAAAAGTAATTTATCTCCTCCCCCTTCAAGGGGGAGGTTAGGAGGGGGATGGGGTAAAAAGTTATAACAACTACATAAAACCCATCCCCACCCCAGCCCTCCCCTTGAAGGGGAGGGTGTTATGAGATTTTTTGCGAATTCGTCTTTATTTAAATCAATCCGACCATATTGAATATTTTTTCGAAGCGCATTTCCCAGGAGTGATCCCGGCAGGCCCGCTCGTGACCCTGCTGGCGGATCGCTTCTGCCGCCGCGGGGTTGGCCAGAAGATACCGGATTTTTTCCAGAAGGTTCTCAAATCCCCGGTAGGTAACAATCTCTTTGCCGATTTCATAAACCCGCTCCAGCTCCGGATGGTGCTCGGTGAGATAGAGGCCGCCGCTCATGGGAATCTCGAAATCTCGCCCTTTGAGACAGTAAGCGTCCGAGAAACCTACGACGCCGCCGAAGCCGAGGTTGATCCGGCTTTTTGAATAGAGACGCACCATGTCTTCCGTGGATAGTGGTCCATGCGGCCAGCCGGCGCCGTAGGCCTCAATCTGAATGCCCGCTTCCTGAAGCCGGGCGGTAATCTCCGGACGATTTCCGTAGCATTGTCCCACAAAAGACAGGGGGATGGTTTTTTCGAGATCCCAAGGGCGGTGAATTTCCGGGTTGGCCCCTTCGGGGAGGTATAGGGGAACAGCGCCTTCGACGCAGTATTTCTTCAGGGCGTCTTCCGTGCTGGTCCAGGAAAGGGTAAACCAGCGGCAGATATCCCGGTTGCCCATCGACAGGCCGTTGCGGATCTTGCCGACGAAATGCTCCTTGTCGTTCAGGGCGAGATTGATCATGGGAATACCCAGACAGGATAACTCCCGGACCACTTCGGGGTTGATCAATTCGCCGGAGAGGTAAGAGAAGATGACGTCGCTTTTCTCAGCCTCAGTATTCTTTGCCGCCCATGCCAGCAGATCCCGGTTCATGGCCTCTTTTACCGACCGATGCCATTCCTTTTCCTGCTGATGATCGAAGCGTTCACCCCAGTCATAATGTCTGACGGGACCGAACTTTTCCAGCGACGGCCGCAGGGATTCGTTTTCCCAATTGTAGTGATGATAAATGGCGAGAATCTGCAGGGAACCCTTTTTTTGGGGTTTCAGAAGGGGAAATTTATCCTGGATATGACGTCGGATGGCTTCTTCGTCGGGCAGGACGAGCCGGCGAGCCACAAATTCCTGCTCGTAAAGTTCAAACTCCCGCTGCAGGCGCCGGTCATTGCGCCAGGTGCGGAATTGCCGCCGGTATTTTTTAAGAGGATCCATATTGATACCTTTGAAAAATGGCTTCGCAGCAGCTCAAAAATCTTTTTCGCTTCTGGTAGGTTTGCCTGTAATTGTGATTGATTCCCGGATGTTAAGTCCAATCTCGGAACGGCGAAAAACATTTGATTCGCTGCTTGCGAACCATTTTTCCGCGGTTATGCAAAGCTCTTATATTGCGTATAAAGCCGCGCCCCGTTCGATTTGTCCACCCGGTCGTTCATCATGTTGAAGACATGGCCGGCGTCAATCACGGGGATGGAAAAGGCCGCCGCGGTACCCACGCATACGGGCAGGGCGCCGATTCCCGCCCCCACCAGACATAGATCAGTATTAGCCGGTATGCTCGCAAGAAGACGATCTTTCATCGTGGACCAGCGGGTGGCCACATATTCGGCGGGTATCTCGGCAAAGACAATTTCAGGGCGACTATCAAAGCGGGCGAACCAGCGCCGGCAGGCATCCTGATCACACTCGGAGCCGATGAGACAGATCTTTTTCCCATCCATCAGGCGGGCAAAAGGGGCGGAGGAAAGCCAGGCGTAAACCACATAGAAGGGGAGGTAGTTTTCCCCGGTCAGGGAAATGGCGGAATTGCGAAGAAATTGCAGAAATGTGGAGGCCGAGGGGCGCTTCTTGAATTGTCGTAACAGGGACATGAATCCCTTTGCCGGTTGGTCGATGTTTCCCGGAAAGATCAGCGGGGCGATCAACCCTGTCCGGGAAAGAATTTTCAAAGCTTCAGTGTGCAAGGGCAGGGCTGCTTTTATCGCCGCCGTTGATTCCGCCTGGCGGTAGAGGCCGTTGCAGTCAAGGCTCAAGGCGTAAAAGGCGTATTCCCCATCGGCAAAGCGGACGATGGGGAGGGGCAGGCGGTCGGCAAGGCTTTTATGAACCCGGTCCTGAAGTTTCTGCAGATATGCGTTGCCGTCGGCGGCGGAGCTGTGGAACAAACATATCTCCTCGTTCGCCATCTCCGGCTTGTTGGCAGCCAAAACATCACCGTTATTGACACCGTCGATGACCAGACGCTGAAAATGAAAATCGCCGCCGGGCATTACGATGTCGTCAAGGGTTGATCTCACCATGTCTTTTCAAAATCAGCCGGGGTGTAGATCTTGTTTATGTCTTCAAAATAGCTCTGCCGTTTGTTAGCCCGGAAGTGATCCACGAGAGGGCGGTTGAAGATACGGTAAACAAAGGCCAGGGGGGTGAGGATGAGATAGAAGGTCACGGTAAGGATGACCCGGGAATTGAAGGCCCCCAGAACAGCGGCAAACTTCATCCAGGAGCTGGCGAGGGCGGTGGTTAAGCGGCTTTCAAAAGTATTGCCCAGGGTCAAAAGCAGGGCAACCCACAATAGCCACTGGGCGCTGAAGATCACATAGGCAATCAGGACGGCCAGCGTCAGGACGCTGATGGTTTTTGATGTGGCAAGACGATCAAGTTCCATGATTCCTCGTCTAAAACAGGGTATAGATGAAGGGGGCCACGGCGGAACCACTCGACATGATCAGGATGCCCATAAGGAGGAGCATGATGATCATGGGCAGAAGCCACCATTTTTTTCTTTCCTTAAGGAATCCCCAGAAGTCTCTTAAAATTTCCATTTGTTACTTTCACCTTAAATAAATATTTGGAGCGCCCCTATAGCAAATGGGTTATTGATTTTGCAACCGAAATTCTTGGCCTTCCGGAGGCGCTGCCAATACTGAACTCGTCCGGCTACAATGGTTTTGGCCAAGGTATTGGCAATAATCATGTTACCACAAAGATACCCCGCTGTTTGCGGCGGGGTGGTTCATTTGTCTTTTTTGCTTTAATCCAGGCCATACTCTTCCTGCCAGTCGATTTTCTCCTGCCACGGGGGTTGTTCCTCTTTGGCGAAGATGTAGTTTTCTATAACCAGGTAATCCATGTCCGTCCGCATGAAGCAGCGGTAGGCGTCCTCAGGGCTGCAGACAATCGGTTCTCCCCGGACATTGAAGCTCGTATTGACGAGCACCCCGTAACCCGTCTGGTCCTTGAAGGCGTTCAGAAGCTCCCAGAAGCGGGGATTGGTCTCCCGGTGCACGGTCTGGAGCCGGGCCGTATAATCGAGATGGGTTACGGCGGGGATGTCGGAACGGGCATAGTAGAGCTTGTCCCGAATAGGCTGCTGATGGTAATCTGGGGGCAGGGGATGACGCCGGGTCTTCTGCACATCGGCGATGAGGAGCATGTATGGTGAGGGTGTTTCCATCTCGAAGTATTCCGCGACGTCTTCATAGAGGACGGAAGGGGCAAAGGGGCGGAAGCTCTCCCGGAATTTTATTTTAAGATTCAGACGCTTCTGCATTTCCTTGTTCCGGGCGTCTCCGAGGATACTTCTGTTTCCGAGGGCCCGGGGCCCCCATTCCATCCGGCCCTGGAACCACCCGATGGCCTTGCCCTGGGCCAGATAAGCGGCGACGGTGGCGCTCAAGGCTGTGATGTTTTCTGCACGCTCGTATGGGGCCTGGTACTTTTTAGCCGTGCCGAGAATCTCCAGATCGTCGAACTCCGGTCCCAGGTAGGCTCCGTGCATCTGATCTTTTCCTCCGGGAGCTTTACGGGGCTGTTTATAGTACATATGATGGATGGCATAGGCGGCCCCGAGGGCCCCGCCGGCGTCTCCCGCGGCGGACTGAATCCAGATATCGTCAAAGTCTCCGCCCCGGAGGAGCTTGCCGTTGGAGACGCAATTGAGGGCCACACCTCCGGAAAGACACAGATTCTTCGCCCCGGACAGGTTTTTCGCGGTCCGGGCCATTTTGGCGACGATCTCTTCGGTGACCTGCTGAATGGCGAAGGCCAGATCGCCGTGGCGCTGCTCGATGGCCGTCTCCGCTGTCCGGCGGGGGAAGCCGAAGATCGACTCCCATTTGTCGTCTTTCACCATACTGAGTCCGGTGGTGTAATCGAAGTAGTCCTGATTCAGCCAGATGGAGCCGTCTTCCTTGATGTCCACAAGGTGATCGAGAATGGCCTTCTTATAACGTTTGACCTGCTCCGAGGCGGGATCTCCGTAAGGGGCCAGGCCCATGAGCTTATATTCCCCGGAATTGACCCGGAAGCCCAGATAATGGGTGAAGGCGGAATAGAGGAGTCCTACGGAGTGGGGAAAACGCATCTCCTTCAGGAGGGTGATGTCGTTGCCCCGGCCGTGGCTGATGGAGGCGGTGGCCCATTCCCCCACCCCGTCAATGGTCAGGATGGCCGCTTCGTCAAAGGGGGAAGGAAAATAGGCGCTGG
>Ga0247841_10009130_pt1 | contig 13987 bp, 11 predicted proteins | sample LaCruzMarch2015__2_FD_192410 | JGI IMG/M metagenome (GOLD analysis project Ga0247841, IMG submission 192410) | Freshwater microbial communities from meromictic Lake La Cruz, Castile-La Mancha, Spain - LaCruzMarch2015_18m | ecosystem: Environmental > Aquatic > Freshwater > Lake | place: Spain...
CATCTGTCAGTTCCAGCAACTCATAATAGACGATTTAAAGGCAGATCATCCTGACTTGGATATTGTATCAAAACAGATATTAAAATGCCACCAGAGAGCTATTATGCGCTTTCCTTTGGAGAATACTAACGGTAGCTCTGCTTGGGAAGAGCAATACCCTACAAGCACACTTCCCAACCTGAGAGCCAAGTTCGGCAGTACCGGTTACCAGAGAGAGATGCTTGGACAACCTGTCATCGAAGGCAACATCTTCAAACACCAGTGGTTCTCCAAGTACAGAAATCTGCCTGCACCATCTCTAATGAAGCGGGTCTGGATGTATGCTGACCCGGCATGGGGAGAGAAGGGTTGTTTCAAAGCTATCATCTCCATAGGTTATGACGGTAATCGGTTCTATGTAATCCATGTCTGGATACGTCAGATAGAGAACACCAAGTTCTTCAGATACTACCATGATACCTATCAGGAACTGGAATCTATCTATAAAGCCAAGTTCCGCTCTGCCATCGAAACCAGTTATGGTCAGGCTCGTATCCTTGCCGACTTTGACAGGTGGGCTAAGGATAATAACCTGAGTCCCATCTCCCACAGGATCAAACGCATCGATAACAAGGAAAATAAGAACCTGCGGATAGAGAGAACCGAGACCAGCATCGAGACTGCCAAGATACTTTTCCCGGACGGACAGGACACACCCACCTTAATCTCCCAGTTCCTTACCTATCCTGATGGCTACATCGATGGCTGTGATGCTCTTGCCGGATGCCTGGAACGCTTCAATGAATACGACATTGGCAGAAACAGAGTCCGGGTCCGGAGGTTTTCCTTCTAATGCAGTATTATGATCAGATCATGTTGGAGTATTACCGGGTCTTAAACAATGCCTGGAAGACGGAAGTCAAAGATGCAGCTTACTTAGCTATTCAAATGCTGAGTGATATGCCGAGAAGTGAGAAGGTCAGCAAGACCCAAATAGACAAGCTGATGGACATCATCAATACGCAACTTGGAGATGACTTCGCTTCGCAGGTAAACGACCCTACCAAAGCCTATATCGACCGCTGTATACGGCTCGGACTGAGAGACACGCAAGTCCAGGCACCAATAAAAACATCCATCGGTCTGTGGGGAATCGAAGACCAGCACTTATCATCCACTATTCAGAAGCAGCAAATCTTCTGGCTCGGCAACCATTTTGATGCCGATATCCGTCAAAACTTCGCTGATGTGCTCTCCAAAGCCATAGATCAGGGATATACTAAGGAAATGCTGACAGAGACGCTAAAACAGCAGTTTAGCGACATTGGTGAGAAATCCCAAGCTTACTGGCAGGGATTGGCAGAGCATACGGCTCTCCGGATAAGAGAATTTGGCAGACTGCAGGGATATAAGAAAGCGCAGGCTAAGTACTATAAGCTTGTAGTTATCCTCGATGACCGCACCAGTGACATTTGCCGGGCATTGGCTGCCCAAGATAAAGTATATCCCCTAAACGATGCCACTGAAGTGATGGATAATCTGATGGCTCTGGATACCAAGTCAAACAGCCTGGATGATGCCAGAGAATACATCAAAGCACTCGCACCATGGGTGAGTAATGATCAGATAGTCTATAACAGCAGTGATGAACCGATTGGTGTCTCAGGAGCACATACTCCCTTCCCACCCTTTCATTGGAAGTGCAGAACCACGACTGAAATTCAAGTATAAAAATCTAAATCTAACGCTACATATGCGTTTCTCTTAACCCGATAACTTCTCAATTAATTTGTTCCATGAGTCAATTTCAGATGGAGATAATAGATGCTTATACTTCTCAACAAATTCTGCTGCCATGTCTCTAATGTATATAACATCTTTCGAAATAATGGCAGTATTAGCAGAGCATTCTGCACAAATATTCAAAAACAAGATATGGGCGTAGAAAAACTCAGGATACTCGGACATTATCCTTTTTAAATAAGAGATTGATCTTGTTGGGTTTCCACTGCCCTTATAATTATGAGCTCTTGCATAAAGAATTAGAGGATCAGTTTCATTAATATTGCCGAAAACGATCTCTTCTGCCAATGCAAGATACCTTGTACTATTTGACGGTCCGGTTTTATCTTCAGCCATGCTTTGTAAAAAAGATAAAGTAAAATTCTTAAGCCAAGGTTCTCGTAAAAACATATCATCAATGTATTTTGGATTACCAGGGCATAGATATGTGCAAAACAACTCGTCATCTTCCTTATCTAATGGTATTCTGCTCGGTAGAAAAATACTCTGAATCTCATATACATCATCGTTTGCATATATTCCTTTCATAGATGATGATATCTTGCACGTAATTATTGGATAATACCTTGTAACAATACTTGAAGCTTCCTTAGATAGCATAATTTTCGAAAAACACCCTAAACGAGCACTTGATTCAACTCTCTTAGCATAATTGATTGCATAACTGATAAGCTTTTGTACCGTTTCTTTTTCTTTCTCGTTCTCAGTAACTAGTCCCACCCTTCCGTAATGAATTCCACAAGCTAAATCGATACCATGTGGAGATTTCTCTTCATCTTCTTTATCAAATATTTTCAACCTAGCTTTTAGATCATAACAAAATCTGATTGCATTGTGAATCAGATCTTCGGGCTTCTGGGCAGTATCAATAACAAAAAGAATACCCTCATCTCCATTAGATCTGCACTCTATATAGGAATTACTCGATTGCTTGAAATCCTCTGCTATGAAATACTGCTTGGCTATTTTTTCGAACGAGTTTTGGAACCGTAACACTTTATTGATATATGATTGTGATCCTAGAATAGAACTAAAAGTAGAGGAGTCAATAACATCCACAAATAAAATAAGTGAATCTCTCTCCGGAAAATTATCATGCATTTTGACCTCTCTTAGACAAAGAGCTATTTAAGTTCTCCATACATTGCTTCGAAGTCTCTTCCATATGATAGAATTTGTTTCCAACTAAATCGATGATCATCCTAGCCATATCAGATGTGTTTTTACATTTTGATTGGGCGATCCGAATTGCAATTAACACTTCATAGAAAGTAAGCTTGAATTTGGAGATGTCATGATTGAAAGGGTTTACATATATTGATCCACTTTGTATATTGATACTGATGTCAGCAAGATCAGAAGCCATAGCTACAAATTTTAGGTCAAATTGCTTCCCAAGAAAAGTGGTCTTTGTTGGTTGAAACAAATCTGAGGAGATATAAAGCGCAACACCACCTTTCTCACCTTCCCTTGTTTTTATATACCCATTTTCATTGTTTACTTTTCCCGAAATTACTACTTTTACATTTTCTACCGTATCATCGAGTAAAACAAGCTCTTTATTATCATCCTCATCCAATAGTAAGTCGATGCGTTTGCTCTCATCTTCAATTTCTGGAACCCTAAGCAAATTACCTAAATCTGCAAGTAACTCCTCGCAGTCTTCTTCAGTTTGTATTATATTACACATCATTAACGATTTGTGTACGCTCGCAAAATCCTCCCCAGAATGGATTTTTTTTAGAGGCGTAACTAATGAATCTATAATTGATTTGCTCTTCTTCCATGCTTCCCGTAGAAGCCTATCTTTTTCTTTTACACTTTTCGCTAACTCATCACGAAGTAACAGAAAAGTCTCATTATTCCATATGAATTCATCTCTTGTTACTACAAGCATAGATGTCATATCTTTATGGAATATCTCTCCAAAAATCCAGTTCCGAAGTGGCTGACTAATAATTTCTTTTCTCGTCTTTTGATGCTTAAGATAATCTGAGGCTTTTACAAGAAAATTCTTGTTTCGTATCCAAAATCCAGCCTCAGTTGGATTTTCGTCCTCATAATCAACCATATCTGATGTGATTTTTCCCTTTCTTTTTTTACTTTTTTTTAAATTACCATGAAGGTCTTGCGTAGAAATAACATAGTACCAAGCATATTCGTTCTTTGGATCGTACTTATAGAAAAAATCACATTCTCTAAAGGAAATGTCCGTACTAAATGGAGGGTAAAACTTATACAATTGAGTGACATTTTCGCCTAAGGTGTGAAATACAACCTTGATAGTAGGGCAAATTGCTTTATCATTCAACATTTCTTGCACAACATCTAAAGACGGTTGATTCTCGTGAAATAGACCAAAAAAAGGATCATTGTCAGCAACTTTCAGTGGCAGTTTTTTTCTCAGATTTGTCTTAAATTCTTCAGTGACAATACTATCTATAACCTTACTATCAACACCTAAAAGTAGTATCTCTGTGAAAGAACAACTAGATATGTCGACTAATCCATGTGCTTGTACTTCTGTGTGCTTCAGCGGAGATAGTTGTTCTCGATCTTCGAGCGTTATCTCAATTTCAGGGGATATGTGCTTTACTATTGTAGCCATTTCATTATCCATCATACTTTCACTGAAAATCTCTTTGGATTTGAAAGAGTACTTGTTAATAGTATTTAATGATTTTGGTCGAGTAATTATAAGTGCTTCCTCTGCCATTTGGAGGACAGACATTAATCCTAAGCCAAAAAAAGAGTTGGTTTCTGTGTCTTTTCTTGAAGTCCCTGAACCAATGCTTTTTAATATTTTTCTAAAATGGGACGGAGTTATTCCATGACCATCATCAAATAAGGATACTGCTCGATTATCCTTGTCAACTGTAATAATAAAGTTCGAGGCCTTATTATCGACTGAATTTGATACAGCTTCTCTAATTTTTACGACCGGATCAGAGTAAATAGAATGGGCTATTGTCCTTAACAATCCAGCTTTGACGCTTACTATTATTTTTTCGCTCATGGAAATCTCCCTATAATTACTTGCGTTTTATGCTCTTGTCGTATCTATATATTGAGTATAATTTTTCAACAAATTCAGATTCAGAATTCCCGTATATCTTAACAAAAGCATCTCTACTTTTCTTAATCAATCCTTTCTTATAATAGAATAAAAGGCTAAGATTAAAGCCCCTTAGTACAAATTTGTTCCATTTGGGTCCTGGCATCAATGTCCCCTTATCTAAGGGGCTACGATACCGCATTGGGAAAGCAAGAACTCCTTCCTTGTTCAATACATTAATCCTATAGTATAACTCCTCAGGAGAATCGTCAAAATTATACAAGACATAAACCCTAATTTCTGCGTTCGAATGTTTTCTGACTAATGATATTGCATCAATCAGAGGTTTTTCGTGTTCAACTTTGTCAAATGCAAACCGGATCGGATTAAGCTTAATTTTTGAAAGCAGTTCGGCTTTATAAGTATCATACAGCCGTGCATCTATTCCTTGGTTGAAATCTACAGTTTTATTAAATGAAGCTAACGATAAGCAGTCTTTCTCAAAATTTGGAGACTGTAAGAAGTTGTTGTCCCACATGGTAATATATCTTAAGTCAGTGTTTATATCCTTTTCCCAATTATCTCGAACGAAAAACTTGGGTTCAAGACTGCCAACACTACAAAACCCACATCCTCTTTTGCATCCTCTCGATGTGAGACTGATTGAAGTGTTTAATTTTCTCCCAAAAGTAGCAGTGTAATCAGGAGAATAAAACTCTGCATCTAAATACAAGCCTTTGTGAATATTCACATTGCTCCCAATTTCTAACTCATCTTCAATAAGTGAAACCCCAATTCCACCGACTCTTATCTCACTTTTTGGATAGGTTCTTGAGTAAAACTTTATACATTCAATAACGTGTTTATTGTCCCAAGTAAATAGACTTGTTATCCAAATCTGAAACGGGTTGTTAAGACCTTCGGGTCTCCCTATACCGATCTGAGTATATACTGAACATCCCTTGTACTTGTCTTTTAGCATTGAAGAGATCTTCATCAATCCTAGAGGTGGGTAAGGAGTTTTTGCTATTGGTTCGACAAGTAGAAATTCATAATTAAACCCCATTAACTTCAATTCTCCCATAACTTAGCTATAGTGACATTAATTTTATGTTTATACAACTCGATCATCTGCTTACTCGTTTCTATAAATGACAGCTCTGATTCAAGTTGCCGGACAATCTCATGCTGCTTTTGCATTGTGGGTAATGGTATGAGAATATCTGAAAGTTGTTGTTTTGTAACACCTTGAATTGTTGAACCCTGACTGTCATTCTTGAATTGTTTGACCTTATCAGCAAGGATATACAAAGCAAACAATGGCAATATTTTATCTTTCTTAAGAACTAATCCTTGAGAATCTTGACTTATACATACATCAAAGTTATTATGAAAAAGCTTACCCAACCCGACCCTTGTAACGACAATTAGACTATCCTTTGGTATCAGATTAGTTGCAGATTCTGATATAGCCTTTTGATTTATGTATCTTCGCGGTATAGCCGTTTTAATGTCTACTATATCTGCGCTAGTAATCCAAGGGATTTCGCCTGTCCAATATTCAGGGATTTTCGTGGATGGAGTGCCTCCACTTAGAATAGCATCACATAGAACTTCAAGGGGAAAAGATTGCCACTCTGGATTTATCTCAATAATTGGTTGCCAGCATTCTACAACTTGCTGAGCGCCATCGATGATTTTTCGATATCTTTCTATTACTGAAACAATCTCTTTTTGGATAGCAAGGGGTGGTAAAGGTATTCTTAATTTTGAGTATTGAGAAATCCAAAATCTCTTATGCTCAATGGCTTCGAATTTGAGCTCTTGCATAACGTAATAAATGTACTTAACATCCGCTTTGTCATTGTTTGGGTGGAGGATTTTCAATGCAGATGACTTAACCTTAAAAGGAAAGTCAACAAGTTTGGTTGCTGTAGTAAAATCATCAAAGATTATTACGGGTAAATCTCCCTGATAAATACCATCTGTGTCGTCTGTATATCCAAGAATAAAAGTTTTGCCTGCTGTTAAAACTGGAACTTTGAAGTGATCTTTGTAGTTCGTAGAAGAGACTAAATACTCTGTCGGTTGTTCGTAGTTAAAACCTCATCTAATGTCACCATCTGCCAGGATGTATGTGTACGGCTATCTTCCACGATATATCTACTCGCACTTAAAATGTATGATTTATGAGCAATCTCGCTTTTCATCGCAGTATGAGCTTTGAGTGTACTTTCCCCCGAAATTAAAATACTCTCCAATGGCTTATTTTGGGCATAACTCGTCAATATTCTTAGGGCATCAGGAGTATCATTCCTGTCGATTTCCTTTCTCTGGGCACCAAGATCAAAACCATCATTTTCTATCTTTACAAAAAGGATTTTATCGGATTTCTTAGCCATCTGTCGATCAATAAACAGGACGGAAGTTTTAACTCCGGAATAGGGGTTGAACACACCTGCTGGAAGGGAGACCACCGCCCACAGGAACCCTTCATCCACCAGTTTCTTTCTAAGTGTTTTATATGCATTTTCACCTGAGAATATAATGCCTTCAGGAATAATGATTCCTGCTTTGCCATCGAGTGTAAGATGTTCCATAATGTAATCCACAAAAAGCACTTCACTGCGAGTTGATTTGATGCTGAACCGGTTATGGGGTTGGATGCCACCTTTGGGACTCATAAAAGGTGGATTGGCAAGAATGCAAGAAAAGTTATCATCCCATCTGTCTTGAGATGAAAGAGTGTCGTATTCATAAATATGGGGTTGATTGATATTATGCAAAAACATATTCACAAGACTGATGCGAACCATATCAGGCGAGATATCATAACCATAGACGCTATCGGCAAGTGCTTTCTTTTCATCGAGAGTAAGCAGATCGCCTTCAATTTCCTCAGTATTGGCTTTGTAGATATGCTTTAAAGCTGAGATAACAAATCCGGCAGTACCGCAAGCAGGGTCGAGAACTGAATCGTTTTTTGTAGGATTAACTACCTGCACAATGAAATCAATGATATGCCGTGGTGTTCTGAATTGACCTGCATCACCTTGTGAACTCATGATTGAAAGCAGGTATTCATAGGCATCACCAAGACGCTCGGAATGGTCGTATTCAAATCCATTAATTTCAGTTAGAAACATATTTAATGTAGTTGGATCACGAAAAGGCAAAAAAGCATTTTTGAAGACGTTACGAAAGAGTTCAGGAATATGGGGATTACGAGCAAGATGTTCGAGTCCCTCAATATAGAGGTTCATTCGCTCCTGTCCACCTATACGGCTGTCGAGGAGGTTGTCCCATGAGTATCGTTCATAATCACCAATGAAAAAGGAAGGTTTGCCTCCTATGGCAATTGAACGTTTATCCATATCATTCATAAATTTATAGATCAAAGCTATGGTGATTTGTTCAATTTGAGATTTGGGATCTGGAACTTTCCCAACCAAAATATCGCGGGCATTATCGAGTTTCTTTTTAGTGCTTTGATCCAACATTTATCCTCATTTCATAAAGTTATTCAGGGGTACGTAATCTTTTACATATTGTGGAATTATGTCCAGCCATCCATTTAGGTATTGCATGTCCTGCAAACCTAGAATTGGATTGGTGGCAAGAGTTGCATATTCTTTGGAGTTGATTATCATGCGGATATTTTCATCGGTAACATACGCTTTGAAGAAGCGTTTGGCATAGGGTACATATCTGCTATCAGGGTGGTGAATGCTAAGAAACTTAGCAAATTCCTCTTCCAGCACCTCGTTTTTAGTTTTGGGTTTATCCATTCTACCGAATACGATATCGAGAATATGACGGAAAGGCAATCGCCAGTCTGTACGCAAAGCTTTACGTAGTTTTTCGAGATCAAGATAGTCTTCAGGCTTGTTAAACACATGTTCTGTAATATAATCCTCGGCTGCTTGATAATCCTCATCATCCATTTTTTCTTTAATGAAAGGGTCATCTTTGATTTGATCAACAAAACGTTCAAACATCTTGCGGTCAACTTTCATGCCTTCAATTCCGATAGCTTTTTCGGTAAAGTCATGAATCATATCATGACCAGTGTAGGTGAATCCGTCAGGTGTTAGTTGATCATCTCTATTCCCTGCAAAACCAGTATCAATGCCTTTACTTTTAGTGATTTGAGGTAAATCTAATACGATATCATAATTGTACTTTTCCTCAAAGTACTCGCAATTTGCAAAGAAATCAAAGAGCCGGAATGCCTCTTTGGGTTTAGAAATGCTAACGTCTTCTCCATCCACGCGATTTGAGTACTTAAACTCATGCTTCCTTGTACCTCTCCCTTTGATCTGCACAAAGTCGGATGGGGAAAAAATAGGTCGAAGCAAAGCAAGATTCAAAATATCAGTACAATCATAACCTGTTGTCATCATCCCTACTGTTACACAAACTCTTGTCCTTGAGTTTTTGTAACCTTCGAGCCAGCGAGTATAACCATTCAGATTGTTGTTCTGAAAATTGATACTCATCTGCTGAGCACCGCTAACGTTAGATGTAATCTGGACAGCAAAATCGGAATTGTACCGACCAGGGAAGTGTATATCTGCCAATTCATTAAGTTGTTTTGTGATTTTGGATGCATGCTTCTGGCTGACACAAAAGACGATTGATTTTCCTATTTCATCAGTAAGGGGATCTCTTAGCGCATGTTGAATAAATGTCTCACAAAATAGGCGGTTTGTTGGAGCAGAGAAAAACTTCCATTCGAAATCTTTGTGTTTATATATTGCCTCTTCCTGAACACCATCTTCGTTGAACTCCATTACGCTATATCCTTCATCAGAAAGAAGCTTTGTGGTAATGTGAGTTCTGGCATCGATTACAACTGGATTAAGCAAAAAACCATCCTTAACACCGTCCAAGAGTGTATATTGAAATGTTGGATCACCTCCTTCACAGCCGAAAGTTTTATATGTATCATGTAGTATGCGTTTTTCAAGGGATCGTGGGTCTTTTTCTTGTAACTCTGAGATATTTACGTTTTTTAAATAGTCCTTGGGAGTTGCCGTAAGTCCGAGTTTATAACCACCGAAGTATTCAAAGAGTGCACGAGCATTGCCACTGATACTGCGATGCGCTTCATCGGATATAACCAGATCAAAATCTGTAGGTGAAAAGAGTTTAAGGTAGTTATCCGAAAGACTCTGAACAGTTGAAATTAAAATATGTGCTTTTTCCCAATCATTGCGGTTCTCTTTGTAAATTTGGATAGTGTAGTCCTTTTTCAAGTATTCAGAAAAGGCTTTTTTAGCTTGGCTTTCAAGTTCCAGACGATCAACCAGAAATAGTACCCGGGAAGCGTTACCGGTTCGTAAGAAAAGACGGATAACTGCAGCTGCAACCATAGTTTTACCAGTTCCGGTTGCCATCTCAAATAAGAATCGATCTTGGTTGTTATCGACTGCTTTTTGAATGCTTTGTACTGCTCTTATCTGATATTCCCTTAAGAGGCGGTAACCACCATCTTGAAGATATTGTTTCCGCTTGGAAAAATCAAGCCAATCTGGATCGCTTTGATAATTTGGGTTTTGGCTTTGCAAGATATAGTCTTCAGAAACTATCTCTGTAACAAGCTTCTTAGGATTAGGCTTAAGATTTCTAATATGCTTTACTGACTGTGGACTTGGGAATTTAATAACAACATAGGGATTACCTTTTTCCAGGTCCCAAAAATAATGGATATTGCCGTTAGATAGCAAAACGAAACGAACGCCTTGCGCTCTGGCATATCGTCTGGCTTGCTCTTTACCGTCCAGAGGGTCTTTGCTTTCACGTTTAGCCTCAAGCACAATAATTGGGAAATGGTGATCATCAAGCAGCAGGTAATCCATAATACCGGTTTTACTATTTTCAAAATCCTCACCTAACTCACAAAGTTGGCTCTTCGTAACTTGTGTGTTTTTCTCAAGATGAATATTTGCTCTCCCATTTTCATCATCAAAGAATCTCCATCCCGCTTCCTCAAGTAGTCTGTTGATTTTGATACGTGCTTTAGCTTCTTTTTCTTTCATTAGCCGCCTCTGAAGGATATCTCTTTGGATAATGCACCTAACTGAGCAAACAGTATCTGTCAATGATAAAATCTGTGGCAGCAGTAGGCAAGCGGATTTGATAAAATCCCCGGCAGTATGTTCCTATCACTCCGAATATGATAATTGGAGTATAGATGGAGCAAAGCGTATTAGTTAGAGTTAAAGAGCAGTTGATCAGGCACGAAGGAATGCGACTCAAACCCTACCGCTGCACAGCAGGTAAACTGACTATTGGGGTCGGTCGCAATCTCGATGACAGGGGGATATCCAAACCTGAAGCAATGCTGCTGCTGGATAACGATATCCTGAACTGTGAAACTGAACTGCTGGAGCATCTTCCTGTTGTCTATACAGGCTTGAATGAAACCCGCAAAGCAGTGTTGATTAACATGTGCTTCAACCTCGGGATATCCGGTCTGCTGGGTTTCAAGAACACATTGGCTTTTATTGGTGTCAGAGACTTCGAGAGAGCAGCGAACAACATGCTGGCTTCTAAATGGGCAAAGCAGGTTGGTCTGCGTGCCATTGAACTGTCTGAGCAGATGAGGAAAGGCTAATGCCTCCTGCATACCCAGTTTCAATTCCGGATGTGTTATCCGTGCTCAATCTTCCGGCAGACATGGAAACCAATAGTGTATTCAAGAATCATGCTCCCTTGGTTCTGGAACTGGTGCGGTTGGTAGTGGTCGATAACTATTACCAGTCTGCCTTTGATCCCAGAGTGGGAGAAGATGATCCTCTCTATATCGCTTTCCGTTATGCCTACTGTTTCTACATGCTCTATTCCACCTGCGAGTTCCTCAATTTAAAGACACTGGGCGAGGGTATCGTCAAGACCGTAGGATTAGACCAATCAGCCACTGAACTACTCACAGGTGCGGAAATAGACGCATTCAAAGCCAACCTCGAGAAGAGGGCACTGACTCTACTCGGTGCTTATCTTAATCCGACCGGGCTTGCCAGGCTGGAGCAGTTATCTCCCAGACCGGCACGTAAACTCCGGGTGGGAGTCATCTGATGGTTGAGACTACTTCTGATGTCACCTTCACCTCTGTGGATGAGATGATGACTGCCATTTATAGAGCTATCTATACTGCTCTGGAGAGCAGACTGCATCTGATCGGTTCCACTATCGATGGCGATGCACGTCGTGAGATATTAGCACAGAACATCTATGACAAAGGTGACTTTTACAGCAATACCGGCTATCTGGTGGAAACCGCTTCCGACTCTATGATCCTGCATGTAGGCTCCAATGTAAAACATGAACCATTCGTACTGGGTGGCAAAGTGCCTTCCTGGACTCCGATCGCTCCCCTGATTGCTTGGGTCGAACGCAAGCACCTGTCCTGGACTGATAAAAAGACAGGCTTGCAACTGACTATCGAAGAGATCGCTTATCTCATCCGGGGCAGGATCAAGCGGGAAGGCATAGCTGCCCGGAACATCTTTGCAGAAGTATTGGCAAATAGAGAGCAGTGGATATTTACTCAGCTTAACTCCATCGAGGTCAGACTATGAATACCACTGACAAATTTATAGCTGACAGGGATAAGCTGTGTGCTGTTCTGCAGACCATTGTCGGGGACAACATCCAGTTCAATAAGGACATCATCCCCAAGAGCTTTCCCTGTGCCATTGTCATCTTAGATACTGAAGTAGGCATCAGACCCACCATCAGCAGATTTACTTCCACTCTCATCACTTGGACAATCTATCTGATTACCAATGCTCATGAAGTAGCTGATCCTGATCTGGCTATCTATATACTCAAAGATAAGTTCAGAGATGATTATCAGACTCACTTCAATAAAGACATACCCTCTGTGGAGTATTATACCTCCAGAGTGGATGGCACCCGACCTGTCCGTATTGCCAAACTGAACGTAACTCCGCAGCAAAGCCTGTCCGAGAGTAAGGTTTAGTTACAATGAAAGTAATGCGGATAGGCAATTACAATGTAGGCATCAGTTCCACCTCTGATCTCTTGGACTCCAAGTACAAGCCAGAGACTATCGACCTTTCCAAATGCAAACGAGTCGGAAAGAGACTGATCTCCAAAGAATCCGAAGCCAAGAAGCTGGTAGCCCAACCCTATGCCATGAGCAAACTCTTAGCTCTGTTGGATACAGATGAGTACCATGCCGGCTGTGTGGATGCCATCACAATGGCAACCGTCCTGCAGTTCGAGTGCAAGAATTCCTCGGTCAATGCCTGGCTCACTTCTGCTGAGTTTCCCGGTACGGAAGACCCGGCCACCATCCTTTCTGAACTGGTGAAGTACTATATCTCCTGCGGTAATGGCTTCCTGATTAAGATGCGTAATCCCAAGGGAGAGTGGGTCGGTCTGGAAAGGCTATTGCCAACAGAAGCGCAGATTGTGGAGAAGTATGATGAGTTCGGGTTCTTCAGGCCTGACTACATCCAAGTCAAGAATAACGTCAAACAGGACTTTACCAATACCGATATCCTGCACTTTCGCAAGAGCACCCATAAGTCCAATGCCTGGGGTTTAGCCTGTCTGCCCATTGCCATCAATGTAGAAATCCTCTCCGAGATTAAGACCTTCGACTATAACAACTTCAAGAACGGTCTGATGATCGATTACTTCGTGATTGTGGAAGGTGGAACGCTACGTGACGGAACTGTCACAGATGAGCAGGGTAATGAAGTTATGACCGATGCCTATACTGAGATAGAGAAAGCCCTGATTGATGTCAAAGGCAATGCCAAGAGTCATAGCACAGTCCTGATTGAAAGTGAAAACAAGGATGTGCATATCCGGCTTGAACCACTGCGCCAGCAGGATAGAGAAGGTGGTTTCCTATCTCTTAAGAAGGACCTGAGGGAAGGCATCTTTGCTTATCACAGAGTCCCGGCACGCATCGTATCTCAACTTATACCGGGACAACTCGGTGGTGATAACACAAGCGATATGCAGATGTTCCACCACTTCGTAATCCGACCTATTCAACAGAGACTGGCTCTCATCCTCTCCAAAGAGTTCAACCGAGAATACCAATGGAATGTCCAACCAACTGACTTCAACTTCGGCGACCTGACCAGTCTGTTTGAGTCTGCTGATGAG
>Ga0247841_10009132_pt1 | contig 13986 bp, 16 predicted proteins | sample LaCruzMarch2015__2_FD_192410 | JGI IMG/M metagenome (GOLD analysis project Ga0247841, IMG submission 192410) | Freshwater microbial communities from meromictic Lake La Cruz, Castile-La Mancha, Spain - LaCruzMarch2015_18m | ecosystem: Environmental > Aquatic > Freshwater > Lake | place: Spain...
ATACGGTGTTCTGGATAGCCTTTAGGAACATATTCAGTGACTCCGGCTTTTAGAGCTTCTTCTTGTCTATCTGAACCGGAGTTCATTATAATTGGAATATCTTTATTAAATTTTCTTATTTCTCGGGTTGCGTCAATACCGTTCATTACAGGCATAGAGTCATCAGTAATAATTAAACCGTAGTCGTTTCCATTTGTTCTTACTCTTTCTACAAGAAGATTTCCGTTTTCAACTGTATCGACTTCAATATGGAGTAAAATGGTAATTAAACGGGCAGAACTTTTTCTTATGCTGTCATTATCATCAGCCAAAATTATTTTTTTCATTTTACTCAAGTGGGTTTGGATCGTTTGTAGCTATTACGCCTAATCCCAGCAAGGTTGCATAATTTGGGCAATCAGTGCAGTTAGTATATGGTGTACAAGACTTAAGAGCTTCGGGACTTCTGTTTACTTTAGGACAGAGAACGGCTCCAATGGCACTCACTCTTTCTTCGTTTCTTTTTCTTCTCTGCTCGAAAGATGTGCTTTCTGGATTTCCACAAACACAGTTATACTGGGGGGCTGCAAGCATGGCATCTCGCTCTAATTCTTGTATATCCGGTCGTGACAAGGGGTTTGTTACCATATTATTTTATTGTTGTTTTTGTTTATTTAGTTTTCGTTCTTTATTTCTTTTTCGTTTTAGTTGCGATGTCGAAAAGCTGTGCGAGAACGGTTGAAAAAAATTCTGTGTTTAGCCAGATTCCGATTTCCTCTTCATCTGATTCGTGCGTTATAATGAAAAAAGTTTGGCTTCTGTCGACGATGTAAAATTTTCCGGTAAGAACCACTTTTATCGGCTGGATTTTGAATTTCTTTATTACAAAATCAATTTCTTCTTCAGAGCCACGCAAAAATAATCTTAGCTCAACTTTTCTTTTCGCCAAAGTTTCAAAAGCTGACTGAAAGACTTTTGGTTTTGCCGCCAAATCTCTCGCGTCCGTGCAAATTATTACTTCTTCTTCTGCGCTGTCAAGAACATCTTTCAGATGATTGAAAATATTTGAACGGCCTTTGATTGATGCAGATAATTCCTCACGTTTTATTGAGGTTATTGTTTCGCTGTGAAGTTTTTGCAGAGCTTCGTATTCAGGAGTTGTCTTCATGTTTGAAAGAACTTCAACTTTTTCTTTTGCTCTTTGCAAAGTATTGTTTTTTAGTTTTTCCAAAACAACTTCTGGTTTTACAGCAAGATATTTTACAGGCTTTCCAATCTTTTGTATAACGAATCCTTGTTTTTCCAAACTCTCGAGAACGTCGTAAGTTCTTGAACGTGGAACATTAGATAATTCAGAAATCTCGCCTGCAGATGCCATTCCTTTTGAAATTAATGCAAGCCAGACTTTCGTCTCATAAATATTAAGATTAAAATAATCCTTTACACGTTTTACTAGTTGTTGATCCATTACCATGAAATTAGTCACTAACTAGGGGTTTATAAATCTTTTGCCTTTGTTGTAATTTGATAGTGAAGACATAATGGGAAAGTTTAAAAATGCGGAGGAGTAGATTTGTTTATGACATTTCAGGATTATAATCCAAGAAGCAAACATAGAAATGAACATTATGTGGGTAAATGGGTTATTATAGAAGTTCCGGGAAGCCATAATACTTATTCGGGAAAATTAGCAAGAGTTGAAGATAATTATTTAATAATTAGTCCATTTTTAGGAATAGATCATATGGGGACAATTAGCAAAAAAATTCTTATTGATGATGAACAGAGTATTCCACGATTTCCAAATTTACCGATAATGACGCCAACAACAGAAGAAAATCTTAGGGCATTTATGAAAAAGTGGGATGAAGAGGAAGAGAGAAGAGTGAAAAAAGGTTTAGAAAAAAAATTTGAGGAAGAAGAATAAAATGCAAACACAAAGACAAACATATCAGCCGAGAGAAAGATTAGAAAATTCTTTGGGAGAAATTTCTCCGACGAGCGAAGAACCAAGAAGAATAGACGCTCTCACTGAAAGAAGTTTTCCTGAACAGGAAGTATATGGTGAGTTATGCTCGCGAAGAGGATTAGAAAATTTAGATGTGACGAATAGGGAAGTTGCTGGAAGATTTTTTTATGATAGTGTTGTTTCAGGATATAGAAAGGCAAAAGATATTGCAAAGGCTACGGGAAGAACAATAAGCAGAGTTTATTTTGCTCCGACGTATAAACGGATTACGGGGGAAGATGGGATTATGTTTCTTTTAACTGAGATGAGACATGGTGTAGCAGCAATGGCTGCAAGTAGTGTCTTTAGTTTTTATAATGTAATGAACAACAGATTTGACGCGATGCCATTTGTTTCTGCGGGAGCAATTATGGCCGTACCATTTGTTTCAAATGGGGCTTCTGCGTTATATGAATTATCAAGAAAAGGAATTATTAATTCTGTGAAATATTTGCGAAGTGTTCCTGGAAAAATAAAAAACCAAATCGCTGACACAAGAGAGAATGTAAGACAAGAAAAAATAAGAAAAGCTGAAGAATCAATACGGGTTCTTGAAAAAAGTTTAGTGGAGTTAAGAAAATCCGGAGAGAAATAAAATGCCCGAAGAAATTTATGGCACGCGAGAGGATTACAAAAAACATATTGTATCGGATGACGCGAATTTAACTTTCTTACATAGATGTTTTAGAAATTCTTTGGTTGCAATTCTGAAAGAGGGCTTGAGTTTTTCTGGAGATGAAATTAACGGAACTGCGACGATGCAACCGAAAGATATTGAATCGGCCGAGGGGCTTTATCGAGCGGGAAAAGATTATGGAGATTCTGTTGCGGTTGTAAAAATTCCGCGAAGTTTATACGGCGGTGGCGATGGAAAAAGCAAAGGTTCTATCATGCGAAAAGAATTAATTTATTTTCATCCTAAAAAAGGAAAATTTACGGTTAGGCCGGAGTTTGTCATCGCGTGGATTGATAGAAACAACGACGAAGCTTATGAAAATCCTTTTTATGACAGACAACCCGTTGAGGGACATGAGGAATTTGATTTTATGTTTGAGGGAACGAGATGAAAAAAGAAAATACACCAAAAGGAAGAATATTGGTCGTCGATGATCACCTGAGCACGATGGAGTATGCTATAATGAATCTAATGAACCGGGGGTATCAGATTCAGACTGCTAATAATGTTGAACGCGCCTTAGATTTAATCGACGGTGGATTTGACATTTATTTAATTGATAGGAATTTTGACCGAAGAGCAGATAGTATTATACCTGCATTGATTGAAGACTGGCAAGCGCAATATCCGAGGACCTATAGCGGTGAACAGATAATAGAAGAAATAGTTAAAAGAGTAAAACCTAAACCGATAATAATCGGGGTCGGGGGTTATGAAGGCATACATGCTGATAAAATTGGAATGGATGGTTGCATTGACAAATTAGCAATTCCCGATGAACTTATTCCGTTGATAGAAAATATTCAGTCAAACCGACGGGTTAGGGGATAAAATGAAAACTGGAAGAATGCATGGCTGGGAAAAAATTGTTCGAGGAATGAAGGCAGGGCCGGATTTTGGAATTCATGGGGCGACTTATGAAAATCTTCAAAGTATTCTTGCGGAAAATAGACGGAATAAAGAAAGCGGAGAGCCGTATTTATATGATACTTTTGGGCATAGGTTTACAATTAATGATAAAACTAAAAGTATCGACGACGAAGAATTTTACAAATGTTTAGTTGCGAGTGTTGGAAGCGCATTATGTTATTCGAAATGTTACGGTGAGCGTTTGATTCAACCAGATGGAAATATTAAATTTACAGATTTTCCCTGTCTTCTTATTGGAATAGATGTAAAAGGAAAATGTTTGTTAGATGCGGAGAATACTAGATTTGATTTCATGGCCCCCTGGATTAAAAAAGGAAATGGGGAAGATATAAAATCTTTTGATATAGGGCATGATTTTTACGGAGGATTGGAAATGGCCGGATTAACTCTTGGACAAAATGAAACTGATAAAATAAATGATAGATGGAAAGATTTCTCTCGAGGAAAACAATTTTTAGGAGGGGGTTTGGTTGCTGCGTTTTTCGCGCAAAGAGAATGCATTGAAAGAATGATTAGAAAAATTTATTGCGAAATGAGGAAATATGGGGGGAAAGCGAAATAAAATGGCACGAACGACTCTTCAAAAAATAATTAAAGAGGAAAGCAAAAGTTGCCCTGTTTTAAATTATGAATTTCAAATATCTGACCCAAAACGCAGAACGAATTTAGATTTACAGGCGGAACTTGTTGTTAATATGGACGAAGAGAATCGTTTAAGAAAAGAATTTGAATTTAATGCAGATAGGACTGTTTGTTTAGGTAGTGGGGTATGCGCTGCGGGATTTTTAGAAGGCATATACTTAGCAGGCAATTATTTGGACTTGGGAATTAATAAGAATTTATTAAATGAGTCATTAATGTGGACTGCGGCATGGGTTGGAGTAATATTTTTGAATAAATTTTCTAAATATCTTCGGTATGATCTGGCACATAAACGCGCAATGAAAAGAGATGCACAGAGATATTATAACTCGCTAAATTCAGAAAAATAATTTTATCCCAATAAATAAGTTTTCACCAGCCAGGCAACAATCATTCCAATAAAAATTCCTGTGGTGATATAAGGCATTGCAGGATAGAATTTTCTTTTTTCTCCGACGAAAAATAAATAACATAACGCGAGAGTTGCGCCGAGAGTTACAATTAAAGCGGGAATTAATCCCCATGCGAGCATTACGACTCCGGAAGTTATTATTGGAAAAACGACGTCGCCACCGCCGAGAATTGCGATATTGACTTTCATTTGTTTTCCTTTTCTCATTAAGGATTTGGATTTTTGGGCTGCAAGTTTATATTTTTTTAATTCTTCGCGCTGTTTTTTTGAAAGATAAGGAACGAAAAATCCAGAAAATATTTTTACTTCTTGAATTTGATAAGTTGCCATTTTTTGCATGAAGCCGGAATGCCAAACAGCGTAAATATCGTAGATTGAAATTAAAACCAAAACTATCGCAATTGTGTAAATGTTAAAAAATGAAACGAAAATTACTGCGATTCCGGGATAAATCAGAAGTTCGGTAAAATTATGAATAATTGTGTCGCGCTTGAAAATTTTTAAAACAGAAAGAACAAGAGAAAGAGCGAGGACAAAATAAACGCTGTAAGAAAAATTGAAAAATGCGCCTAAAGAAATTGTCAAAGAAAGCAATACTACGAGAAACATCCAGATTCTAATTATCCATTTCGAAAGTTTTGACCTTAGAAGAATTAAAAAAATCGCGAGAGCGACGACGAACGCGATAACAAAATTAAGTAAGGAAAACCCCGGGTTTTCCGTCGGAGTGTTTTGAAGCCCGTAGGGCAAAGCTGCTCCTGGAAGAGAATAAAAATTAACAACATAAAGACCAATTAATTGTGTAACTATAAACATCGCAAGCAAAATAAGTGTAATTTTTATAGTGTGTTTCATAAAACAGATTCACCTCGAGATAATTGAGTAAGAGTGGTTTTTAAATTATTGTTTGCGAAAAGTTATTTCAGTCTCAACGAATCCAACATGCGTGGGACGTTTGTTTCGACTTTGGCTTGTTTGTAAACGCTCGAAGCGAACTCAAGTGCCTTTGAAACTTCGCCGTGAACGACGATAACTCTTTTTGCTTTTGGTTGTGTGGAATTTATGAAGGCCATCAATTCATTTCTTCCCGCGTGAGCTGATAAACCACTTATTGTTTCAACCTGAAAATTAATTGTTACGTTTTCATCTTTTCCGTCGTTGTTCATTCTAACTTCTTTCATTCCTTCCTGAACATTTCTTCCGAGAGAACCCTGGCCTTGATAACAAACAAAACAAATTCCGTTTTTTGCATTTCCTGCGAACTCTCTAAAATATTCTACGGACGCGCCGCCCATTAACATACCAGAAGTTGCTAGAACAATACAAGGGCAGCCCTCAACAACTTGTTTTCTTTCCATCGCTGAACCAACTCTATTGAATGTGTCAGACGAAAAAGGATTATTGTTTTGGAAAATTTGATTTTTCATTGTTATACTCAAAAAATCCGGATAGGCAGTGTGAATTGCATTAATATCCCAAATCATTCCGTCGATATAAATAGGAACTTTTTCAACCAAACCTTTTTTCATCGCGTCGTCTAAAATCAGCATTGTTTCCTGAGCTCGGCCCAAACCTAATTCGGGAATTAAAACTTTTCCGCCGTCCTTAACAATTTTATTTACAAAATTTATTAATTTTTCTTCAGATTCTTTTCTCGGAGGAAGTATATCATCTCTCGCTCCATAAGTTGATTCGATAATCATTGTTTCCAATCTTGGAAAATATGTTGATGCAGGATTCAGCAAACGCGTTTTCGCGAATTTGAAATCGCCGGTATAAAGCAAATTGTGCAAACCGTTTCCGATGTTTATATGAACCATTGCGCTTCCGAGAGCGTGGCCCGCATTGTAAAATGTAATTCGAATGTCGGGCGTTACGTCGGTAACTTCGTTATAATCCAAACAGATAGAATGTTTTACCATCGCTTTAATGTCCGTTGAAGAATAAAGCGGTTGCGCGGCTTGTTTGTACGCTACGCCGATAAAATCCAACGCGAGCAAAGATGCAATATCTCTCGACGGTGTTGTTAAATAAACCGGGCCCTTGTAACCCATTTTGTATAAATAAGGAATTAAACCGCAGTGATCGAGATGCGCGTGAGATAAAATTACAGCGTCTAACTGATTTATATCAAATTCTGGAACTTCAAAATATGGAAACTTATCTTTTCCCTGCGAAGCAACATCTATTCCACAGTCAAGCAAAATTTTTGAAATTGGAGTTTGCAAAAGAAAACATGAACGGCCGACTTGTCTTGCGCCGCCGAGAAAACTAATTCTTACCCACTCGTCAATTTTTTCAGGATTCCAGTCCTGATAAATTTTTTTTCCGATTCCGTCGAGAAATTTTCTTCGATAATTATTATTTTCATATAAAACCGCACGAATATTGTCTGTGATTTTACTTTCAATTGCGGGACTTCGTTGTATTTCGGGAGTCCAAAAAGTTTTTTGTTTTATATCCTGAACTATTGAGCCACTTTTTCCGATTACTAAGCCGGGTTTTTTTGCCTCGATGACCACAATGCTTCGCGGAGCATCAAAAATTATATTTGTCAATTCGGCTTCTGCAGGAACTATCTCTTTGATTATTTTTTCGGTTTCTTCCTGCGATAAAAGAATTTTATCTGAAGCACGAAGTTCAATTCTTTTTTTTATTTTGTTTACAATTTCTTTAACCTGGGTTTCACTATTATTGAAAAAATTTCTATCGTCTGTGTATAGAACAATGTTGGCCCCCTCAAATTCGGCATCGCCGACGGATTTTGGCAACTCGTTCAAGATATTCTTTATAATGTCAACCATATTCTTATTCTCTTTTATTATAAGTCACTTCAATTTTCTGATCAATAACCTTTTTTATTCCTTCTTTCGAAAGAGTATAAACTTCAATTCCTCCACCAGAAGCAGAGTCTCGTTGTGTTGATGATTTAATTGCTTCGACCGCTAATTTTACGGCTTCATCTAAAGTTATTGAATCATGATATTGTCTTTCAAGCAAACCTAAAATGAATGGCATTCCTGAAGAAAAATTTGCGTCGAAAGTTTTTACTTTCATTATTCCGCCCGCGGGCTCAACTGTGTAAAGCTCTGCGGTGCCATCTTCGTTAACTCCGGCCACTAAATTTCCAACGATTCGTGGAATCATTGAAGGCTGACGTATTCCCTGAAAAGCTGAAAGCGCAATAAAATTTGCTGACTCTTTTACCGTCGGGCGACGCTTTGAGCGAAGTTCTTTCAATCTTAATTCTGCGGCGATAACTTTCGCAGAAAATTGTGCGTCTGAAACACTTCCGGTGTTTGCCATAAGAAGATAATCATTTATCTGATCTATTTTTTGATAGTCTTTATCCATAATCATATTTCCAGCTGTAACTCTTCGATCTGCCGCTAGAACTACGCCTTCTTTACAGACAATTCCTACAATACTTGTTCCTGTTTTCAAAACAGAATTTTTTAAATCAAAATCCATGTCAATATTCCCAGAATTTATGTTTTTTATAAAAGCCTGCAGTTTATAAAGTTTACTCTGCCGAAAAAATTGGTTTAGAGTTAATAATTTCAGCGCGGGCAACACCATTCTCTTTTCTTATTTTTATAATATTTTCAACAAAGCTTTCTATTTTTTGCTCATGGCTGACGAGAATAAGCTGTTCGGCGTTTAATTCCTGAAGAACGTCGCGCATTTTGTCGAGCTGTTGTTCTGAAAATCCGTCGGTCGGCTCATCTAGAATAATTAAATTTTTTGTTTTTATTTTGCTCATTATCGAATTTATGACTTGGTTCAATGCTAAACGATAGGCAAGAGCAATCGCAGTTCTTTCTCCCCCAGATAAATAAGCATAATCTGTTTCATAACCCTGCTGTTCGATTATCGGAGAGAATTCTTCGTCGAGAGTTACGGAAAAAGAATCTGAAACAAGAATCTTAAACCATTCGTCAAAAAGTTTTGAAAATTCCATTCTCAGTTTTGCCATAACACTTTTTTCAACGAAAGAAATCATCGGAATAAAATTATCTGTAAGCCAAGATTCTACGCCTTGAAGATAAATTAATTTTTTTCTAGCCTCTTCTTTTCTTTGTATCTCTTCTTCAATTTCTTTTATATTCTCTTCAGTAAATTTTATTCCTTGAGAAATCTCAGCCTTTTTTATTTCTGCCGTTTTTTCTTCCTTTAGAGAATTCTGCAGAATTTCGTTCTTTTGATTAAAAATTAAGTCAAACTTAGAAAGTTCAAAAATAGATTTCTGAAGTGTTTCCAATTGGGATTCAAGAATAGAACTGTCTTTTTTCAGATTGGTAATTTCCTTGTCAAGCTCGGTTATTCTTTTCTTTCTATCATCAACTCCTTCAAGACGTATCTTTTTCATTTTCATTTCAGATATTTCCTTTTCTAATTTGACTGAAGAATCATCTAATTTTGTCATCTCAAGCATAAGACTTCTCTTTTTTTCTTCGAGCTCAGAAATTTGTTGTAAATTTTGGTTTAAATCTGATTCAATTCTAAAAAAAACTTTTTCTTTATAGTTCGAATTTACATCCTGAAGACAGGTTGGGCAAATTTCCAGAGTCTTCATTTTTTCTTTTGTTTTTTGAAAATCAGAATTTTTTATTTTTAATGATGCTATCGAGGTATTAATTTCAAGGTTTAGTTTATTGAACTCATCTTTCTTATGTTTGTTTTCTTGAAATTTTTTTTCTAGTTCTTTAAATTCGCTTTCGCTGAAAGCAAGTTTCATCATTTCATTAATATCTGAATTAATTCTCCGAATTTCTCCTTCTATGCTAGAAATTCTTTCTTTTTTTGTTGCGAGAAGTATTTTGCTCTTTTCAACTTCTTTTTTAAAATTGTCACGCTCGGATATTTTATCTTTTATGTCTTTTATCTCGGATTCTATGACTATTCTTTCGCGAGTTTTTTCTTCAAAAAAATGTCTAGCAATTTCAGATTCTTTTTTGAGCTGGTCGAGTCTGGAAACTTTTTCTTTTAGAGAGGATTTTTTCATTTCTATATCTTCAACATAACCCTGACTTTTTCTAATATCTTCGCGAAACTTTGAGGCGATTGTGTCGGCATTTTCTATAATTTTTTTATATTTGTCTACGCCAAAAACATGGCGTAATGTGTCAAGACGGATTTTTGCATCTTCAAGAATAATCTGCTTCATCTCTTCCTGCTGTGTATAAACTGTAAATCTGTAAAGAAGATTTGTTTTTTTTGTGAATTCTAACGGATAATCGAGAAGATTCAAAATTTTATTTTTTAGTTCTGTAACTGAAAGCTCTGTTTTTTCCCCGCCCTGAATTAAATAGGAAGTTTCCTGTGAGACGGTTTTTCCGCGCTTCAAATTTCTTTCTATCCCGAATGAATTTTCGTCAACCTCTATTTCAAGAAAAACTGAACCTTCGTCCTCCCCATTTCTCAATAAAGCGTTTCCTCTCTGGCCCGGCTGCAAACCAAACAAAGCGAATTCTATCGCTAATAAAATTGAAGTTTTTCCTGAGCCGATGTCGCCGGATAAAAGAGTTGAACCTGTCTTGAAATCCAGTTCCAAATCAGGATAGCTTCGTATGTTGTGAAGTTTTATTTTTTTTAATATCATTTTATGTCAAATATTTTTTTTACCTCCCCAATTAAGCGCTCTTCAAACGAGGCGGATTTTTCATCTTCGTGTTTATCAATTGAGAGCGCGGAAATTAAATTTTTGGATAAAGGATCGAAATTAGTTTTTTTATCATTCTGATATTTTGAAATTATTTCCTCCTCTATGTTTTCCATATTTTCTGAATGAATTTCAATTACCTGCTCTTCTTTCAGGAGCTGGGTTGTATTTCTCAAAAAAGAGAAAACATTTTTCGACTTTGCAAACCTTTCAATTTCAGCGAAATTTATGTCTGAATGTTTGCCAACTTTAAGATTTCCTGAAACTCTAAGCAAAATAATTTTGTTTGCAATATTGGTTTTGTCTAACTCAGAAAGAATTTTTTGTGTGCCCATCAGGGCGTCGTTGATTTCTATATCGAAGACTTTGACGTCTTTAAGTTTTAGAGGAATTCTTTTTATCATGTTTATGTCCGTATTTACAATATAGAAACTTCCTTCCTGCAAATCTTCGAGCTCCTGAAAATTATTAGGAAAAATCGGACCGGAGTAAACAAAATTATTTTCGTTGAAATCAATATGCAAATGCCCGAGGGCATAATAGTTTGCTTTCGGCAAGGATTCTTCTGAAATTGATTCTATTGGAAGAGTTCCGACGGCAGAAGAAATTGTTGTATGCAACATCAGTATTTTATAAAATCCAGGAGTTTCGTTTAATTTTATTTTTTTTAAGTCTTCAATTTCCAGGCCAGATTTTTTTCCAGGATAGCCATAAATTGCGACGTTTTTCTCTAAAGTTGGCTGAAGAATAATTTGATTTTCCCTCTCTTCAAATCGCGAAACGTTTTTGCAAAATCCGGAATTTTCAAGAACATCCAAAAAAGTTTTTCCTGAAGCAGAAAAATCGTGGCTTCCTGCAATTAAATAGCACGGAATTTTTGCCTGAAATAATTTTCTAAACTCTTTGAAAGTTTCTTTCAAAATTTCAATCGGAGGATAGGCAGAATCAAATAAATCTCCGGCTATCAAAATGAAGTCTACACCTTCTTTTATTGAATGATCTATCGCGAAGCGAAAGCTCTCTAGGTTCAGTTGCTGAAGTTCTGGCTGTCTCCAAGAGCCAAGATGGCAATCACCTAAGTGTGAAAATTTTACCATAAAATTATTGTTATTATAGATTTTATAAAGATAGTTGTGGCGAAGTTAAAATGATTTTAAAATATTTAATTATGGGATAATTAGTCTTTCTTTCTTACTTCTTCAATTTTTGCAGGATAACTGGTCTTACCATAAATTAGAACCAGAGCCCGATTAAGAAAATCGAGAAGTTGTTGGTCGGTAAAACTATCTGGAGAAATCATTTCATTATTTATTTTGCCTACAATATCGTCTAATTCCTGTACCCCTGTTCTATTCTGCTCGGTGACTGCTTCCCCATAATGTTGGGGGAGATATCTTTCTTCATACTTTCTTAATGGATGTTTTTGACATCCTCAAAAAACATTGTCTGATTATATTTAATACCACCTATGGTCATTTGTAACAAACAAAATTCATTAAAATAATCGTGACTTACTCCCGTTACTGAATCAACTTGAGGTACTTTTGCCATAATTGGGAAGTAAGGCTTTTATTAATAAACCTTTTTACTTATGAACATTAAATAGTTTATCTCGCAATCTCCCAAACATAAAGCTCTTCGAAGAAAATCTTTTTTGAGGCAAGTTTTTTAACGCTTTTGAATCTGGAAAACTCATTTTTTATTTTACTCATCGGCGTCAAAGAGCTAGTTAATAATAAAATTTTTCCGTCTTCTTTTAGATGAGTGCGAGATTGTTTGAGAAATTTTAAAATTATTTCGTCTCCGTTTTTTCCGCCGGTTGTTGCCTTTTGAGAATCTTTTGGTTCGTGTTTGTCGAGTGGGAGATAAGGGGGATTAAAAATAATAAGATCAAATTTTTTTGAAGGGGGAATTTTATCGAAGAGATTTGATTTTATAACTTTGGATTTTGGAAAATGTTTTTTTAGATGCTCTATTGATTCTTTGTCAATGTCAATAAGAGTTATATTTTCTGGAAGAATTTTATTCTCTATTAATTTTTTTGATTGAATGCCGGAGCCGGAGCCCATGTCGAGAATTAGAGAATTTTTTTGAAGTGATTTTAAAACTTTTGGAATCTGTTCGGCTAAGAAAAAAGAATCGTCTGAAGGTTCATAAATCATTTTATGGAAAAGGCAAAGCATCAGGCGTTGCTGGAGGGAAGAAAATACTGAACACGCCCAAGAAATATAATATGAATGCGCCGCCGATAACAAGCAAAAATAAAATTATAACCATAATCCACAAAAATACTGAGCTCTTTTTTTGTGGCGGTTGCGATTGAGTTGTAAGAATCTGTTGGGGTTGAATTGGTTGAGTGGTGGGAAGAGGTTGAGCAGAAGGTATCTGAGTTTGAGAAGTTGCAGAAGTTTGTGGGGATTGTTGAATTTTTTGAGAAAGTTGTTTTATTGATTGCTGTGAAACGAGAGAGGTTTGCGCAGAATCATCTCTCGGCGGGGGCGAGACAATTCTAAAATCCTTTACATTAATATATTTTGCAGCCTCTTCAACTTCATCAGGAGAATAACCAGAATTAATAAAACTCTTCTTCGCCTGTTCTATCGACGAGCCGTGTTCAATGGCATTTTTCAGCCCACCTAAAATATCTTGTCGCACCATCTTATTATAAATTGAAGAAGTCAGTGATTAAAAAGGTTACGGATTTGAAAATTAAATTAATTTCAGCAATCGTCCGTTTGAAGAAAGATGCGAGGTCTCGCCGAGTTTATATCCCATCTCGGATGCGAGTTCTATCAGCGGAGAAATTTGTTGGATTGTTCCGTGAGAGGGAATTATATTTTCGGGTTTTGTAAATTCAATTAAATCGCGCAGGTCTTCTCTTCCGCCGTGGCCGGAAACGTGAACATCGGTTTGAATTCTTACTCCTTTTTTTCGCAAATTTTTATCCATCTTTTCTCTTGCTTGAATATTTACGGGCGTTGGAATAACACTCGACGCGAAAATAACATTGTCACCCATTTGAAATCTAAATGGAGTTTCGTCGTTGGAAATTCTGTCTAACACAGCGCCAGGCTCGGCCTGATGGCCCGTGCAGATTACTAAATATTGTCCTTTAGTTTTATTTAATTTTTTTAAGAACGAGTTAACTTCTCTTTTGTAAGTGCAGACGAGCGCTTGTCTTCGGAATGAAGCGAGGCCGACTTGTTCAGCGCATTTTGTATATTTATTTAAACTTCTTCCGAGAAAAACAGGTTTTCTGTGCAGCTTGTTGCTGAATTCAACAATGCTTTTTATTCGCGCGATGTGCGATGAGAATGTTGTGACGAATAATGCTGAACGTCTATCACGAACGGAAAGAATTGCATCTTCAACCATATTTCTTGCGACTCTTTCGCTCGCAGTTTTTCTTTCGTTGTCCGAATATAACGCGTCAACGACGATGGCTTTCACTCCTTTTTTTCCTAACTCTTGCAAGCGACGATAGTTTGGAGGAGCACCGATTATTGGATGATTATCAAATTTAAAATCTAAAGTGTATAAAAAAATTCCTTCCGGTGTATGTAATGCAACCATTGCAGTTTGAAGAGTTGAGTGTGTTGATGTTATGAATTCAACTTTGTAATCGCCGGATTTTCCGTGAACAATGTAAGAACTGTCAAGAGAAATTTTTCTTCTTC
>Ga0247841_10009133_pt1 | contig 13985 bp, 16 predicted proteins | sample LaCruzMarch2015__2_FD_192410 | JGI IMG/M metagenome (GOLD analysis project Ga0247841, IMG submission 192410) | Freshwater microbial communities from meromictic Lake La Cruz, Castile-La Mancha, Spain - LaCruzMarch2015_18m | ecosystem: Environmental > Aquatic > Freshwater > Lake | place: Spain...
GCTGTAACAAGCTCATTGAATTAAAGTTTTTCTAGAATTAATATCTTACTAAGCTCGCCAATAGGTTAGCTGAAATTCACTCCGAGCTAAAGCAGGGCAGTTTTCTTTCAGCAGGCGAGCTTATAAAGAGTTTTTAGATAATCAGTTCCAAGCCTAACTCGCCGATTACTAACAGCCCCTCCTGCAGTTAGGTGCCCTACAACTCTTTCTGATAGATAACTTCCAAAATCCATGTCTTTACAAGGAAATAAGGCTTAAAAACAATTTATATTCTAGAAAATATATATTATAAGATATGTATAACTGCGCAGGATATATACCTCTTGTAGCAGTTAGACAGATAGACAACTGCAAAATGCCCTATAATCTATGCAATTATCTATACTATAAACAGCTATCTTGCATATTTTGCAGCCTCTGCACTATGAATAAAATCAGAAACTTTTGCTCTTACTACTTCCTTAACATCTCCAAAACCCTTGGCATCTGAACAAACCTCATTAAAATGTTTGCCCTTCCCCACAATTGCAGAGAGATTATATTTGCCTTTAACAACAGAATAAACAGTATAAACAACATTAAAATGTCCTACAGGAGCATTAATTAACTCAACCCAGTATTTTGCTACACTAACTGGTTTTTTCTCTTCAAGAAGTTCTGCATTTCTATGCTCAAAGTAACTTTCTGCCCATGCAAAAACACCCTGCATTTTCAACAACATTTCATCAACCACTAAATCTTTATGTCTTGGAAGTTTTCTCCCCTTAAGACTAACAACATCAAAAATCCTACTTTCATCCCCATCATCTTCTTCCTCACCACTTAATCTTAAAGCAACTGCTTCTTCTAAATCAGAAACATGCTCTGTTTTATCCTGTTTTCCAATAGTATCCTTTATAATTTCCACGCCTTCTTCACTCTCAGCTCTCCTCATATAACTCTTAGAAAAAGCCTTACCATCATCCTGCACATTTCCCAATCCTTGCTCAGATCTTCCTTTCATCAAAATACTATAAAATTAAGGTTTATAAATTTGATTATACTTGAAAATATATAATAAAATGGAAATAATAAACACAGAAAACCCGAACGAAGCAAGAAAGCAGATTGAAAAATTTGCAAAAGAAAACAAAGAAGTAGTTGTACAAGGAAAAAGTATTGACTTCAACAGAATAATCCTAGAGAATAAAAAAGTAAACATTTTAATTCTGCAACACATAAATAAAAAAGACAAGCTAAAACAACAGGATTCTGGCTTAAATCAAGTGTTGTGTAATTTAGCAAAACAAAACAACATAGTTCTAGCAATTGACTTTGCAGAAATTCTAGGAGAAGAAAAAAAAGAAAAAGCAAAAATCTTAGCAAGATTAAATCAAAATATAAAACTAGCGAAAAAAGCAAAAAATAAAGTTAAAATAATTAACATAAAAGACAAAGACAAAAGAGATATTTTCTCATTCCTGCTAACTCTTGGAATGGATACTAAGACTGCTAAGGACGCTGTTAGTTAAGCAGCAAAAGCCTGTAACTTATTTTCAGAACCAGAATAAATATTATATCTAACAGGATAAATTCCAAATTTTTTAGGCCAGTCAATAGAGACAGTACTATCCTCACCATAACCCAAATGTCTTACCTTGAGTAAATCAATATCAGGAACAGCATAACCAAGTTCTATTTCAACGCCAATAAATGGATTTAGTTGTTGTGAAAGCAGAATTCTATTTTTAAGTTCAACTTGTTGCGAAATTCCCCAAACTTTAATATCATAGGCTCTTATTCCTTCAAACTCTTCTCTTAATCTTGAGGAATCCATTCCCATAACTGAATTTCTCTGCTTACCTTTTTTTATGGCTTTAATTTCTTCTTCAATTACCAACTCAAAACCCTCAGGAATATAAATATATCCCCATCTTGGTTTGAACAAACCTTTATCTTCAAAAAAGTGTAAGGTGTCATCATAAGCTCTTTCAAAATCCTTGTTTTTAAACAATTCCAAAATTTTATCGGGTAATGCATCTGCCATATGAATCTAAACAATTAATTGTTTTTAAATAAATGTGTAGTGGAAAATAACTATTTAAAAGATATTTTTGGTAAATATCAACCAAAACTAATTCCAGCATAACCAACAACAGAATCCCACTTATCAACAACATCTCCAGAAGTATAATACTCAACAAGTTTTGCCTTCCAGTTTTTTATCTTGGCAATCTCACTAATAATAGTTATGCCATATAAACCACAAATAGTTGACTTAGAAGCCAACTCAAAAACTTTTTTTGAGTTTTTATTTAAAATATTAATTATAATTTCATTATCAAAGTAATACAAATTCTTCTTTATCACTTCTGAAATCTTGTGTTCTTTTTCTGATTTCTGAAGGTTAGAAAAATCTAATTTTTCTAAATCTCCATTAAAAGGATAAAAACCATAATTTGCACCATAATGAGTAAAATCACTTGAAATAATTAATCCTATATTTTCATCAATAAATGCAGAAACAATAGAAGCAACCCCGACACACTCTTCATAACTCAATCCAGAAAGTAAAATTGGAACTATTGAAAACTTTTTCTGACTCTCTTGTAAAAAAGGAAGCAGAACTTCAATTGAATGTTCTTGATTATGTGGAAGTTCGTCAACAGCAACATCTAAATCTTCTTTTTTCAATTTTTTTAATATTTTCTCTCCTAAAGCAAGATTATTTTTAACAATTCCAAGAGGAGTTTCAAAGTCTGCAGAAGAAAAACTAACCCGTGCACCTAAACCAGAATGATTAACTCCTAAAATAATAAAATCTTTCTTCTGCCTAAATCTTCCTAAAACATCACCCATTAACTTTCCTGAAAACACATACCCTGCATGAGGAGAAATACAAGCAGAAATATTTTCATTTTTCTCATTCAAATACTCTTTAACTTCATCCTTTAAGTCAGTTTTATCTTCAGGATAAAACTGGCCTGCTACAACTGGTTTTCTAATTGTCATTATTTAAACTCCCTATTTTAAGTTTGCTAAAATCCTTTCTAATTTCTTCAACTTCATCAAAGGTTATAGAATTAATCTTATCTTTAATTTTAAGGATAAACTCGCTAATTTTTCTTATATCTATCTCAACCTTTCTGTTTTTCAAGTAATATTGATTGTCTATTCTAAGTTGTTTGTCAAAATCAAGAAGATCAAATGAACCCTTTGGCAAAATCCCTTTTTCTTCCAAAAATCTGCTTACCTCAATAGTACAATCATGAATCTCACACTTAATACCTATCTTTTGTAATAAAGCATAAACTGCAAAGTATTCACAATAATATTTAGTTGTTGCAAGCCAAATTTTAGACTTGCCTTCAAGATTTTGCAATACAGAAAGTGTTTCTTCAGAACTTTGTAGATAATCTCTAGCTAGATTATCATTTGGCTCAACTATTTTTATACCTTCTTTTTTATTGAAACACCAGTTTATTTTTCTAGCATCCATTTTACAAAGTATTCAGAATTTTTTATTATTAAATGTTTCTTTATTATTTCTTTCTTAAGCACGTCGCTTAATTCTTTTAAATTATTAAAATTTATTATATGAAACTTGATTTTAAACTTGCTTTCAAAATCAGATATACCTTTCTTATCAATATTCTCAGAAATAATCAAATCAATATCATTGGCTTCTTTAAGGTTTACAGCAGCAGAACCAAAAATTAAGATATCTTTATTATTTAAAGATTGCAGAAATGAAGTAATTTCTTTTAATAGAAGATTTCCTTCACAGGCAGATATTAATCTTTCTTTCTCACATACTACAAGGTAATTTGAGATAAAAGGATTGTTATAATTTAATTTGTAAAGTGTAAGTCTGCCTTTTTTACTTTTTATTAATATCCCTTTTTTCTCAAGATTATTAAGATATATCCTCATTGTCGGATGAGGAATCTTAAGCTCCCTAGAAATCTCTGCAAGATGTTTCCATTCTTCTTCGTAAAGAAAAGGTTTTAAAAGAGAAAACCTACTAAACTCAGTTATTGTTATATTCTTAACCATATGGTTATATTATTAACCATTACTATTTAAACCTTTTGATTAGTTATGCATAAGAGAATTATCTAACCAGAATAGCTACGAGAATTAGGCAACTCATCACTATAAAAACCCTTAATAACCTCTCTCCAAGAAGCACCAAATGTTCGTGGTTCATAAATCCCAGAGTAAAACCAATCAATAACTACTTTTTCAACGCATGACTCAATCAAATTAAGAGGCTTATGAACAACTGCTATTTTAATTCCAGTACAAACTTTACTCAATAACCCATTTTCAGGCGCTTCATGATTCTGGCTCTGTTTCATATCTACTTTGTCAATCTCTAATTTATAAATCTTTTCTTAATTAAAATATTAGTCAAACCCAAGCTTTTTAAATTCCTAATTCCTGCTAAACTAATGGAACAAGAGGAAAAGATAATAGAAAGTCTAAACCCAGATGAAAGAGCAATTCTCCCACATATAGGAGAAAAAGACTTAAAGATAATATGCTCAAAAACAGGTTTTGATGAAACAAAAGCGCTAAGAGCACTGCAATTTCTCTCAAATAAAAATATAGTAAAAGTCTCAAGCACACAAACAAAAATAATAGATCTTGGAGATAATGGCGTAGTTTATCTCAAAAATGGACTTCCTGAAAGAAGACTTTTAACACTAGTTTCAGAAAAACAATCAATCCCATTACAACAAGCTCAAAAAGAAGCAAAACTTTCTGACAATGAATTTAAAGCAGCACTAGGCGCACTAAAAAAGAAAGCCCTAATTGATTTAAAACAAGGAAATATAGTATTCACAGCAAAGGCAAGTGAAATAGTTAAAAAAACACTAGAAGAACAATTTATAGAATCTCTTCCATTGCCTTTTGATAATCTAAAACCAGAACAAAAGTTTGCTTATCAATCACTAAAAGACAGAAAAGATATTATAATTCTTGAAGATAACAAACAAGTCAGCATAGAAGTTCTTGAACTAGGAAAAAAGTTATCAAAACAAGATTTAAGCAAACACAAAGACACAATAGAAGCTTTAACAACAGAAATAATAAAATCAGACTCATGGAAAAATAAAAAATTTAGAAGATATGACATCACCTCTCAAGTCCCTTCTATTTCAGGAGGCAAACGCCATTTTGTTTCACAAGCACAAGATTATGCAAGAAAAGTCTGGACAGAATTAGGATTTAAAGAAATGTCTTCAAGTTTAACTCAAGTAGGATTTTGGAATTTTGACGCTCTATTCACAGCCCAAGACCATCCTGTAAGAGAAATTCAAGACACTTTCTATATAAATCTGAAAGGAAAACTTCCTGATAAAAAAATAGTTGAAGATGTAAAAAAAGCCCATACACAAGGAATTGGTGGAAGCAAAGGCTGGGGTGGAAAATGGGATGAAGAAGAAGCAAAGAGAGTTATTCTAAGAACCCACACAACTTGCTTATCAGCAAAAACACTTGCCTCACTAAGAAATTCAAAAGATAAAACAGGAAAATTCTTTGCAATAGGCAAATGTTTTAGAAATGAGACAGTTGACTGGGGCCATGGATTTGAATTCAATCAAACAGAAGGAATTGTAATAGACAAAAATGCTAACTTTAGAAATTTGTTAGGTTATTTAAAAGAATTCTTCAAAAAAATGGGATTTTCAGATGTTAAATTCTATCCATCATATTTCCCATATACAGAACCAAGTGTAGAAATTTATGGATTTAATAATGAAAAAAAAGTCTGGATGGAAATAGGAGGAGCAGGAATGTTTCGTCCAGAAGTTACAATTCCACTATTAGGAGAACATATTCCAGTATTAGCCTGGGGTCCTGGTTTTGATAGAAGTTTGATGAATTACTATAATATTCAAGATTTGAGAGAATTATATAAAAATGATTTGTCTCAACTAAGAAAAATTAAATTTTGGATGAAATAAAAATGAAAATTTCAGAAAACTTAAAAAAACTAATGGAAAATAGCACAATCGCCCTAGCAACAGTTAATGATAATAATACTCCAAGAAATATTGCAATGGAAATAAATAAAATTGAAGGAGATAAAATAATAATAACTGATAATCATATGCAAAAAAGTTTAGAAAATATAAAGAAAAATCCAAATGTAAGCCTTGTTTTTTGGAATAATGAAGTTGGTTTTAGAATAGATGGCATTGCAGAATATCAAGAAGAAGGAAAATGGTTTGATTTTGTTAAAAATTTAGAAGAAAACAAAGGATATTCTCCAAAAGGAGCATTAATCATTAAAGTAAATGAAATAAAAGCACTCGCAGGGTAAAATGAAAAAACTATTTAAAAACTCAAACGCCTGCCTTCGCAGGTTCAACTTATCAAGAGTTTTTAAAATCCAGAAAATCACAGGATTTTCTGGCTCTTTCGCACAGGAGGTGTGCTCAAGATGGCAGGAATAAAATTTTCAAGAAAAGAATTTGAAAAACATATAAAGATAACAGAAGAAATAAAAGAAAAGATAAACTTATTTGGAACTCACCTCGAAAATGTAACAGAAGATGAGATAGAACTTGAAATTCTCCCAAATAGACCTGATTTATTCTCACTCCAAACTTTTATAAAAAGTTTCTCAGCTTTCTTAGGCAAAAATACAGGATTAAGAGAGTATAAACTAAATAAACCAGAGAAAAACTATGAAGTAATCATAGATAAAAGTGTAAAAGATGTCCGTCCTTTTACAGCCTGTGCAATTGTAAAAGGAATGAAGTTTGACGACGAAAAAATAAAAGAAATAATAAATATTCAAGAAAAAATCCACACAACATTAGGGAGAAATAGAAAGAAAATAGCAATAGGAATCTATCCTTTAGAAAAAATAACTCTCCCAATAAAATTTGAAGCTCGTCATCCTAAAGATATTAAATTTATCCCTCTTGAAATGGATAGAGAACTAAATGGCTTGCAAATTTTACAGCAACATCCAACAGGAAGAGATTATGCCCATCTTTTAGAAGGCTGTGAAAAATTCCCTGTTTTTGCAGATGCAAAAGGAAAAATTCTAAGCATGCCTCCAATTATAAATTCCCATGAAACAGGAAAAATATCAAAAGATACAACAGATATTTTTATTGAATGTTCTGGATTTGATTTTAATATTCTTAAAAAAACACTAAATATTCTTATTGTAATGCTGGCTGAGATGAATGGCAAAGTCTATCAAATGAAACTAGGAAAAGAAATAACTCCTGATTTAACACCAGAAATAATAAAACTAGATATTGAAAATGTAAATAAGACCCTTGGTTTAAGTCTAAAAGAAGATGAAATAAAAAAACTATTAGAAAAAATGGGCTATGACTATTCAAAAGGAAAAGTTTCAATTCCTGCTTGGAGAACAGATATTATGCACGAAGCAGACATTATCGAGGATGTTGCAATTGCCTATGGCTATGAAAAATTTACACCAGAAATACCCCCTGTAGCAACAATAGGTGAGGTAAATAGAAAGGAATCAATAAAAAAGAAAATATCAGATATTTTAACAGGCCTAGAAATGTTAGAACTTTCTTCATATCATCTTGTAACTAAAGAAGACCTCTCAAGATTTGAGCTAAATCCTGAAAAAGTAATTGAATTAGAAAAAAGCAAAACAGATTTCAAATATCTTAAGCCTAGCATGCTCCTCTCAACACTAAATATCTTATCAGAGAATATAGATAATGAATATCCTCAGAAGATATTTGAAATAGGAAAAGAATTTAAAAAAGACACAGCAGAAGAAACAAGCATAAAAGAAAAAGACATTCTTTGTATTTCTCTAAATCCTGGAAATTTCACAGAAATAAAGCAAATTCTGGAATATTTAGCAAGAATGCTGAATATACAACTAAAAGTAGAAGAAACTTCAAACAAAAGCTATATAGAAGGAAGAGTTGGCAAAATTATGTTAAAAGAAAAAGAAATAGGTTTTATAGGGGAAATTCATCCTCAGCTTCTAAAGAATTTCCATCTTAAAATGCCTTCTTCTTGTTTAGAATTAGATTTAGAGGAAGTATATTCTTTAATGCAATAATCCTTAAAAAGATAAGTTGGATAACTAGAGAATGAGAGCTCCAGAACTTACAGAAAAAGAAAAAGTAGAAAGAATGCAACAAATGCTAATGTCTGGTGAGGGTTCTTGGTTAGTAGAAAATACTCCAATGGGACTTACAATTAAAGCAAGAGATATAATTCACAGCCAAAAATTTTTTACAGATTACTTAAATGCGACACCGATACCGCAGTTCAGGCAAAAAGAATATTTTTTCAGCTTAGACGAGCAAAACCCAGAAAATATATTTGAATTAGAAGTACAAATGAAATATACTCTTGAGTTTGATAAATTTTGCGCAAAATTAGCCTGCAAACACGGAACAATTAAAGAAATCCTACAAGGAGAAACAAAGATAAAAAAAAGACAGCTCACTCAATTAGAGCGCATAAACCACCATTATAAATTAAGATACTATCTGCTCCAATCAAATCAGGATATTTCTCACGAGTTAGAAAATTATTTCGGAGAAGAACTAAAATCTCCTGTTTCAATAAATCATATGGATAATATTTTAATTAATATAAAATATGCAAAAGTTTCTCACGATAATGTGCCAGAAGAACTTGATGGCGTTAATGGAATTGAATATGCCGGGCTTGGAAGACTCGGGCAAAACAGCTCAAGAAATATAATTCTTGCACACATCCCATTTTTAATGGATTTAGAAACCTGTTTCAAAGACTTGCCAGAAAAATAATCTTCATCTTCTTGATTTAAAACCCTTCTGTTAATATCTTAAATCTGAATTAATAAGTTGCTCAAGATGATAAAATGGTCAGATAAATTAATAATATTTAAGTTAATCAGATAGGTGCCATATCTTCCTCACTACCAAACTCATCAATCTGAGGAGGCCCACAAAAGATAAAAGATCTCTCTTCATCTCTCCCAGAACAATCTAAACAGTGATCTTCAACACAATAACCCACAGGACGACAAGCATAACAAGCACATGGCTTTCCATAACATTCTTTTCCATTTTCTCGGCTAATGCAGGCCTCGCCATATACCATAAATAACTCTTTAAATTCCTCACCAACAATCCTAGTTAAATCTTCATCAGCCATAAATCAAACCATAAAATCAAGTTTATAATAATTATTGTAATAGAAAATATACAAAAGAATTCTGTTAATATCTTAAACGCGAATTAATAAGTTGCCCAAGATGATAAAATCAGCTGTATTACTAATAGGATAATCCAAAGAACTAACCAAAATAACCCTTGTCATTCTTTTCTGTTTCTTTTTCCCAGCTTTCCTTCATAATACTCACAAGTTTGTCAATGTCATCCTTAACATCTTTCCATTCACCACAAACTTTATTGATAAATACTGCCTCTGCTTTTTCATCATACCTATTATCCAAAGCAATTGCATCAAGCTCGTATTTTGCAATTTTCTTATATGTTTCTTCCACAAGAGTCTTGTCATTAACATTCAATCCCTTGACAATCATAAAGAAAAACATAGGCCCGCCATTAGCAGGATTAATTAATATCTCTAAAAACCTCAAATAAGCAAGAATTTTATCAGCAATTGTCTTTCTAATCTCTCTTAATAAAAAATCTGTCTCTTTTTCAGCTATTCTCTCTATATCAAAGTCTTCATTAAGTTTGTCAAATTTAGGCAATTTATGCTTTTTTTCAAATACAGAAAACTCTTTCTTAACTTTATCTAAATTCCAAATCTCGCAGTCTTTCATTTCTACAAAACAAAAACAGTATTTATAAATGTTCTCACCCTGTTAAGTCAATGATAAAACCTAACATTCTCCAATTCTTATAAAACCAAATTTCAGCCCCACATCCATAATAAAATAGCGCATTAATAGTAAATCAATGAGATAAGCGAACTCTGCAGCCTATTGAAAACAATACATCAGTTCTTTAATATCTAGTCTTTTGCATTATGCCACATAAATTCAAAATAATTCCTAAAGGTATCTGCTGCTTCTTTATTATCTATAATTACTGCTTCTGGAATTTCACTCCATAGTAAAATTGAAACTTTATCAGAATAGACATTTACATTAACTAGGGAAGCCATTTGTTTTGGCACATATCTTACTTTTGTATATTTGCTCATCTTCTTGCCTGCTGATTTTAAATCTTCTCTAATCAGTATTCTTGACCTAAGTTTTTTCTTATCTTTTTTTGCCACATATATTTGTGCAAATACAGGCATTCTTTTTCCAAGTTGATTTTCACTTCCAAAAATAAGATATTCTGCATTATCCTTGCAACTTCTTAGAACATCATTCATAACTGTTTTTATTCCATTATAACCCCTAAATTTCATAATATTCTCTTTCTGCTTTTCAAATTTTCTTATTGCTTCTAACTTTTTTACAATCATACTTGCTCTTTCTTTTTTCTCATCAAACATTTCCACTAGTTTTTGGGGGTTAGAAGCATAGAAGACTTTTCTATTAGATTCTATAACATAAGAGACTATTCCTTCCTGCACAAGTCTTTTTAGAGCGTTATAGACGCTTGTTCTTTCTAGATTTGACTCTGAAGCAATCCTGCCTGCCATACTGCCTCCAATTCTTAACAATGAAAGATATACAGTTATCTCATTATCTGTTAATCCAAGCTCTTTTAATTCTTGATTTATTTCCATAATATTAGATGTTTTATGTATTAAAAAACCTTTCTATTGTTGTACAATTTTGTTCAACACAGATATAAGTACTTTGTAATTATAATTTATTTGAGAAGGTGGGAGTTAGAGACATGGGAATTGAACAAATTGCAGAAGCAGGAGAAATTCGAAACTTTAGAGACCAGGAAGCCGTGAATCTTGAAGATGATTTAGTTACAAAGATGTTTGAGTTAAAGATTTCTGAGGAGAATCAAAAATCTGTCTATGATTATCTTTGTTTACTGAAGAAAAAAGATATGAATACCTATAAACATTCTCTAAGAGTTGCTTTGCTTGGAACACGAGTTGCGAGGCATATGCATCTTGATGAAAAAGTTTTGTTATATGCAGGAGCTTTGCATGACTTGGGAAAATCTTTAATTGATGTGGAGCTTTTGAGAAAGACAGTTGGTTTTGATGAAAAAGACATGAAAAAGATGAGCAAACATCCTGTTTATACTTATTATCTATTAAAAGATGTGCACGAGTTTTCAGCAGAAGTTGCTCTAAGACATCACTACTGGCAGGAAAAAGGATATCCAAAGCGATTTCCAAGATTTAAAAAGCCTTTTTCAAAAAATACCAAGCTAATGATAAACTTATTTTCAAGAGTTTTGGGATTGGTTGATTTTTATGATGCTGCAACAAGCAGAGTTAATGATAAATTTGGAGAGGTAAGAAAACTCACTCCTGATGAAACAAAAGAAATTTTGCTAAAATTAAATTCAGATCAAAAAGTTCTAATTGAGGATTTGTATATTAATAGAATTTTTGGAGAAGAGTATACAAAGCCTATAACAGAATCTCAGGGAAAAATATACCAAGAGGCTTGGAAGGATTTTTCAGGAAAAAGAAGTCCTGATGAAACAAGAAGACAAGTTCAGTTGGCACTTGCAATGGAGCCTTTGTCTGAAAAAATAGGATGTACTACAAGAGAAAAAGATTGCAGCAGGAATTTGCGTCTTGAATATTTTATTGCAGGAGCAATAAATGTAGGAGATGCATTTGCAGAACTTGCAAAAAGAGTGCTTGCCTCTGAAAAACAACCCCTAATCTATGATTTATCCCATAAAGCCCAGTTAGATTGTACTAAGAACAGAATTGGCGGGAGAATTAACCATGGCATTATAGAAATGTTAATGCCAATAATAACTGCACAGATGTTATATGATAGAGATTATAAACTTGGAGTTGAGGAAATATTAGAAAAAGCAATAGAAGTTATGAAAAATTCTTCAAGAGAAGATATTGATTTTCTTATTAAAACAAAAAGAATTGCCTATGATTTATCTGCCTACGATGATAGAGAAATTCCAGTATATCCTGAATCAAAAAATATTTATCAATATTATCATGAAAGCTGGATAGACTCTAAAACAGAAACAGGAAAAGCGCATAATTATGAATTCGTAAAGGGATTTCCGACAATAGGATGCATTTACAAAGATATAAAAGAAAGTGACAGATATGGATTAAACAAAAAAGTAGAAGATGCTTATTCTGTTGCAAGAAGAGAATCTCACCCAGATGTTGGCTATGGGCTTACTGCTGATTGTATTGCAGTTGCTTTGTATCTTATGTTATCCCATCATCCAAAGGATAAAATTATTACTTAACAGGTATTAAGTAAACCTTAATAATTTAATTATTGAATTCTAATCCCACCATACAAATAAGCTGTACAAGTTCGCTTATTACTTTGGATCATTAATAGTATTAGTTTATAGTATATAGTGGTAGAAAGGGGTTTTATAAGAGTTAGAAAATGTTAATTCAGATAATTTATTTTACAATAGGAAAAGACTTAAATATCAAGATAAATTATTATAATTATGCCCTATGATATTATTATAGGCAGAGATGAATCAGACAAAAAGAGGTTTGGCAAGAAAGGGCTTGTCTTTATAGGAAAAGGTTATGTAAAGATGGGCAGGTATACTTCTCTTTCAAATCACATTTACTTAGATGTAGCCAGAAGTCATGTAATTTTAGTTGCAGGAAAAAGAGGTTCTGGAAAATCCTATACATTAGGAACAATAGCAGAACAACTTGCTTCACTTCCTGAGGAAGAAAAGCAAAATATATCTACTTTAATATTTGACACAATGGGTATATTCTGGACAATGAAATATAAAAATGACAAGGAAAAAGAACTTCTTAAAACCTGGGATTTAAAGCCTGAAAAACTTCCTGTAAGAATTTTCATCCCCTATGGCTATTATGAAGACTATGAAAAAAGAGGAATTCCAGTGGATAATAAATTTGCAATAAAACCAAGTGAATTAGGAATAGAAGACTGGGTTTTAACTTTTAATTTAGGAATGATTGACCCTGTTGCGGTTTTAATAGAAAAGGTTATAAATCATCTAAAGGAAAACGAAGAAGATTTTTCAATAAAAGAAATAACCAACGAAATCTATAAAGAAAAAGCATCAGAAGAAACAAAAAATGCAGCTGTTTCTTTGTTTGAAGCAGCACAATCATGGAAAGTTTTTGCAGAAAAAGGAGAAAAAGGAACAGACATTAGAGATTTAGTTATTGCAGGAGAGCCAACAATTTTAGATTTATCTCCCTATTCTTCAATAGGAAGTTTTAATGTCCGTGCTCTAGTTATTGGTTTAATCTGTAAAAAATTATTTAACTATAGAATGCTGGCAAGAAAATTAGAAGAAATACAAGCACTAAAACACGGAGAAGATTATCTCTCATTCCAGCAAAAAAGAGAAATGCCCCTTGTCTGGCTTTTTATTGATGAAGCTCACGAATTCATAGGAAAAGAAACAACAGCTGCATCAGCAGCACTAATTCAACTTCTAAGAGAAGGCAGGCAACCAGGTATAAGCATAGTAATGGCAACTCAACAACCCGGACAATTACACCACGATGCCATGACTCAATCAGATATTGTTATTTCTCACAGAGTTACAGCAGCTCCTGATATAAATGCATTAAATGAAATCATGCAAACCTATCTTCTTAGTGGAATAAATAAGTATTTGGACGACTTGCCAAGTTTAAAAGGAAGTGCAATAATTCTCGACGACAATTCAGAAAGGATTTACCCAATGAGAGTAAAGCCAAGAGTCACTTGGCATGGTGGAGAAGCTCCTACTTCTGTTAAGGTTGAAAAAAGATTGTCAAGAACCATACCCTAAAGGGTATGGCGTGTAATTAATTCCAATGCTTCTGTTGAGATTCATTGATGTAGAATTCAACAGCTTCATTTGTTGTTGAACCAATGCTTCTACAAAAATATCCCT
>Ga0247841_10009134_pt1 | contig 13984 bp, 17 predicted proteins | sample LaCruzMarch2015__2_FD_192410 | JGI IMG/M metagenome (GOLD analysis project Ga0247841, IMG submission 192410) | Freshwater microbial communities from meromictic Lake La Cruz, Castile-La Mancha, Spain - LaCruzMarch2015_18m | ecosystem: Environmental > Aquatic > Freshwater > Lake | place: Spain...
GAAATTAAAATCCCTCCTAAAAAGGAGGGTAGGGAAGTGTATGAAAATTATTTATAATCCAAAATTAAAAGAGAAAGCGCGTTGGTTAAGAAACAATATGACACTTTCGGAGGTGCTATTGTGGAATCGCCTGAAGGGCGGACAAATGTGTAATTTAGATTTCCACCGTCAAAAACCAATTCTAAATTATATTGTTGATTTCTTTTGCGCACAATTAAATTTAATTATAGAGGTTGACGGATTTAGCCATAATTATAAAATTGAAGAAGATATTATACGAGATCGTAAATTACAACAATTAGGACTAACTACTTTGCGTTTTCAAGATATTGAAGTTAAAACTGATATAGAAAATGTACTAACTATAATTTATAATTGGGTTGAAGAACACACCCCTCGCCCCTCTTTATAGAGGGGAATAACCAACGCCCCCCCCCTTAATAGGGTGGACTAAAATATGTTTCTCACTATCAAAATCATTCCTCGGTCATCTCGAAACGAAATAAAAGAAATGCCTAACGGCGATTGGCGTATTAAACTCACCGCCCCTCCTGTTGATGGCAAAGCCAATGAAGCCCTAATAGAATTACTGGCTGAACATTTTGATGTCTCTAAAAGCAAAATAAAAATCGTGAGAGGTCCCACGAGTAAAAATAAAATTGTAGATATTGATAAATAAATTTAACGAGTGGGAATATATGTTTTCGCCCACCCAATAGGGCCAGTGGATATGTATTAAAGCAAACTCGCGAACTAAAAATGCTTGGTCCCCCAATTTATTGGGGGATTTTTAGTGAGCACGTAGAGCCGGCCGCCGCTGGAAGCGGCCGGATTGGTTGCGTAATACATATCCACTGGCCCACATCGCTCATGGCAAATCTACTCCGCCTTTACTCCACGGATTACACCGTAAAATTCTCCAAATGGCTCTGAGTCCACCACGGATCAAGCCATATTTTTTTATCGCTTGAAAAGAATATTCACTACAACTCGGATAAAAACGGCAATACCCGTGTGGCCATTTAGATTTAAAAATTCCATGGTCAGGAGAAATTGTTTTTTGATACAAACGAATCAGCCATAAAAATGGCAGTCGTAAATAATAGAAAACTTCTATAATATATTTAAAGTTCAATCCCATAACGGGTATATCCTAACTTTATAGTTATTGTACCTTGATCTGTGATAATATCACTGCTGTTGTCATCAAGATTTTGGATAATTCTTTCCACTTTCAAAGTAATTTTCTGACCACTTTTTTGCAAAACTAATTCCCGGCCAACTTCTAAAAAATTACTTTGGACATAACATTCTCCAAGGGATAATTTTTTATCTGGACTACTTACCCAAGAAGGCCTATCTGCATCAGCTACTCTTAAATACGTTTTTTCTTTAGTGTGGGCGATGTCAGTGTGTTTTTCTGATTTCATATAATTATAAATAATTTTAACAATCAGACCAAATGTATTCTTTTAAGTAAACCAAGTATTTCATGTTTAATTATTTCGTAATCATTGCCAACAACTCTTGGTTTTGCCACAAACAACAAATAATACCCATTTTTGATTTTGTCCTCTTTGACTAACAACCGCACCACCTCGCGCATCTGCCGTTTTAGCCGGTTACGTACTACTGCCCGTTTGTCTACTTTCAAGCCCACCACAATGGCTAACCTTAGCTGTTTTTTGAACTTCGCCGGGTCCTCTTTTTTGGGGAATAGTTGTTGAATTTCCGCTAATTTTAGCCATTTTATAGACAACAAATCACTTGCAACCCATTTGCCATGTTTGATGACCAAATTAAAGTCCCTAATTTTTGCCAAACGATTAGTTGGTTTTAACATACAGATATTATACCAAAAAGCCCATCTAATATAAAGAGACGGGCTTTTTCGCTAATATTAGCTAAAATTATCTTATTTGCGTAGTCTTTTGCCTTTCTTTTCATCCGAAACAGTCAATTTATAACGTCCTCTGGCACGGCGACGAGCCAAAACAGCCCGGCCTTGGCGAGTGCGCATACGCTTACGAAAACCATGTGATTTGGCTCGCTTACGCTTCTTTGGTTGATAAGTTCTTTTTGTTGCCATAGAAATTAAATTAAGTACTAGCAGTATAAACTAATTTTAAAAAAAAGTCAACGGGGTCGTGTTGTCCACACCCCATCCACAGTTTACCCACATTTGGTGTTTTACAACCAGTTTGCCAAGCAAAACAAATGTGATAAACTATTATCACTTAACAAAAATCTACAATAATTTTTATGAATAATAATGAAATTTGGCAGGCTGTACTAGCTGAACTAGAATTATCAATTTCTAAAGCGAGTTTTGTCACTTGGTTTAAAAATACTGGAATTATTTCTTTACAAGAAAGCGCGATTGTAATTTGTGTTCCAAATCAATTCCAACTATCGTGGATCCAACAAAAATACCACACCATGATTTTAAAATCATTGGAGCGCATCACTGGTAAACCAATAAAGAAAATAGAATACAAAATCGACAACATAAAAAATGTTTCCGCAACAATACCAACAGAACAAACCACAACCACTTCGAATGTAGCCCCTACACCAACCTTAGAAATCAATCCACCAATCATGCCCACGACTTTACACAACAACACTTGCGGGGGTTTTTGTTTAAATTCTAAATATACTTTTGAACATTTTGTTGTGGGTAAAGGATCAGAGTTGGCCTATGCCGCCTCTCAAGCCGTGGTAAATAAACCAGGCGAAGCTTATAATCCATTATTTATTTATGGTGGCGTTGGTTTAGGAAAAACTCATTTACTTCAAGCGATCGGCAATGAAATGCTCGCTCGTAATCCTAGTTTAAATATAATGTACGTCAGCGCCGAACGTTTTACTAATGATTTTATTTCTGCGACCAAGGATGGCACGGCTAAGGATTTCCAACATCGTTATCGCAATATTGATTTATTATTAATTGATGATATCCAATTCATTGCCGGCAAAGAACGCTCTCAAGAATCTTTCTTTCACACTTTCAATGAATTACACCAAGCCAATAAACAAGTGGTATTAACTTCCGACCGTCCACCAAAAGCAATCCCGGCCCTGGAAGACCGTTTAAAATCACGCTTTGAGTGGGGAATGATTGTTGATGTAGCGCCGCCGGATTATGAAACCCGCGTGGCCATTTTACAAAAGAAATGCACAGAAAAATCCTATAATTTGGACCAAAAAGCCATTGAATTAGTAGCAGCCAGCTCTCATACTAATATTCGAGAGTTAGAAGGTATTTTGAATAAAATTATTGCTTATCACCAACTGAAAAATGTTGTGCCAACTGTTGAGTCGGTTAAAAATTTGTTGGCTTCAGCCGAAACGTCTCCGCGTAAACAATCAATTACCTCCAAACAACTCATTGATGCTGTTAGTGAGTACTATAGTATTGCGGCTGATGATTTGTTGGGTAAAAATCGAGAAAAAAAATTATCTACCCCACGCCAAATTATTATGTATATGATGCGTGAAGATTTAAAAATGTCTTACCCAGCCATTGGCGAAGAGTTGGGAGGACGCGATCATACCACCGCTATGCACGCCCACACTAAAATTCGAAATGATATTGAAAATGATCCTAAACTAAGACAAGAAGTTGATAATGTTAAACAAAAATTATACATTAATAATATTTAAAAGTGGATGAGTGGTGGATAAACGACAAAAAATAAAAGGTAGGTTGTGGGTAAGTGTCAAAGTTTATCCGCAGATTGCCCACAAAATAAAATACTTATCCCCACACAAAAAAGTTAACAAAAAATTATTAACAGTCCACTAGCTTTTTCTGCCAGCTGCTATCCACAACTATTGAGTCATATTAATCAACAAAAACAAGTAAAATAAATTTTATCCCCACACCTCACAGCCCTTATTATTACTATTGTTTATATATATAAATAATTAACCATTAATATAATAACTATGAAATTTTCTTGTACTAAAGAAAAATTAAATAAAGCTCTCTCGCTTGTGGTTGGGGTAGCTAATAAAAATATTAATTTACCAATTTTGGGAAATATTTTAATACGGGCTGAAATTCAAAAGGTAGAATTAATTGTAAATAATCTAGAATTGGCGGTAGTTGCAAACCTTTCCGCCAAAACAGAGGCACCAGGAGCGTTTACTGTGCCAGCGCGAACCCTTAGTGATTTTATAGCTTTATTACCAAATGAAAATATTGAAGTGGAATTAAAAGAAAATGAGCTGGCTGTAACTTGTGGTAAGTCATCTACTAAAATTAAAGGCGCGCCAGCAGAAGAGTTCCCAATGATTCCGGCAGTGGAAGAGGGTAGGGGTTTTGCTGTAAACACCGCAGATTTTAAAAGGGGGTTGGCTCAGGTTTTACCAGCTGTTGCTAAAAACGACATTCGTCCCGAGTTATCCGGTGTATGTTTTAATTTTAATAGCGAATATTATAATGGTTTGGTTATAGCCGCAACAGACAGTTATCGTTTGGCGGAGAAAAAATTACCACTAGCCAGCGGCACTGACAATGTACGTATTATTATGCCTGGCCGTACTGCTCAAGAACTGTCCCATGTGTTGGCTTTGTCTGAGGGTAGTGATTCCGAACCAACAGTACGAATTTTAGTTGGCGAAAATCAGGTAGCTATAAATTATGATAGTGTCCAGCTTATTTCGCGTTTGGTTGATGGTCAGTATCCAGACTATGCCCAAATTATTCCTAAAGAACAAAAGACTACCGCAGTGTTTCCCACCGACCGTTTGGTTAAAGAGATCAAGGCAGCTAGTTTGTTCACCACAACTGGCGTAAACGCCGTCTCGCTCGATTTAAACGTGTCACAAGGCACAATTGGTGTGTCTTCTACCTCCACTCAAACCGGTGAATATTCTTCAGAAATTAGCGCGGATTTGAAAGGTGAAGAAAATTCTATTTTATTAAACCACCGTTATATTTTAGATGGTTTAAATAACTTAGGGTCAGATACCACGACTTTACAGGTAATCAGCGGTGACAATCCTTGTATGCTTCTGCCGGACAATGATAAAAGTTACTTGTATATTGTAATGCCGATTAGACAATAAAATGTTACGTACTCAGCTAAAATCTAAAATTCATAAAGCCACAGTCACTGACGCCAATTTGGCGTATATTGGGTCTATAACCATTGATGAGGATTTAATGGAACGAGTGGATTTGTGGCCGGGCGAAAAAGTGTTGGTAGTGGACAATTCCAACGGAGCCCGTCTGGAGACCTATGTAATCACCGGAGAGCGCGGTTCAGGGGTAATTTGTATGAGAATGGGGCGGCTTCGCGGTTAATTCATCAAGGCGACGAGATTATCATTATTGCTTTTGGCATAGCTGAAGAAAAAATAATTCCAAAAAATATTTTGGTGGATAAAAATAATAAATTTGTTAGGGAGTTATAAATTTATCAAAAAAATAAAAAATACCTCGGTTTTGCCGGGGTGTTTTTTATTTATCCCGACCATCTTGCCAAATTTCCATTTTTGTTGTTAGATATACCTAAACAACAAAGGGGGCCCAAATGGAAAAGATACAAAACCTGGCGCGGGTGTTGGACAAGTGGCCCGCTCCACGGGCCTTCGCATTAGTTACATTGGTTTGGGGTGTTCTGTATTTCATCTCCAACCATGTAAATTTTTTTGGGATTGTTCCTCAAACACTGTTCACGAGTGTGGATAAGGCGATGCCGTTCGTTGATTGGACCATTATAATTTACTGGTCCGTGTTCGTTCAACTACCAGTCGGTATGTGGTGGTTGATGCAACGACAACGTGGAGCCATCGTTATTATTGGATCGTTAATTACTGTTGTTCATTTTATAATTTTTATCATTTATCCCACGATTCTGCCACGCACTGGATGTGTGCCCACCAACCAATTGTGGATTTGGGTTTACAATTTACAGTGGGCGTCAGATAGTCCAGTAAATTGTTTTCCTAGCCTACACATTGGCGCAGTAGCGTTACTTTCTTTGTGCGTCTGGCGGGAAAATAAAAAAATAGGGATAATATTTTCTGTTTGGTCACTAGCCGTTGCGGCTTCTACCCTCACCACCAAACAACATTACATTGTTGATTTGTTGGGTGGGTGCATGACCGCGGCGGTGATATATTATTTTCTGTATCGTAAAATTCGCCGGCCCCACGGATAGGGCCGGTTTTTTATTGACAAATTATTAGTAATTAGTTAGGGTAGTAATAGTTGTTTTAACAAAAAGTGTGGTAGTAAAATCAAACATCAAGATACAATAAAGGAGAGGCCAGTGATTCACAAACGAATGATGGTGGTTTATCCACTAGACACGGGTCTTTTTGGAACTGGAGTGTGGCTTGGTCGCAGAATCAAAAAAGGAGGAATGGGCTATGGTTTGTGGAATGGGTTCGGCGGGCATATCGAAGTAAATGAAACCCCTGAACAAGCTGCAGTACGCGAGCTAGAAGAGGAATCTCGGGTAAAGGCCCTCAAATTAGCACGGTGTGGTCTTACCTGGAATGTTCATTTGGACAAAGGGATAATTGTAGAACTGTATTTTTTTCTGTGCCATACTTTTACTGGTAAATTTAAACCGACCAAAGAAATGTTGCCGCAACGCTTTCCGATTAATCAACTGCCGCTTTTGGAGATGTGGGAGAGCGACAGTCTGGTATTACCACAAATTCTAAGCGGTCAAAGTTATACAGCAACATTTTTACTGCGTGAGAACAGGATGGTGGGAAGTTTTGTCCAGCCCGTGGCCAGTTTGTCGGAATTAATCTTGAAACCAATCCACCGCTGAAATTTCAGCAAAAATAAAACCCCCGGCCCGGGGGTTATTTTTTTCTGTTAAATATTTTTTATTTTACAGTTACCGCCAGCGCTGCTTCATTAATACTACCATTTTTATCAGTAGCCACTGCTTTGAGAATATATTGTCCTGCACCAGGAAAATTTTTCCAAGTGAAACTTAATTTACCGTTTTCGTCTAATTTTTCAGTGTTCGGTTTAAAAGTATAAATCATTTTGCTAGCACTGGTTGAGATCAAATATATTCTTATGTCTTTAGCTGCTTCATAACGATAAGGCGTCAAATACATGGTGCGCGGAAAGTCATTTTGGTTAATTTCAATTTGCGTACCATCATCCCACATTACTTCGGTTGGGTCGGGTGGTACATTGAAATTAATTTTAATTTGGTTTTGTCCGCGTACACCCTGATCGTCTTCCGCGATAGCTGTAAGAGTGTGTTCACCGGCGTGGAATTCATCGGCAGTAAAACTAAAGCTAAACGGGTAGGCAGCGGACATGCCAATTAGTTTATTATCTAAATTGAAATAAATTTTACTAATGCCACGTGGTGCACTAGCCTTGACCGTGATGTCTAGTTGTTTGGAATTTAAAATTTCTCCATCCATAGGTGTGATAATTTGTATTTGCGGAATTTGTTCAACGGAGATTGGGTTATCATCATATGTAGTTGGTGGTTCTTCTAAGGTTAAATAACGTCCAGCTGCTGTTTCACGCGCAATCCATTCTTGTAAACCGGTTTCCCAAGCAGTATATTGTGAGTCGTCGGCCGGATTGGTTGGATTTGGTCCGCGCGGGTCATCTTTATTTATATAAAATAAAATATCATGTGGCGGCAAGTACGTACGTTCCTCGATTAACCCTGGTGGGGTAGAGGAGGTCGCAATTTTTCCATTCAATTTATTAATTGGCAATTTAATACCACCGTCTGAACCGCGCAAAACTGGTTTGGTGGCATCATTTGGTGTTGAAGTTGGGAATTGTTCTACGGTTGTTGTTGCCAACGATTCTTTCATAAATCGATTCCAAATTTGTCCAGCCAGAGTGTTGCCGCCACCTTTCATTGGTGCTGGTTTCGTGTTGCCTACCCATACACCGGCAGCTAATGAGGGTGTGTATCCCATTGTCCAAGCATCTTTGTAATCGTTGGTAGTACCAGTTTTGGCTGCTACTGGTCGGCCTTGTAAAACCAAAGTGCTATTACGGCCAAACATAAAAGCGCGGGCGCTGTCGTCGGTCAATACACTGGTAATTGCTGTTGCTAACTCTGGTTTAATAGCCTCAGTACCATCAGTTGGTCGCCATTCGTAAACTGTATCGCTGGCGGCATTGGTAATTTTTAAAATTGCCTCTGGTTCATGATAAACACCATTGTCAGCTAAAGTAGCATAGCCATTTGTGTGTTCTAACAAATTCACTTCTGATCCTCCAAGCACCATACTTAAACCAGCATTTTCGCTCAAAGTGGTATAACCAAAACGTTTGGCAAAATCAATGGCATTTTTTACGCCGACTAGATACAAAGTTTTTACTGCTGGGATATTAAGTGACCCCTGTAGAGCTTTGCGCATAGTGACTAGTCCGTGTTCTTTGCCGTCGTAATTGTGAGGGATGTAGTCGCCGTTTGGGCCCGAGCCAAAATTAGTAATCGTGTCATACAATACTGTATCTGGTGTGTAGCCTTTTTCAAATGCGGCTGTATAGATAAATGGTTTTAGAGAGGATCCAGGTTGGCGGAGTCCTAGTACAGCGACATTAAATTGACCATCAATTTCATCATTGAAAAAATCACGTGATCCCACCATTGTTAAAATTTGTGCAGTTTTAGGATCAATTGCCACTAGAGCAGCGTTGTCAGCATTGGCACTTTTGGCAAATTTATCTCCCAACTCTTTTACTGCGGTTTCGGCAATTTTTTGTTTATCATAATCAAGGGTGGTGATTACTTTATACCCACCAGTATCAATAGCATTTTCTCCGAATTTGTCTGCTAGTAATTGTTTTACGTACAAAACAAAATGCGGGGCGTCCATAATTCCACCACTGCGATAAATGCGAAGCGCTTCGTTTTGTGCCGTAGTTTTTTCATTCTCAGTAATATATCCCTGGTCAAACATTAATTTTAAAACTGTATCGCGACGTAAACGTAATGAGTCTGGGTTATTTAAATATCTTGATGGCGCCTGAATGAGAGCGGCTAGTGTGGCTGATTCGGCTAGGTCAATATCCTTGGCACTTTTATGAAAATAACTTTCCGCTGCCGATTCAATTCCATAATTAGTAGAACCGTATGGTACTTCGTTTAAATACATTTTGATAATTTCATCTTTGGAATATTTCTTTTCTAAGCGCATGGCCAAAATTGCTTCTTTAATTTTTCTAAAATAACTATACTCGTCGCCGATGACGGTGTTTTTGATAAGTTGCTGAGTGATAGTTGATGCGCCTCCAGAACCAGTTTTACGTCTAATAAGATTGTTGAAGGCGGCGCGCAAAATACTAAGCGGCTTAACTCCGCCATGAGTGTAAAAAGTTTTGTCTTCAATCGCTACTACTGCTTTTACCGCTAGTGGTGAAATTTGGTCCAAGCCAATCAGGGTGCGTTTTTTATCTTGGTAAACTTCATAAAGCAAATGTTCACCAGTGCGGTCGTAAATTTTGGTACTTTCAGCCACTTGGCGGTCGGATAATTTATTTGGGTCAGGTAGGTCGCGGCTGATAATTGCTACCATAATCGTGCCACCAATAAATCCAATCGCAACAAAAATAGCCAGTCCCCAGATTAGGGTTTTTAGCTTAGGAATTTTTTTTCTGCGATTTAGGCCACGTGATGCTGGGCCAGGCCCGGTAGGTTCGGATATTTTGCCGTAGGTACGTGTCAGATGTGGAATTGGCATAAAAAGTAAGTCATTTTTGGTTACCTGAGTCTAAAGTCTAACATATTATAACTCTTTTTTCAACCCTTGACAAAAGTGTGGTTTTGTGGTATACTTAGGCGTTATGAAGTGAGATATCCTGTAAAGGGTATCTTTTTAAATAATAGAATATGACCTTAAATAAGCCAAAAAACAATAGAATTCGGTTAAAAAATACAGTAAACATGTTGGTTTTAGCCATGTTTTTAGCCCAAATTATTATACCAGAGCGGTTATTGGCGGCCAGTAATGAAGTTTTGGCTAATGATAGCCAAAAGGATGGCAATTATCACGAATTGACAGTATCTCAATCAGCTGAAGGACGCCTTTTGTTGCCACATTTGGCCAAATTAACTAGTGAGCAAGATGCTGACAGGCCAGATAAGATCGTAAAAACGGTAATTACCGCCTATACCTCTACAGTTGACCAATGCGATGATGATCCATTCATTGCTGCTTGGGGAGACCGGGTATATGATGGTATGATTGCAGCCAATTGGTTGCCACGTAATACCAAAGTCAAGATTCCATCTTTATTTGGTGACAAGATTTTTACCGTGGCTGATCGCATGAATGCGCGCTATGGTTATGGCCGTATTGATATCTGGTTTGATTCCAGTAAAGGCGAAGCCAGAAAATTTGGTGTGAAACGAGTGGATATTGAAATCTATTATCCAGAAGCACCTGCTAAAGAAGTTGCCATTGCAAAATAAACTAATAATAAAAAAACCGTTCCAATTGGGGCGGTTTTTTGTTTTAGATTTTTTATGTTTTACAAATATTTACAAGATATTCGCAAGTTTTATTTGGCGGTATTGGTACAACAGCATGATTATTTTTGGCATCAAAAATAAATCGTGGCAATTTCATAATTTGTTGCAAACGTACTGATGCGTGTGTACCAAATAATTTGGCTGTAAAATTTATTATAGCCGTTTTTATTTTAGAAATTTTATTTTGGCCGTATAATTCAACATTGGAAAAATATTTTTTTAATAAGTCAGTAAATTCTTCTTGGGTATATTCGCAGATGTGAAATTTATTCCATGGTTTGTCTGTAATTTTTGTATTGGGATTAGTGACCGTGCGATTGGGTGTAGAACAAATAAAAATTCCACTTGGTTTTAATATGCGTTTTACTTCTTGTAAAAATTTTTTTGCGTCAGGTAAGTGTTCAATAGTTTCAAAAGAAATATATATGTCGGCGCTATGGTCAGGGAGTGGTAAGTTAGTGGCATCGGCTGTTTGAAAAAATAAATTTGGTTGTTTGAATTTTTTTTGCGCAGATTTGATGGCGTCGGCGGATAAATCAAATGCGTAAATTTTTTGCGCGCCGGCTTTGGCGAACATTTGTGAGCCAATTCCACTACCACAAGCACAATCTATTACAATTTTATCTTTTACAAATTCACAGGCAAATTCAAAACGGGCCAAGTGTTCGGCTTTAACCCAAGGGGGTATAAATTCAGTTGTAAAACGTTCAGATTCGAGTGACATATGTATTTATTTTACCACCACACCTATATATATGTATAGATACCGTGGTTTACCCACACACTTATGTATAGGTTGAGGGGTTTATCACCACACCTATACATAGGTGTGGTGATTTACTCCACTTTACTCCGATATTGCAATGCTTCAGCAATGTGTTCCAACGCGACTTTTTCACTAGCACCCAAATCCGCAATCGTGCGGGCTACTTTCAAAATTCGGTTATATGCCCGTGCGGACAAGTGCATTTGTGTGATAGCTGAACGTAAAAGTTCAAGCGATTGATTATCCAGTTGGCAGTATTTTTTTAAATGCGCCGGTGTCATTTCACTATTGGTAAAAATATCATCTGCAACAAAACGTTGATTTTGAATAGCGCGCGCGTCAGCAACTCGTTTTCTAATTTGTGTGGAATTTTCTCCGGGCGTATCAGAAGTTAATTTATCAAAAGAGACACGCGGTACTTCAATATGTAAATCAATACGATCCAAAATCGGGCCGCTAATTTTTTTTTGATAGCGCATGATTTGCATGGGCGGGCAATTACATTCTTTTTCCACATCACCGTGATAACCGCACGGACAAGGATTTTGCGAAGCCACTAAAATAAAACGCGCGGGAAAAGCATAAGACCCTTTAGCGCGGGCTACTGTAATAGTACCGTCTTCCAGTGGTTGGCGCAGTGCTTCAATTACGGTGCGGGGAAATTCCGGAAATTCATCTAAAAATAAAACACCGCGATGGGCCAAAGAAATTTCACCTGGACGCGGATTTTTTCCTCCACCTACAAGCGCGGCCGCGCTGGCTGTATGATGGGGCGAACGAAATGGTCGTACGGAAATTAAACTGCTTTGTAATAATCCAGCAATAGAATAAATTTTAGTTACTTCTAAAATTTCATCTGATGTTAACGGTGGTAAAATTGTCGGCAAAGTGCGAGCGAGTAAAGTTTTACCTGACCCGGGCGGACCAGACAATAAAATATTATGCCCACCACTTGCGGCAATTTCTAAAGCGCGTTTAGCGAATTCTTGTCCTTTGACTAGTGCCATGTCCAAATTGTAATCAGTAATTATTTTTTCGGATGCATCGGTATTTTTTACATACGGCTCAATTAATTTTACGCCGGTTAAATGTTCCATAAGCACGCGCAGATTTTCTACAGGATAAATTGTTATATCATCAATCAGCCCAGCTTCGGCCGCGTTATTTTTTGGTACAAATAATTTTGTCCAACCATGTTTGCGCGCGAAAATCGCCAAAGGCAAAACACCGTTGGTGGCGCGCACACTGCCATCTAGTGCCAATTCGCCCACAATCAAACTATCATCCAGCTCCAATATTAATTCATTGCTTACAGCAATCAATCCCACGGCCATTGGTAAATCATAAACCGGGCCTTCTTTATGTAGGTCTGCGGGCGCTAAATTGATGACAATGCGAAAGTTAAAAGGATAATTAAAACCGGAATTTTTGAGTGCGGAATGAATGCGGTCTTTAGCTTCTTGAATAGCTGTATCAGCCAGTCCAACGATGCTAAAAGCGGTTTGGCCTTTGTTAATATCCACTTCCACATCAACTGGTACACAATCTAATCCCACAGGCGCGGCCGCATTTAGTTTAAAAAACATAGTTTTTGTTTTAATTTTGGTTTGTAAAAGCGGCCTAATATATATCATTGAGCAAACTCGCGAGCCGCATTTGCTTAGATTGTCCCTATGGGGCAAAAATGCGGCGAGCGCGTAAGGCCAGTGGCCGCAGGAGCCGATGGACTGGTTGCGAAAGATATATGTTAGGCCGCTTTTTTAAGTGTTTGGAATAAGTATAACACAAAACCACTCACGATAAAAACATCGGCCAAATTAAATAACGAAGTAAAAATTAAAAAGTAATCAATGGTATTGCTAATCCAAATTCGGTCAATTAAATTTGATAGCGCGCCGACAAAAATTAAGATTAAAGCAAAAAAATTGAAAGTACTGCGATTAGCTCCGGCAATTATTAAATAAAAAACCAAACTTAAAATAATTATTGACAACAAAACCGTCACAATATTCGGTACGGGTATACTAAAAGCAATACCAGTGTTTAAAAATGGCTGCCAACCCAAAAATTTGTTCAATAAGTGTGGCGTATCATCTTGTAAACTCAGCCATTTTAAAATTCTGTCTAATAAAAAAAGTCCGCTAGCAATAATAAGTATTAGCACGCGGACTTTTTTAGTCATATGTTTAAATTTCCTGCGTAATGGCTTTTTTACATTCAATACAAGCGCTTGAAGTTGGTCGTGCGATCAATCGTTTTTCTTCAATTGGTTTTTTGCAGTATTTGCAAAAGCCGTAGTTATTGTTCCCAATACTTTTGAGTGCAGAGTTTACATCGCGCAAACTTTTCTCCAAACTTCCTTCTAAAGAAAGATTGGCAGCATATTCCGCCACCTCGTTGGCATTTTCATCTTCTTTATCGCCGTAGTCAGGAAATTCGCTGTTATAATCATCAGCTACATGTTTATTTTTGGTCGTAAATTTGCCTAGTTCTTTTTCTAAGCGATCTTTTTCCGCAAGCAAGTCGGTTTTAATTTTCTCCAAACTGGCATCTGAAAGTGCTTGTGCAGCAGTTTTTACCATAAAATCTTTTAAGTAGATAATAGAAGTATTATACTGGAATGATGTGTTTTAGTCAAGATTTGTATAAACAAAAAAGCGAGTTAGCCTCTTTAAAAATAATTTAGTAGGTACTCGCTTTTTTAACCAATAAGGCGAGTATCTAG
>Ga0247841_10009136_pt1 | contig 13981 bp, 11 predicted proteins | sample LaCruzMarch2015__2_FD_192410 | JGI IMG/M metagenome (GOLD analysis project Ga0247841, IMG submission 192410) | Freshwater microbial communities from meromictic Lake La Cruz, Castile-La Mancha, Spain - LaCruzMarch2015_18m | ecosystem: Environmental > Aquatic > Freshwater > Lake | place: Spain...
CCATTCCCGAACCTATCTTTCCGGCGCAAATCAGTGCCGTGATAACCGGGCCCATTTCCCTGATCAGCGATATGGCCACCATTCCAGGAAGCATCGAAACTGCACCGAAATCGACAAGCACCGGGCGCGATTGAATAGTAAGTACCAGTCCCATAATGGTTCCTGTGATGGAGATAAGCGGCAATGATTTATAACCAATTTGAAAACACTGGCGGAAAAACTCTTTAAATTCAAAATTGCGCGAAAATGTTTCCCTGAAGATCCGCATGATAAATAGAAAAACATCGGCAAGATTTGTCAAAAAGTTGTTTGCCTGGGCCGTTTTTGCGATTGTTTTTTCGCTGAGCTTAACCGTTTGTGCCGTGGCAAAACTTTTTACCTTAATTACTGGTGTAAATTTTTTCATTGTTTTGAAAAATGCTCCCTGTCCTGATGTGTAAAACCCGAATCAATGATTTTTGTTTCCATAGGATCGGCAGCAAATTCCGTTAAATGAGCGCTTGAATGATCTATCCAGATGCCTGATTTTTTCCCGGTTGTCATATAGTTTAATTAATGTTTTGTTAATTTTTTGTTTTCGCTTTATATTACGGTCAGGATCATTTTAAAACGCCCGTTCGGATTAACAGAATTGGGTACATTTGCAGGTATGATAATAGAATCACCTGTGTGCAGGAAACTGGATATCCCGCTGATCACAAACTCTGCCTCGCCGTCAATGATTTGAGCAAAGGTTTCGAAAGGAGTAGTTTTTTCAGTTAATCCTTCGCCACAGTCAAATGACATCACACTGATATTTCCAGTAGTTTTTTTTAGAATCGATTTTATAACTACGGAATTCGCCACATATTCAGTAATTTCCCTGGTCATATGCACTTTTAATTTATCAATTTCGCTGGTATCCATGATTTTAGCTTAAGTAGTTATAATATCAACGGAGATTAGATGACTTGCCATTACTATTATATTATCGCTCAGATAAATAAGCCACGCTGCAGTTATTTATTCGTAGCCGCTTTTTATAACAGTTAGAATCATTTTGAACCGTCCGTTTGCTCTAACAAAATTAGGTGCATGAGCAGGTATTACAATTGACTGTCCTGTCTTCAGATAATTGGATTCCCCGCTAATTACGATCTCTGCCTGGCCGTCAATGATTTGCGCGAAGGTGTCGAAAGGAGTGATTTTTTCACTTAGCCCTTCACCGCCGTCAAATGACATCACGCTGATATTACCCGTCGACTTTTTTAGAATCGTTTTGATAACCACGGAATTGGCCAAATATTCGATGATCTCAACGGTGATGTGCGCTTTTGATTTTTCGACTTCTATGTTGTCCATTTTGCCTGACTTAACTAGTGAATGAATTTTCACAATGCAAAGGTCAGATCATTTGTCCCGGAAATCGTTACATAATTCTTGAAAAGAATTACATTATTCACACATAATTATCATCCTATGAACAAACCCGCCGTAAGCAACGGGGTATCTGTTTAACCAACGGGTTAACCCGTCGGTTATAATACTTTCGCCCCAATGGGCGGGGAATTAACCCATCAAGATTAAAATAAAAAGGTTGTCCCCAAGACAACCTTTTTTCCCAAAAAACCCAAAACCAATCATGAAAAAACACATCTATTCGACATGCTTATTTTTAGTATCTTGAACCAGGTTTTTTACCTGTTATTTCATTTCCATAGCAGAATACAAAGGTCGCTCACTTTGGCAGGGAAAGTATTACATAATTCTTGAAAAGAATTACATAATTCACAGATTATTGAGTGCATCATCTTCAGAAAAAAGCCTCCCTTTTGGGAAGGCTTCTTTCTAAAAAACTTTTACTGAATTTAATTGTCCGCTAAACTTGCGACAAATATATAGCACTATTGCCAAATAAATGTTACATAATTCCCGAAATAATTTACATAATTCACACATTGTTAAGTGCGATACGACGCTTATGCTTAAGTTTTTTGAAAAAGGTAGGAGTCAACCCTGTGACTTTTTTGAACTGGTTGGATAAATGGGCTACGCTGCTATAATTCAGCCTGTAAGATATTTCGGAAAGATTGAGTTCATCATATAAGAGCAATTCTTTAACCCGCTCAATTTTGTGGGCAATTATATATTGTTCAATGGTGGTTCCTGTTACTTCTGAAAAGATGTTAGATAAGTAAGTGTAGTCGTAATTTAGCTTTTCACTGAGGTAGTCGGAAAAATTTGTTTTGGGAGGTTCGTCTGCATAATGTATCATCTCAATGATAACATTTTTAATTTTCTCAATGAGGATGGCTTTCTTGTCATCCATCAACTCAAGCCCTGATTTCAACAAAGCGATTTTCAATTGGTCGCGTTGCGCCGGAGTCAAATCTTCCTTGATCCTGACTTCACCCAATTCCACTGATGAGTAATGGAGCCCAATTTTATCCAGCTCCGATTTCACCACCATTTTGCAGCGGATGCTTACCATGTATTTGATGAAAAGCCTCATACTATAATTACTTGACACTAAAGACAGTCCGTCAGAATACCATCAATACAACCCGTAAATGTACAACTTTTTTTAAAAAAATTCTTCACCTAAATCAAAAAATTTTCAACTCTTCATTCCACTTTATCAAGCGTACTCCGTCTTTTGCGTTTTAGGTTTTTGAAATAGGTAGGTGTTAACCCTGTGACTTTCTTGAACTGGTTGGATAAATGTGCTACGCTGCTGTAGTTCAGCTTATAGGATATTTCGGAAAGATTGAGTTCATCATACAGGAGCAATTCTTTTACACGTTCAATTTTGTGAGCGATAATGAATTGTTCTATGGTAGTGCCCTTCACTTCTGAAAAAAGGTTGGCAAGATAGGTATAGTCATAGTTAAGCTTCTCGCTAAGAAAACAGGTGATGCAGCCCAAGTTTTTCCAACTCTGATTTCACCATCATTTTGCAACGAATACTTACCATGTATTTGATAAAAAGTTTCATTTTATAGTTCTTGTCGCTAATGGAAATCTGATAAATAGCCTTAATTATACTGAGTCAGAACGGGTTTGCGGATTTATAGCCGCTGTTCCTCTGGGCATAACTGAAACTAAAAGAGACTGTCTCAAAAGTATTTCTGCCATAAAAATAATATTTGTTTATTCATGCTCCAACGGGTAAATCCGTTGGTTCCAAATAAGTTACAAAATATTAACCGACGGATTTACCCGTCGGAGTACATAAAAAGAGAAGCCTCTCCGATTTTTGAGACCGTCTCTTAAGTTTCAGTATAGTTTAATTTAGTCGATACTTCGAGGCGAGATATTTCATTCCAGATATCGGCAGCAATGATTTCCGGTAACCGGTTTCCGTCAGTGATAATAACTTTCTCTTTGAATTTAAGTTTTTCAAATGCTTCAAAGTATTTATCCCTTACCATTCTGAGGTTTTCAATGTTTTCATAAAGTTCCATAGAACTCCTTCCGCTGGTAAGTCGTTGCATGCTGATTTCAGGAGAAATGTCGATGTAAATATGTAAATCCGGACGAACCACGTCAGTACTTAAAGAGTTTGCTTCAATTACCCAATCCATCGACATGTGTGTGCCTTGATAAGCATAAGAAGAAAAGCAATACCGGTCGGAAATAACGGTATAACCTTCACCCAGTTTTTTCAGGATCCCATTGGTCTTATTCAGCAAATGGTCTAACCTGTCTGCCACAAAAAGTCCCGCAATAGTTCTGTGGTCCGCTTCGGTTTTGTGATTGAATATATCCCTGATCATAGCACCGATAGGACCGTCAGTCGGTTCAAAAGTGGAATATACTTTATGTCCTGCTTTAATCAGATTGTCGGATAATAGTTTTACCTGAAGGCTTTTTCCACTGCCATCAATTCCTTCAAAAGCGATAAACAGGTTTTTCATATTCTTTAGTAATACTCCTTAATATAATCATAAGCCCTGTTGAATAGCTCTTCATCCTTAATTTGATATTTGGTCCAAAGAACTTTCCGCAATTCGCGTTTAACTTCCCGCTCTCCTACCGTGGAGTTTTGCCATCCGTCAAAGCGCACGTACTTAACGATTTCATCAATATCGTTAACTATGCGTTCGACAATTGCCGGGGTTGTATCGGTCTTTAATTCGAGAAATAACTCTGTCAAGGCTGCTTTTGCGCTTTTTTGTTCTTGTTGAGTATCAGATTGTTTTTCAGCCTGTAAAGTCTCCTTTGCTATCTGGCAAAGTTCTTTAATAAATTCAATTGAGTTAATCAGTCCTTTTTCGGCTCTATCCCTGATTTCTTCCAGTCTTTCACTCAGTTTCCTGAATATAGGGTGCTTGCCATGCTTATTTAGCCGGCTGATCAAAATTCTCAGGACTTTCTCTGCTTGTCCGGGATCTTTCTTATTCATTAAATCATCAATCACATCGGCATCCAATATCATTTCTTCCATGTCGCGATTGATACCTGATACATGAATGTGTTCATGTATCAGCGCTGTTGTTTGTGCTCCTAATGCATGCCAGAGCAGACGTCCATTATCATCAGAGGCTGGTTTTACAGAGATGAAAACCTGAGCGAGCCACTTATAATCGCTGTGATATTCATTTAATATTGGATCGGGTGATAGCGCTTCCCAGAGTTTTGAAAGGTCGCTGAAATCTTTTGCAAAGGCATCTCTCTTTTCATTGGTATCGATGCAATCCTGTGCTTTCTGCAATCCTTCAAACCCGGTGATAGTTCTGTCTATTCCAGGGAAATGAGCCAGGCACTTTTCCATCCATTCCGGCAGTTGGTCTTTTAACTCCTTAAGATTGGTAATAACCAGTTTTACACTTTCTTCATCAAATGCCAGAGCCTGAGCAGTATCATCAAATACGCCAAAATAATCGACTATCCTTCCGAAAGTTTTATTCGGGAATAGGCGATTGGTGCGGCAAATCGCTTGTAGTAACGTATGGTCCTTCAGCGATTTGTCCAGATACATGGTTTGCAATATCGGCGAGTCAAAACCTGTGAGCAACTTTGCTGTGACGATAAGGAATTTTAATGTGGAATCAGCATCATTGAATTTCTCAATTACCTTCTCCTGCTGATCCTTGTCCATTGCCCACCTTTGTTTGAATTCGTAATCATCGTTGACTGAGGAACTGATCACGACTACACTGGCTTCGGGTTTCAATAATTTGTCCAATTCCTCTTTGTATTGAATGCAGGCATAGCGGTCAGGTGTCACAATCAAAGCTTTCAAACCTTCAGGCTCAACATGTGTTGTGAAATGCTCTGCGATATCTGCAACAATTGTCTTTACCCGTTCCGGCGATTTAAGAAATACAGCCATGTTCGCAGCTTTCTGACTGAGTTTATTTCTGTCTTCTTCACTCAGATCGTTGGCTAATTCTTTGAAAGCAATATCAAGACTTTCTTTATCGATGTGATAATCAGGAAGTCGCGGTTCAAAGTGCAAGGGTAATGTTGCATGGTCGCGGATGCTTTCCTGGAAAGTATACCGACTCATATATCCGCCATGGTCCTGTTCAGCGCCGAATGCCCAGAACGTATTTTTATCGGCTTTATTTATTGGTGTTCCTGTCATACCAAACAAGAATGCATTAGGTAAGGCATTGCGCATCTTCCGCCCCAAATTTCCTTCCTGGGTGCGATGGGCTTCATCTACCATTACAATGATATTGTCCCTGGTGTTCATGTTGGGATAAGCATCTTTGAACTTATGCACCATGGTAATGATGATCTTGCGGGTATCCTGCTCCAGCAGTTTATGTAACTCCCTGATATTACCCGTAGTAACCATATTTGGCACTTCTGCCGTGTTGAAAGTGGCCGTGAGTTGCGTATCCAGATCAACACGATCAACAACGATTATCACAGTTGGACTGTCCAAATCCTGTTGCTTTCGCAATTTCATGGCGGCAAACAACATCAGGAGAGATTTTCCCGATCCCTGGAAATGCCAGATCAAGCCTTTTTTGATCTTACCTTCTTTAACCCTCTCAACTAAAGCATTTGCGCCTTCATATTGCTGGTACCGGCAAACAATTTTAATTTTCTTTTTCTTACTGTTTGTAGCATAAACTGTAAAATACTGCAAAATATCAAGCAGTGTTGAAGGCTTGAGCAAATGTGTCAATTGGCCGGCGACATCGTTCAGCCTGATAAAATGACTTAATTCGTCTTTCTCATCTTCCAACCGCCATGGCGCCCAAAATTCCAACGGGGTTCTGACTCCGCCAATAAAGATTTCCTTTCCTTCCGTCGCAAATGAAAACACATTGGGAACAAATAACTGAGGAACAGCATTTTCATAAACAACATGAATGTCATGTGCGGCATCGAACCAACTAACTGCAGGCCGAACGGGAGTTTTAGCTTCTCCCACTACCAAAGGAATGCCATTGACAAACAGCACGATATCGGGTATTTTAACCTCTCTCGACTGCATTCTGAACTGGTTCGTGAGAATGAAACTATTGCTCTTTAATTCATCAAAATCAATCAGGCGAATGGGAACATGCTGATTGTTTTTCCCGAAAGGCAACGTCATTTCACCACGAAGCCAGCGGGAAAATTCCTGGTTGGCACGAACCAAACCAACATTATTAACGGTGATGAGAATTGCCCTGAGTTTATGAATTACTTCGTCGGCACGGTCGGGTTGTACGGCAATATCAGGATTGAGGCGGCAGAGGGCTTGTTTCAGCTCTTTCTCTGCCAGCACATCAGTATGTTCGCGATGCAACAATTCAGGCTGGACATACCGCCATTTCACTTCGTCGCCGTAAGAAACCGGATCATCTTTAACTGTGTTTCCCTGTAAAGCATTCAAGTTCACCCCGGTGAGATGGTGAATGATGAAATGCTCGACGGTATTGAGTTCGTTGAAGGGCATTAATTACTTTTTATGTCGACCAACTTTGAATTTCTTAATTTCCTCTTCAATTAATATAGGAAGATGATTATTTAAAAAGTCTTCATAACTTTTTCTACCAATCTCTTCTAAAAGTGCCTCACCTAACAAGTAGACTTTAGTTTCCTTTGGCACAGGGAAATAGTGGTCAGGATCACTTTCAGCGGCTTTTGCATTTGCAATAGCACTAGTCAAATATGGGACATACTTATATGGATGATATCCACCTTTGTCAAATGTAGATATTTCATGTTTAAAATCATGACAGGTTTGTGAATCCGAAACGGCAATATTTGCCTTTTTGTGATAATACAGCCATACCTCGAAACAAGGATTGCTTAAAACAATATGCCAATTAGGATGTTCTGCGCACCATTGTGCTATATTACGCAACTGTTCACTTTCCCATCTGTCAACATCTAAAACGAACCATAACGAGTCTTCATCAATCAACCCTTCATCTTCGATATATTTAACTGCTTTATCTAAAACCCATTTAGGGGCTGACTTAAGTTGGCCTATTTGTGAACCTTTTCTATCATCTTCTTCATAATCAATTATATCAACTTTAAGTTTTCTTGACATCAAACGAAATACTTTAAAATAATTTGGTTCGGTTTTTTGGCCTTCACATGCAATTGCGAACAGTTTATAATCCCGAAATAAATCTTCAGGAGTTTCTCTTTTATATCCTCTTTTCTTATGACTCATAATCATGCCAATTTAAATCGTCTAAATCAGCTAAAAATGGAATTGCTCCAAAACGCCCTTTTAAATAACCTTTCCGAATATCTAAATCGTACCTTGGTTTGAATTCACTTAATGAATATAATTGAGTACCTCCTAAACTTTTGTCTTTTTCAGCAAACCATATTTCGTCTTGCCTGAATATTGCCATATCCAAAAGATTTGATTCATGAGTTGAGAAGAGTAATTGTCCTTTAGTGCCTTCATCTATCATTATTTTATGAACTAATGAACGTAATAATACTGGATGCAAACTTTGATCAATCTCATCAATAATAAAGGTAATGTCGTGCCTCAAGATCATATCAAATGCAGGAATGAAATCTAAAAGTCTTTGTGTACCATCAGATTCATTGATTAAATCAAACGAAACTCGCTCACCAAAATTATTCTTATGCTGGGCGACAACTTTTTTGACTATATATTTAGATTTCTCCTTTGTTATTAATACCATTCCTAGTTTGGATTCAAATAATATATATTCTTCTTTATTAATATTTTCAATAATATCTTGTTTAGTTTCATCATCCTCTTCACCAAAGAATTTTTCAAAATTTGTACTTTCTATCCCTAATTCATTTACTCCAGTATCAAAGGTTTTTAGAAGGTCATTGGTCAAATTGTTGAATCCCTCAGAAGTGGCAATCATCGCTACCAAATATTGAAATTTACTTCCTGGAAAGATTATAATTAAGTCATCTTTAATCCAATTTCTACAGTTACTTATTTCATTAATTTTAATAGAATCGGATTTACTTAAAAAAAGCTCATTCCCTTTAAGCAAATTTTCTTCCATTAATTCAACAAGGTATTTTTGTTTTTGAGTTTTATAATATCTGTCCGCAACTTTAATTGATATTTTCCCTGATTTAGTATTCTTCCTTTCAAAGATGAGTTTGTCCTCGACATTAATCCCTGATTCATACAGCCATTCCTCTAAAATGCTGATGTGGTCAATAATAATTCCATAAGAATAGATTTTCTTTTTAATGGAAAACTCTATTTCAAAGACTATTGGCTTGTCAATATTAGCTCTATTTAGTTTGAATTTGTGGCCATTAACTGATTGTTTAATAAAGCCAACTTTCACTACTTCTTGCAAAAAATCAATAGCTTTTATAAGGTTCGATTTACCAGCGCCATTTGCTCCATATATAGCAGCAGCTTTAAGTACATTCACTTTACCGGCATTATAAACATGGTGTTTATGTGTTTTGAAAGTACCGGCAAGCATATTGAACTCAGTTTCCTTATCGAATGACAGAAAGTTTGAAACTACAAATCTTATTAACATGGCTATTACGTTTTACACAAAGTTAAACGATAATTTCTCTTTACTGTTCAAAAATATTAAAATTTAATATAAAATAATGAATTTAAGAGAATTTATCCGTTTAATTACCCCAATATTTCACTCAACAACTTCTGCTTTAAATCCTTTAAGGTTGATTTCTGCTGCTTGAGTTGCCGGATGGTGGTTTGTAATTGTTGAAATACTTCTAAAATCCTCTCCTGTGTGTTCAAATCCGGGATCGAAAGCTGGAACTCTGCCAGGTCTTTCCATTTTGTCCGCGGAGAAAGTGAACCTGCAGAAGTGGTAACCGCATGCTGAATAAATGGCTCTGCTGCAATATAATAAGGCAATAGTCCCGGTAAAATTTCTCCTTCTTTTGCCCTGAAAACTAAAATATCGCCGGAGCAAATACCATCAAATTCAGCAACAGCAACTTTTTTCAAATAGGCCCGTCGCTTTCCAAACAAAACATCACCTTTTGAAAACTTCTTTGTGAAAGTGGTTCCTTTTTCAATATCGCCCCAGGTTTCTATGGTAAGGTTATCTGGTTCAATGTTTTCCAGACCAATGAACCGGGTTACTACTTTCTTCTGCTTATCATGTTTCTCAATGCAGTCAGCAATCTGCTTAAATTTTATCGTTTGGCAATTTTCATCGTTTAATAAATTACCGAATCTGGGTTTCTCTTTCAATAAATCGTTACTCAGAGTTTTTAACAATTCATACAAATTCCTCTCCTGCCCTTCCACCTGCTCCACCGCTTCTTCTATTGACCGGAAAAGCGATGCGATTTGGATTTGCTCTTCGAGGGGAGGAAGCGGGATATTTATTTTCGACAGAATATTCCTAGTTATTCCTTTAAACGTTGTTCCTGCTGATAATGAATGAATTAAACTCTTATTACCTTTGAGCCAAAAAGCTAAAAACCAATTGTCAATCTTATCCGAATTACAAATAAAGTTTTCTAATGATTGAGAAGTGGAAATTTCTTCACCTGCAATTGCCACTTCGCCTACTGTTGCTCGCGTTGTAAGTAAGACAGTTCCTTTAGGCAATAATTTAGTACTTGATTTCTGAATTGCTTCTTGAGTTATTTTCTCTAACGAATTTTTGATTACTCGAATTCTATCTTTTGGTATTTCAGTAGGTCCAATCCACAAATGATTACCTTTAAAATAATGTGGTTTTGAACGACTTGGTGTTCCACCACCAATAATAGTAGTAATATCTCCAAGATAAACAAACTCCCATTTCTCCTTTCTCAGCTTCATCCTTCTTCCTGGTTAAAAAGCTGTATAAATGCCTGTTTATCAGGCAGAATGGTTTGGTAGCGGCTGGCAAAGATGCTGTTATTGTCTTCGGGAAGGGTAATTTCGACAACCGTATCGTTTTTGTCTTTGCAAAGGATAATACCGATGGTTTTGTTTTCGTCGGGCAAACGGACAAAGCGGTCATAATAATGGACATACATTTGTATCTGCCCCAGGTCCTGATGTGTCAGTTCACCAAGTTTAAGGTCAATCAGAACAAAGCAGCGCAATAAACGATTGAAAAATACCAGATCAACTTTAAAATGCTTTTCATCAAACGTAAATCGTACCTGTCGCCCGACAAATGTAAAGCCTTTGCCAAGTTCCAGCAGAAAATTCTGCAATTTGTCAATCAACGCCTGCTCCAGATTGCTTTCGGAAAATTGGTGCGGTTCCGGTAAATCCAGGAATTCGAGGATGTAAGGATCTTTGAGTAAGTCGGCAGGTTTTTCAATGATTTGCCCTTTCTCGGCAAGCTGCTTCACGCCTTCTTTATCACGGCTTAGCGCAAGTCGTTCAAACAATGCGCTATCGAACTGACGTTGCAATTCTTTCAGACTCCAGTTATTGGCCGTACATTCGATTTCGTAGAAACTTCGTTCGTCTGGATTTTCAATCCTCATCAATTTAAGATAGTGTGACCAGCTTAAAATGAATTTACGAGAAGTTGTCTCGTAATTTGAGTAAATGAGAAAAAACTGCCTCATATTTTGCAGGTTATCCACTGAAAACCCTTTACCAAAATCAATGGTAAGCCGCCTGGAAAGCTCTTTCAAAACCTGTTTGCCATATTCAGCCCTCTCTTTACCCTGTTGTTCTTCTTCCACGATCATCCGCCCGATTTCAAAGTAGGTTAACACCATAGTTTGATTTACGGCACGAACAACGTTTTGCCTGGCTGCCTGTAAAAGCCCGGCAATTTTCGAATAGAGATTATCCGGCACTATTGCTTTGGTCATGTATCAATTCCAATATTTTTCAGATGAATAAATAAGTCTTCCAGCGAAGCATTGATTTGTTGTTGCCCGGTTTTAATTCCGGCAATAAGTTCCGCGGTATTGTTTTTATTATCAATGGCGGTTTGCTTTACATAAAGTTGCAAACTCAGGTTGCCATTGTTTTCCAGCACTTCTAAATTGCTCATTACTTTAGCAAAACCTTCAATATCAGCGAATTTCCAGTAAGCCTCACTTATCTTTTTTATATGGTGAGGTTCAAGCCAGGCATTGGTGCGTTCAATCCGCAATTCTTCTTTGGCGTCAATAAAAATGATTTTACCTTTCCGCTCGTCAGGTTTTTTCATCCGGCAAACCAGCAGGCAGCTTTCCATGCTGCTGTTGTAGAAGAGGTTTTTACCAAGGCCAATCACCGCGTCCACATAATCTTCCTTAATCATTCTTTTGCGGATATCACTTTCAGCATCACGGAACAACACGCCATGCGGCCATAACACAACGCTTCGTCCGGTTTCAGGATCCAGGCTTTTCATGATGTGCTGCTGGAAAGCATAATCGGCACATCCTTGCGGCGGTGTTCCCCAGATGTTCCGGCCAAACGGGTCGTTCATCCACTTTTGCTGGTTCCATCGCTTAACACTATACGGAGGATTGGCCATGATCACATCGAACTGCTTCAGCTCATCATTTTCCAGGATCTGCGGGTTATCAAGCGTATCGCCCTGTACAATTAAAAACTCATCCACATTATGCATGAACATATTAATGCGGGCAATGGCCGAAGTGATCAGGTTGAGTTCCTGCCCGAATAATTTCAACGTCCGGTATTCCTTGCCGTGTTCTTTAACATGCAGGGCGCTACTCAGCAATATGCCGCCACTGCCGCAGGTCGGGTCGTAAATACTTTCACACGGCTGAGGATCAGTAATTTGCGTCATCAGTTTCACAACAGTGCGGTTGGTATAGAATTCGGCTGCCGTATGCCCGCTGTCGTCGGCAAACTTCTTGATCAGGTATTCATAGCCCTGGCCCATAATATCGTGGGGCACATTGGCAATGCTCAGGTTCATTTTGCTAAAATGCTCAATCAGGTCAAGCATTTTCTCATCGCTCATACGGCGTTTATTAGTCCATTGGGCATCGCCAAACACATCGTGAAGCATGTAAAAGTTGGCTTTTTCAATACCATTCAAGGCTTTTTGCAAGGCATCTCCGACATCGATGGTTTTTTTCCGGACATCTTCCCAATGGCAGTCGGGTGGGATCTGAAAACGATGATTTTCGGCAAAAGAAGCATAATCCAGGTCACCATCGCTTTCCTCAAGAGCCGTTTGGAATTCCTCATCCCATAAATCGCTAATCCTTTTAAAGAATAAAAGAGGAAAAATATATTGTTTAAAGTCAGCAGCATCGATCATTCCCCGCAGAATATTAGCTGCACCCCATAGATAATCTTCGAGTTGTTTTTGGGTCATGACTATTTGTAATTATAAAAAAGCTTTTTTATGAACTCTTTTTTTATAATGATGCCGATTTTCATTTTGTTTCTCGCTGATTCTTAACCACAAAGTCGCACAAAGAAGTCCCTTTATTTTTCACTTTTCGTTTTTCACTTTTCACTCCTTCCCCAACCTCGCACTACTCGCCCCGCCAGCACTGTACTCCGGCGAAGTCACGGAAATCTTCTTTCCATCCAGCACACCAAGTGCCTGGTCGAGGTCGGCGATGATGTCGTCGGGGTGTTCGGCGCCCACACAGAGGCGGATCAGGTTCTGCGGGATATCTGCCAGCTTGCGCCCTTCTTCACCTTGCTGCGAATGGGTGGAAATAGCCGGGATGGTGGCTACGGATTTAATACGGCCAAGGTCGGTGGCGCGCCAGATGCGCTGGAAACCGTCGAATACATCGCGGGTGGCCTGTGCGCCGCCTTTTACGCGGAACGACATCAGGTGGCCGTAACGGTTCACGGGCTTGCCGTAAAGCGCATCCTTTTCGGCATCTGCCAGCCATAAATATTTGCTGGCCAAATCGTGCAACGGGTGGGCTTCCAACCCCAGGTAATCAACCTGCTCGATGTGTTTGTGCTGTGCCAGGTAATTAGCCACGGTCATCGTGCTGCGGCTGCACTGGTCTACGCGCATCCGCAGGGTACGGATGTCGCCCAGTGCCAGGATAGCGTTCATGGGTGAAATATTCGGCCCGTTGTCGCGGTTGGGCAGTGCCTTTAGATACATGCAGTAATCATCCCGCAGCACATCGTTTTCAATACTGGTAACAATATGCTTCTTGGCGATCACGGCCCCTCCTATCCCATATCCGCTCGTGGCCAGGGTTTTCGTAACGGATTGAACGACAATGTCCGCGCCCCACTGGATCGGGCGCATCAGTGCCGGTGAAGCAACAGTGGCATCGATGATCACGGGGAGGTTATGCGTATGGGCAAGCTGCACCACTTTCTCAAGGTCAAAGAAGGCCTGGCCGGGGTTGGAAGGCATCTCACCATACAGGAAACGGGTGTTTTCATCGATGAGCCTGGCCCATTCATCAATATCGTTGGAGTTGATCACCTTGCGCCATTCGATGTTGCGCTCTTTGTGCTTGCGTATAGCGAACTGCTGGAAAGTGCCGCCATAAAGCTGGCAGGTTGCCACGAAATTAATAGGCCGGTTCGGATTCTTAGGATCTACGGCGAGAAGGGGCTCAGCCGCAGAAGCAATAGCAGCCATACCGGAAGAGGTAGCCACGCAGGAGGTCTCATCTTTTGCTCCGTAACCAT
>Ga0247841_10009139_pt1 | contig 13980 bp, 20 predicted proteins | sample LaCruzMarch2015__2_FD_192410 | JGI IMG/M metagenome (GOLD analysis project Ga0247841, IMG submission 192410) | Freshwater microbial communities from meromictic Lake La Cruz, Castile-La Mancha, Spain - LaCruzMarch2015_18m | ecosystem: Environmental > Aquatic > Freshwater > Lake | place: Spain...
ATTTCTGGATACAACGTGTGTTACACAAACTTAGGAAGGAAACTCTCTATTTTTGTGTTTTAGGCACGTTGCTTTCGGAGACGTGCTTTTTATTTTATGAAAAAGAAACCAGTTAAAATGAAGCGGTGTATTGCTCCGTTAATGGATAAACTTATGCAAGAATGGTCTAAAATTATTAATGGCATAAAGGTTACTTTCTACATAACAGAATCACATTGTGTATGGATGACAGAAGACTATCAAGGAATTAAATTCTTTAATAATCTTAAAGGCTTTAAAAAGGAAGAGAAAGAAGTAGAGAAGTTGTTTATAAAAGAATTAATTGATAAAATTATGGGCTGTAAAAAGAAAGGTAAAAAGAAATAATATGAATTTTCAGGGAGGCTTGAATGCCTATCACAAACACAAAGAACCAAGTGAAGAAATGTTAGAGATATGGAGTAAGAAGAAAGAACTCATTAAAAGAATTTTAGAGCTAAAGGAGGTAGAAAGTTTAGAAACTAAAACACCAGAAGAGTTAGAAAGTATTTTAGATAAGTTAATAAATTACAACAAAGGATTATAATTGTATTTTTAGATGTTTATTGGCAGACTTTTGATGCTTAATCTAATTGTGTATCGCACGCTTTTACATAATTGGATAAGCGTCTAAGAATATAATAACTTTGAATAGAACTAATTAGCTATTCAAAAAAGATAGCTTAACAATGTTAAGTATTTTGTGTTATATTAAATAAAAGTTAGATATTAAAATCATATATGCCTTTTCAGAAAAACAATAACGCTGGAGGTGGAAAGAAAGGAAGAAGTGGAAGAAAAACAATAAGCGAAGAAGCCTTAAAAATTGTTAAGGAAAGAACCTACAAAGAAACAATGGCTGAAATTTTACCTGATAAATTATTAGCTGAAAAACATTTGGAATTATTAACTGTACCGATTAAAGTTAGAACAATAGGTAAAGGAAAAAGTGTTATTGAGATAGAACAGATAGATAGTTTAGCAATAAGTAAAGGATTAGATATGGCTTATAAGATTAAAGGAGAATATGCGCCAGAAAAACAAGAGCATTCTGGAACAATAAATTTTAAACCACTATTAGATGGAGTTCTTAATAACAACAGCAACACACAAGATAATAAAACTGAAGAAGAGGATTAGAATTATACAAGGTGGAACTTCTGCTGGAAAGACAATTTCAATTCTTTGTTATCTTATACATTTAGCTCAATCAGATAAAGTTAAGACATTAACCAGTGTAGTATCTGAAAGTATTCCGCATTTAAAAAGAGGTTGTATAAGAGATTTTAAAAACATATTACAGGTGCAGGGATATTGGAAAGATAGTTTATGGAATGCAACTGATAGCATTTATACTTTTGAAACAGGAAGCCAAATAGAATTTTTTAGTGCAGATAACGCTGATAAGTTAAGAGGTGGAAGACGTGATAGGCTCTTTTTAAATGAAGCGAATAATATGACTTTTAATAGCTTTGAGCAATTAGAAGTCAGAACTAAAGAATTTATATTTATAGACTACAATCCGACTAATGAGTTTTGGGTATTTACAGAAGTAATAGGCAAGAGAAGTGATTATGAGATGCTTATTCTTACTTACAAGGACAATGAAGCATTAAGCAAAGAGATTATAGATAGTATTGAGCAACGCAGAAACAGATCAGGTTGGTGGAAAGTTTATGGCGAAGGACAATTAGGAGAAATAGAAGGACTTATTTATACAGGCTGGAGAATGATTGATGAAATTCCACACGAAGCTAGACTAGAAAGAACTTGGTTAGACTTTGGATATACTAACGATGAAAGTGCTATTGGTAGAGTTTATTACCATAATGGTGGTTGGATATTAGAAGAGTTGCTTTATAAGAAAGGAATGAGTAATAAAATGTTAGCTGATTTCTTAAACTCTTTAGAAAAGCCACAAACAATCATAATAGCCGATAGTGCAGAGCCCAAGAGCATTGATGAGTTAAGAAGTTATGGATTAAGTGTTTTACCTTGCACTAAAGGTAAAGACAGCGTAAATTCAGGCATTCAATTAGTTCAAGACCAGCCAATAAGTGCTACTAGAAGAAGCTATAATATCTGGAAAGAACAAAGAAATTATATGTGGCTAGTAGATAAGAACGGCAAAGTTTTAAATGTAGAAGACCCCTCTTGCTCAAATCATCATATGTCTGGGATAAGATACGCATTAAGCACGTTAGGTAGGCTTAAACAAGAGGTGGACTACTGGGACAGAATATTTGCAGATGAATTAAGCGGTAATACTAAGTCAGTTTACTTTAATAAAGGAAAATAATATGCAAGATGATTTACAAGGTTCACAAATTATAACTCCAAATGACAGATATAGGGTTCTACCCAAATTAGAACCTAAAGTTGATTTAGTTATTTCTAAAATTATAGGTAAAACCATATACACCACAGACCCACGTGTTCTTAGCTATATTGTTAAATGGAAAAAAGGAAAGCCACAAGATAGTATGGTATCTGATAATTTCTTGCGGAACCCAGAATTTATCAGAGGATTAAAAGAAACCTTAAATATAAATTTATGATGCGATTTTATTGTGACGTTTGTGAAAAAGAGTTGTTAGACCCAGAATTTGTCTTTGATGCTACTATAATGGAAAACAAAGAGGTTTTTGATATAATGGATAAAACATTAACACCAAGAAAACAAATGAGCAAGAAGCAAATACAACTTTGTAAAGAGTGCTATGAAAAAAACATAAAAGGATTATTAAAAATATGATTAAACTAAATCTAAAAACATCAGGAATTGACTATAAAAGCAAAGGAGAAACTATTGACGAAGCCCTAGCTAATTTAGGAATGGAATGGTATCAACTTAAGGCTAAGGGAGTTATTACTATTATTAAAGGAAAGTTAAAGTTAGAGAAACTTTTTATTATGGGTGAATTAAGAAAGATTTTTGCTAATAAAATAACACGAGCAACACAAGCCAAAAGATTGGAATTGCTTTTAAAATAAATGCAGGCATTAAATGTATTTGAATATGTAAAACAAGGAGAAGTTGGTTATCAAAAGCCAATAACTCTTGAAGATGGCTGGAACTGGTCAATGAAAGATCACTTAAGACGTTCTTATCTTTATAAAAACTCTCAATTTGAAGAACAGAACGAGAATAGAGATTTAAGACCAAATAAAAATATAATTCTAGCTATTTTAAATGTTCAATACAGATCAGAGGGTTTTGATGTTAAAGATATAGAGCTTTATGTTAATAGTGTTGTTGAATATTATAAGTCATTCTTAGTAAAGAAATTTCACGATAATTGGGCATTAGAAAACAATATTGATACATTTATAGATGAAACGGTTGAAAGTTATTGTGATTATGGCGGAACACTAGTAAGAGATATAATGTCTAGTCGACCAGAGGTAGTAGATTTAAGGACTATTGCTTTCTGTAATCAGACAAATATTTTAGCTTATCCTTTTTGCATTAAACACACATTTAGTCCTAGTCAGTTAAGAGAAAATGATATGTGGGGCAAGGATAGTAATGGAGCAACGATTGATATTGAAAGTCTTATAACTCTTTGTAAAGACGAGAAAGAAATTATAGTTTATGAGCTTATAGGAACATTACCAAGTGAATGGCTGGATGTTAGAGTAAAAGAAGAAGGAATAATGGACACCCAGCAAATTCAAGTAATAGCTTTTTATAAGAAAGAAGGAGATGACAGACAAGGAGTATGTCTTTTTAAGAAAAGATTACCTAAACTTCCGTTCAAATTCTTAGCAAGAGATGAAATTAAAGGTAGAGCTTTGGGTAGAGGTGGTGTTGAAGAATTATTTGAAGAACAAAGCTGGACTAATTGGAACGAAATTAAAGTAACAGAAATGTTAGAAGCAGCATCAAAGATTATTCATTTATCAGATGACCCACAAGTAGCTTCTAAACACCCAACAGGACTTAAAAATCTTTCAAGTAACGAAATTATACAAGTTGGAGAAGGGAAGAAAGGTGTTTGGCAAATGGATACTTCACCAAGAACATTACAACTATTTAATAATGCAATAGACAGATGGTATAATTCAGCTCAAACTAAAGGTTCTGCTCAAGATAGTATGATGGGAGAAACACCCAACTCTGGAACACCATTTAAACTTTACGAAGCTCAGATTATTCAAAGTCAAGGAATGCACAAGTATAGACAAGGAAAGATAGCGGTATTTATGGAAGAAATTTATAGAGATTGGATTATTCCTCACGCAGAAAATGAAATAGTAAAAGACAACACTTTCTTATCTGAATTATCTTCTGAAGAACTTCAAAAGACGGTTGACCAAGTAACCATAAACAGAACAAATGAAGCAATTAAAGAAAGATTATTAAGTGGAATAAATGTTACACCAGAAGAACAGGCGATAATGATGCAGAATGGAAAAAATGCATACCTTAAGGATAACAAGAAATTTATAGAAATATTAAAAGATGAGTTTAAGAAAAAAAGTCTTTCAGTTAGAGCTAATATAGCAGGTAAACAAAAGAATTTAGCGATGCTTACAGATAAACTAGTAAATGTAATGAGACAATACATTGATATGCGTTCTAAAGGAGTTGATACAACTGGTTTAGACCCAATTCTTAATACAATACTTGAAAGCTCTGGAATGTCACCTATAATGTTTAGTTATCCAAACCAACCAGTTCAACAACAACAAGGACAACCAAATAATCAAGGTTTACAACAATTAAGTCAAATAAATCAAAAAAATGCAGGAACTATATAGGGATAAATTATCAATAATAGACGAAATAACACTACAAGCAATTAAAGAATGCTTATATGAAAGACTTGTCAAAGAAGTTCCAGCAATAAACGACACAGATGACGATATTAAAATAGGTCAAAAGACAAGAGCTTACGAAAAGAGCAAAGATATAATAGAAAAAGCAATTTTAGATATTAAATCATTAAAAACTGGCAAAACACCAATTAAGGGATTTGCTAAAGAAAGATAAATTATGAAAAAAAACTACATCTACTTGACGATTGTAGGAGTAATAATCTTGGTCGGGATTATCTTCTTAAATCAACCACAACCAATAGGAGGCGTAACTGTTGGAAACGATTATCGTTATTCACAATTTAGTGGTGCTATTGCTACTACAACTGTAATTTCAGTAGGAAAAAGAACACTTGGCTCTGTAATTATTACAGAAGATTCTGCTACTGCTGTTACATTTTGGGACGCAACTTCTTCTTCTGCTGTTGACGGAGGAACGTATGCTACAAAAATAGCAGTTATGCAAGCAGCACTAACAGAAGGAACTTATACTTTTGACGCACAATTAAACAGGGGATTAGTAATGAGAAGCGCCGATGGATTTAGTTTCGCTGGTGATTGGACTGTTACTTATAGATAACTTATAGATAATTAATAATAATAATAAAATGTTAAACAAGAAAAAATCTTTGAAAGATAAGATAGCTGGCTCAGTAGAGCAAAAACAAAAGGTCGAAGTCAAATTAATTAAAAAAGATAAGAAAAAATAATATATGAAAAAATATATAATCGGAATTGCACTTTCATTAGTTTTGCCAGCTTTTGTCTTTGCTTATTTTCAGCCAGCAACTCTAACAAATGGAGTTGATCGTGTGGCTGTATTTTCGCAAGAAGTGGCTAACAAATATTTTGGAATGGGTTATGTCCTAGACGGACAAAAAGTTGGTAGTGCCGCTGGTAATACTTTTGAACAGCAAGTAGATTTTGACAAGGGTTTTATTAAAGGTGGAAAGATATATAACGCTTCTACAACTTTAACAGTCGCTAGAACAATTACTGCTTCTGAAATTTGTAATAACAGTACAATCACAGTTAATAGTGCCGCTGTCGCTGGAACATTATCTGCTGCTTCACTAGACCTAACACTAGCTGCTACATCAACATTATTTAAACAATGCTTAAAGACTAACGGAGATGAAATTACTTTTGATTTGTTAAATCAATCTCCAACAGCAGCTACTACCACAGAAATAGTTGCTGGTACTGGTTGTCAGATTATTTATGGTGTTGCCGATGGTGATGCTACAATCCCAGGTCAAAAGGGTGCTACCATTACAGTAAAGAGAGTTACTGACTGGCTTGCTGATGGTGGAAGCAAAGACTGTGTTGTTAGAGTTTACGAGTGGAATTAAAATAAAGTTATCAATCTTTGAAAATTGAATGGGTTATGATTCCGACTAAAAATCTTAAGGTTATCACTCCTTATAAAGTGCTCAACATTATCATTTATGTCAAACGAAAATGAAGTATTAGAAGTTGGCGACATCGAAGTAATTACTGACGATGAAGGCAACGATATTACAGACTACAAAACTATTGCTCTTGAAAGACAAGAACTTGCCAAAAAAAATTTTGGTATAGCTAAACGCTTTCAAACTAAATTAGAGAAATCTAAGGTAGAAGAACAAAAGCCAGTAGAAAAACCAATAGAAAAACAAATTGAATCAAACGAACCAGATTATGCTAAAATAGCTTATCTAAATTCTTTAGGAAACACCAACCCAGATGACCAAAAATGGGTAATGGAAGAAGCTAATCGCTTAAAACTACCACTAACAGACATATTAAATATGGAACACGCTAAAATAGCACTTAAAAATGCTAAAGACCAGCGTGAAGCCCAAGCAGGTATGCCAAAAGGTGGTGGTAGAGGTGGTAATAATACTCAACAAGATGTTGATTATTGGTTGGCTAAAGGTGAAACTCCAGATGATTTAGGTCTAGCTAAAAAGGTAATAGACGCAAAAGTAAATAAAGAACAAAATAAAAATATTTTCTCAGAAGAACTATTTACTGGATAGCATTAATCTGTGTTTACTAATTATTAAACATAAATTAAAATGGCAAATACAGTAATCTGGAATAAGCACGATTACGTGCAGAATATGAGGGCGAGAATTGCTACTCCTACAAGTTGGAAAGATGTCTTACTTGCAAAATATAGCAATAACAGAACAGTTGTCGGTGGTTATATGTCAACAGAACCAGCACCAGCAGCTTTAACAAGAGGAACAGCTTATACTTATCAAGATTTTGCGATTACAGCTGATACATTGACAATTAGCACTTCTTACAAGATTGCTATGTTAGTAGACGAAGCTGACCGTTATCAACAGTCTTATGTTGATCAGATGAGTTTGGCTGATTATCAAGGTAAAAAGATTAATGAGTATATGGAAACTTTGTTTCTTGCCACTCACGGTTCTTGGAAAGACTTTGGACAGGAAGACTTGGACAATACATCTGCTGATGGTACAACTCAAATCACGGTTTCTGCTTCTAATGTAGATGATTTGATTAGAGCTATCAAACGTAAAATTTATGCCAACAATGGTGTAGATTTAGCGGTAGAAAAGGGTATTGCGATTGTTTGGAGAGCTACTGACTTTGAACTTTTGGAAGCATTCGTTCAAGCCAATGGTTTCACTGAAGCTGACATCGCTTTGAAGAATGGAATTGCAGTAGAGAAAGCATTCAAATATATGGGAGTTTACCATTATTTGTCTAATTCTCACACTGCTAATCACGTTTTTGCTGGTATTAGAGGAACAGCCGAAGTCGGTATCCTAACTGGTACTTATGGTAAAGCTAAATTTATTGAAGACCCAGGATTGGTTTCAGGTTTGGGTATCGTTTCAAGAGTTGATTATGGATTTAACTTTCCTGCTCAACTTGCTCAATTCTTTATGGATATTAACGTCGCATAGTTGTAGATATATAAACTGCTTATCAATAAAAGGTAAGCAGTAATATGCCTATAAATTGTGAAAATTGTTCCAAGTGCTGTGATAATATTAATTTACCTATTCCTAAAGTAAGTGAAGACATAAAAAGATGGATAGAATTACATTATCTTAAAATAGTTGAAATAGATGGTATAGATTATGTAAAAATTGATAATAAATGTTGTAAATTAATAGCTGGTGAGTGTTCTATATATGAAACAAGACCAGATGTTTGCAGACAATACGATTGTAATAAAAAAGAATATAAAAATTTTAAAAATATATGACAATTACAGATCTTGTGGCAGAAGCAAGAGCTTTGGTTGATGCCACTTCAACAAGTTTAACTGATGCAACAATTTTAAGACGAGTAAACGCTGCTTATGAGGATATTGTAGTTAAAATACTAAATGCTGATGGAACTTGGCAATTTGATGACTTAAACTACACTACAAATCCAGTGGGTTATGGTAATTTAACCTCAGGACAAAGTGAATATACTTTTTCTGATAAGTTTTTAGATATTTTAGAAGTAGACATATTAGATTTAAACGGATATTACATAAGAGCAAAAGCGGTAGACCCATCAGAGTTTGGGGAAAGGTCTTTTGAGGAGGAATTTAATATTAAGTTTAACGGAACTGCTAATGTGGCGGTTGATGGATTTCCCGGATTTTACGACAAGGTAGGTGCTACAATTAAGTTTGACGCTTCACCAACAGCAACTTATGCAACACTAACTAAAGGTTTAAGGGTTAGGTTTAAAAGAACTTCTGACGCCTATACTTCTGCTCAAGTAATTACTGGCACAAAAGAGCCTGGATTTGCTATTAATCACATAATTTTAGCTTATAAAGTAGCTTTGCCTTATGCTCAATCTTATAAGAAAGATAGAGTGGCTGGATTTATAAACGAAATTGCAAGACTTGAGAAAGAAATTATTAATCATTATTCAAACAGAGAGAAAGACGTAAGAAAACAAATTACTTTTTCTCAAAGAGCTTTTAAATGACCGTTGCTTTAATTTTAGAAAATAAAAATACTACTCCTTTGTCGATGGAAAATAGAATAACTAGTCCTACTTGGGACGATACAGAAAAGACTTGGGACGAAATGGATGAAACTTGGGATAGTCAAGGAACTCCACTTTTTGATTTAGAAAGTAAAAATACTTTAACTTTAACTTTGGAAACAAAATGAAACAATATTTAATCAATGTAGGAATATCAATACTAATTACCTCAATAGGTTTAATTAGTTTTTATAATTATGCTCCTTTTAGTATTAATAGTTTGACTGATAATGGAATGGTTGGCTCTACAATCACAACAATTCTTGGTAGCGACACCTTAAAAGCCAGTAGAACTATAATTAACGACAATTTTACTGCTTTAAATGACACTAAGATTGAAAATAGCACAACTACTTTACCATTAATTACAACTTTAGCTGGACTAACAACAGCTGGACTTTTAAACACTATTGGAACAATTGTAAGTGGTATTTGGCACGGTTCTATTATAGATGTTTTATATGGTGGTACTGGTTGGAGTAATATTACTTCTGGTGCTTTACTTTATGGCAATGGTGCAAATAAATTAGCAACCACTACTGTTTGTGCTGATAACGAAGTAATTAAATATAACGGAGGAATACCTATCTGCTCGTCTGTAACAACAGATACTTCTTTGAATTACAACTGGTCAGGTTATCATACTTTTGCTAACGCTGGGTTTACGACTGCTACAGGAACAACTTTAAATTTTACTGGAAACGCTACTTTAGGAACATTAAGTGCAAGTTCTTTATCTTTTAATACCCTAGCTACATCAACTGTTGCTTTTGGCTCTTTTACTGCCACATCTTCAATGGTTTCTCAATCTTGGACACAAACAATAACAACTGGTTGGACACCACGATTTATTGAAATAAACACTTATATACAGGGTGTCGTTGGTGATTCTGGCGATTACCAGCAATATCAAGGTATAACTGTTTATGATATTGGTTTAAATAAAGTTTATACAAACTATTTTTTAGGTGAATATGGTACAGATGATGGCAATTTATCTTTATCCAAAAATGGAGGATATATTGCTGTTATGGATAAACCTGGTGTTTCTACCTTGTCTGTTGGTTCTCCTGGTGCTGGCAACGCTGGATTTGTTACGACAGTATCAGTGTCTGCTACTAGCACAATTGGATTTACCCTAAGTGGTCAATTCACAAAAAGTGCGAGTGCTTCGAAAGGCGGTAGATTTTATGGAACATATAAAGCATATAGATAAATGGGAAAAATATTATCACAACTTATAAACAGATTTGATGGGGGAATGATTTTAGATAAAAGACTAGAAGTTTCCAATGGTTTTGCTTTATCTAGACATTTTGATACTAAAACTTATCCTCGTAAATTAGTTCCAAGAAATAATACAGAATTTGCGGGTTTAGACGAAACAGCGATCAAGGCTCTTAATATAACAAGATTTTTATATGGAGAACGAAGTGCTGGTGTTTATAAAGTCTTCGGTTTAGGACAAACACCAACTGGAAAAACATCAATTTATTATTGGAGTGGAACTGGTTGGGCTCAATATAGCAATATGGAAAGTTCTACTGGTGGTGCAGAGTCAGATGAAGTATTTTTTCTATATAAAGGTTTTATATATTGCTTTGCTGGTGGCAAATTACAGAAAATAGATATAACAAGTAATGTAGGTTTTGACGAAGAATATGAGATAACAAGTTCTACCACAAGAGTTCAACCAGTTTTACATCCAGCCGATGATTGCGCTTACTTTTTTGTAGATAATCTAGTATATCAGCTAAATGATACAGTTTGGGCATCGGGACTTACTTTACCAGCTAATATGGAAATAACATCAGCTTGCCCAGAGGGTAATTATCTTTCGATAGCTTGTTATGATAAAGAAAATAAAAAATCAACAGTTTTTAGATGGGATAGAGATAGTAGTTTAACTACGCTTTCAGATAGAGTTGATTTTGGAACAGGCAGAATCGAACATCTAGCTTGTTTAAATAATAAACTTACTGCTGTAGTTTCAAATCAACCGAATGTGTTTATTAAACAAGTTAGTGGTAATGTTGGAATTATAGTCGAACAATTAATTTCCAGTGCAACGTCTTTACTAACTTTTGAAAAAACAAGTCAAGTTATAGACGAAATACTTTATTTCCCAATGGATTTAGATTATCTAGACGATGAAAAAATGGGTATTTATTCTGTAAATAGTAATGGAAAGATTTCAATAGATTTTATAGTAGATGGTGCTACTTCATATCAAGGTATTTTTAATGTAAATAACGCTTGGTGGATAGGACACTCTAATAATGGTTCGATAGCAAAAGAAACAGCTATCCCATCATCTACAATGGCTTGCACCTATGATACTTTAATTTTAGGTAATGCTTTACAAAATAAAAAACTTAATAAAGTTGGATTGTTATTTGAACCCAGCAATGAAACTCTTAACGATAAGGCTATTTTAAAATATAGATTAAGAGAAGCTGATAATTGGATACAGATTTTAACATATACTAGAGATAATATTTCTAAAAATAATATAGTTTTTTACGATGCCGTTAATATCGAAAGCACGGGTGAAACACTACCAGAATATAGAGAAATAATATTTAGAATTGAAAGCTATGCAAACATGAGAATAACTGGTTTTTATTATGAATATGAAATTTTAGACACAGATTTATGAATAGAGAAGAAGTAATACAAATAATTAAAGAAGAATTGGCAAATCTTTTAGCAAGAGAAAAATATGTATTCCAAAACAATATACAGATTTTTGATAATCGTAATATACAGTTAGGAAGAACCACTGGAACAATGATTGGAACAGACATAGACCAGAAATTAGGTTTTTATGGTAAAACACCAGTAATTAAACAAAATACTGTTGCAGACCCAACTGGAGGTGCTGTAGTTGACGCACAAGCAAGAGGAGCTATTAACGAAATAATAGATAGATTACAAATAATTGGAATAATAAAATAAATATATGGCATTTTTAACACCAGAACAACAAATTAATGTAGATAACGGATTAGGAATTTTTAACGGTCCTAAAATAACAATGGAACAACAGGCTATTAATGCCCAAGCTCTAAATAATGCAAATCCTATTAATCTTACTCAAACTCAACCAACAACACCAGTAAATCTACAAGAAATTACTACTCCGATGGAAGCAACAACACAAGAAACTCAACAAAGTGATATTTCTCAGCAACTTCAAGACCTTAATAATAAATATTTAGGTAAATCTGCTTTTACGACACAACAAGAAACAACACAGGGTATTCCAGACTTAATTAAGACTCAAAACGACCTTACAAGTCAGTATAATACGATTAAAAATGAAGCACTACAAATTCCTTTACAAATGCAACAACAAGCCACAGGGAGAGGAATAACGGCAGGTGGTTTAGCACCACTAGAAACAGCCAGAACTAGAACTAATGCTATTCAGGCTTTGGGTATTAACTCACTTTTAGAAAGCTCTAAAGGAAATCTAGCGACAGCACAAACCTTAGTTGATAAAGCGGTTAAAGCTAAATATGACCCTATTACAGAGCAAATTGACGCTTTAACAGCCAATTTAAAGCTGATTAAAGACGATCCAGCAACAAGTCTAGCTGATAAAAATAGAGCAACTGCACAGTTAGACATACAAGAAGCTAAAAAAGCACAAATAGCTAAAGAGAAAGAAGACCAGACAAATATTTATAACACAGCCAATGAAGCGGCTAAAAATGGTGCTGACGCTTTAACTTTGCAAAAAATACAAAACACTAAAACTCCAATGGAGGCTTTGCAATATGCTTCAACCTATCTTGGTAGAGAATATACGGATAAGATTAAACAACAAGAATTTAGTAATAATCTTGCTTTAAGTAATTTAAACTTAAGCAAAGAAGAATTAGCACAAAAGATTAAACAACAAGTAGTTTCAAGTGGCTTAGATTTAGCCACACTCCAGCTTAATAGAGATAAATTTGCAAGTGATACTAATTTTCAAAAAGCTCAATTAGCTTTAGATTATGCAAAGTTAAGTGGGACTACAACCAAAGCACCAGTTGTTAAAGATATTAATGGTGTTACTAAACAATGGAGCGCAACCACAAGCAAATGGGAAGATGTATCTACGGGAGCAAAAGATAATTCAAAAGCTTTAGAGCAAATATCATTATTAAAAGATACACTAAATAATGCATCTAGTCTTTCTGATAGAGCTGGTAGTTATACTTGGTGGGAACAAACAAAGCAAGGTATATTTGGTGCAACAAGATTTACTAATCTTGAGGCTTATGCTAATACTTTAAAAACAAATGTATTAACAATGTTATCAGACCCTGGAATTAAAAAATTCTTTGGTCCGCAAATGACAGAAAAAGATGTTGAATTAATGACATCATCGGCTACTACCCTAGACCCGCGCAAACAAGGCAAAACAGAATTTAAAAAAGAACTAGAAAGATTACAAAAATTTATAGATAAAGCAGAAAAAGATATAAAAAGTAATAGTGGTATTAAAAAAACTAAAGAAGATTTAAAGATAGAATTTCCACAAGCCACACCAGAAGAATTAGACGCATTATTTAAAGAAGAAAGTTTTAGTAAGGTTGATGGCGACACGAATTCAGCCATAGTAAATAAGATTGCAAAGATAGATGATGGAGAAAAAGGAGGACAATGTGGTAGATTTGTAAATAAACTAACTGGATTGGGTGTTGGTGATAGTTATGCGAGTAAGATTGCAAAAATGAACCCATATATTACAGAACCTAAGCCAGGAATGGTATTTACAATGCCGTATAAAGATACAGGACACGTTGGAATTATAGTTGACATAAACGATGATGGAACAGCGACAGTTAAAGACTCTAATTATGGTTTAGATGGTAAAGTTAAAACACATAAAATAGCAATATCTAAAATGACTGGATTTGCTAATATATAATATGACAGTAAGAGAAAAATTAGAAAAAAAATATGGCACACCGACCACAAGTATAAGACAGCAATTAGAAGCCAAATATCAAACTCAACCAATTCAACCTGTTCAGCAAACTGGGTTTTTTCAAGGTGTAGGTCAAGATGTTAGCAAAAGATTTGGCGGTCTTATTGATACTTTTAAGCAAACAGCAAAACCAGTTGACG
>Ga0247841_10009140_pt1 | contig 13980 bp, 14 predicted proteins | sample LaCruzMarch2015__2_FD_192410 | JGI IMG/M metagenome (GOLD analysis project Ga0247841, IMG submission 192410) | Freshwater microbial communities from meromictic Lake La Cruz, Castile-La Mancha, Spain - LaCruzMarch2015_18m | ecosystem: Environmental > Aquatic > Freshwater > Lake | place: Spain...
ACAACTCTTAGTTTGTTTGTAGCCACAATGCTTGGAGCATTCAAAGCGGAAACGCCACAGATTGCAATCATATTGCTGACCAGCGTAGTCCAATGCCTTACTCTCGGCGTGGGAATAGTATTGCAATTCTTCTTCGGGTCAAGCAAAAGCAGCAGTGATAAAAACAATCTGATTTATCAGTCAACTCCCTTTAAAGCTTTTTCCCGCCCATCGTCCAAATAGCCTGTCCTGGCGCTGCCTCACCCCCAGCGCTGGACAAAAGCCCTCATTCTCCCCTCGTGAGGGCTTCATTAAAACAAAAAGACCGGTACAGGTGATCACTTTTGCCGCTTCCGGCAATATTTATCCCTTTATGACTGACTGTTGACTGACTTGACACACAAGAGTAGCTTCCCTATACTACTTTCTAATAAAAGCAAGTTCTTATCAAAAAAATCAAAGTAAGGAAGAGGAAGGTGTAGTATTTGTGGGTAGAAATTGACAGAACTAAAGAAGTAAACGTGAAACAAGAACAAAGCTGCCTATTTACGGGCAGTATTGTAACTACTGAAACAAAATGAAAAAGTTACTGCTTATTCATATTCTGGCACTTCATTTCGACAAATCACGAATAGTAGAGACAAGAGTCTTAATTAATCTATTTTGTCAAATATAAGGAAACCTAATCGTCGCATCATCACTGAGGCCTCTTATGTAATACATAAAATCGTTTATCCCAGTCAAGACTTTCAAAATGACGCGCCCATGGAGATAAAAACAACTTTTCTTCCCTGGACAACTTTTTCTTGTATTGATTGAATATTTTTTGAATTTTCTCATGATTAGAGATTTTGAGCGGCATCAGAATGTATTCATAATTAACATCTTCAAACATCTCGATGAGTACTTCCTTCAAATAATCAAAGAACTGATGATATGACGCTTTTATTTCTCTGGGTATCTGTATTCTGTCAATGATCAAGGAATCGTGTTCCTCACAGAAATCGAGCATGTATATGTTGCCTATCCATTTTTGACCTTTGAATATCCTGATATTGAAGAAATTAGGCGTCATTAATTGGTGTTCTCCCTGGTAAGTGTCGGTGCAATCGCTTGAAAATTTTGATTTGATTAGATCAAAAAAATCTTTTGTCGTATAAAAATCAAGAGTGCTTAATTTAGTATAGCGACTAACAGTCCTCTCTGTTACGGTTTCTTCCAATTTCATTACTTTGGTTGGCCTGTAGAGTTTTTGATATGTTTCCAGTTCGGAGCTGAGAAAAAGAGCCCTATAAACCAAAGGGGCGCGGTCCATGTTTTTCTTCATGGATTCTATATAATCATGCAATCTGTTTTGGGATTCCTGGGGGATGGATATTTTCATGGCCACTCCATCTATTCTATTCAATGCTTTGTATAAATCATCGGAGGTTATATTCTCCTTATTAATATAACCCATCAGGTTCATAATGTGGCGGGATGACAAATTGAGATTTGACATCTTCAAAGACAGCCTTTGGACCAGGGTGTTCGCATTCCTGGTCAGCAATCCTTTAATCGTTTTCGGCAATCTGGCAAAAAGAATTTCCGCCATGGCATTTTGATGAAGTGTGCTATTCTCATCTGTTTTTTCCGTCTTAAAGGCGAGCAGGACGTCCTCGTTGCTGGGATCAAATACGGTTAAGGCAACGAGACTTTTTTTAAATTGGACAAGACTGAGCGTTGATGGCTTTTGAGCTTTGACATAGACGATTAAATCCTTTTTCAATACCTTGCGGATGGCTAGTACGGCCGAAAACATTGCGGCAGGTGAGTCGGGACGATGTTCGAGCAGAAAGCGTTTCCGGATTTCCAAAGGAAAGGAATGAAAAAAATGAAAGATATTTTCATGGCAGACAATATCGTCAATCCATGGAATACTGTCCAAGACCAGCGGATATTGGGCAATCAACGGTAAATCTGCGACCTCACAGAAATTTATTTTAACATCCCTAATCTTTTCCTCGTCTACCATACTGAAGTCTTTTGTGACTTTCTTCTTTGCCTTAATCAATGCTTGAGGTTGTTGAATAGTTTTTTCTTTGGCAAAATGAAGGAGCCTCTTGTAATCAGTTATTCTGAGAAGATCGCCCTGCATAGCATTGTTTATATCTTCAATTGTTTCCAGACGGTAAGGTATTTCCAAAGGATGATTTTTCATAAATACAAGAATCCACTTTTAGCAGGCAATGGTAGGTTATCGTGAATGTTGTCCCAAAAGTCTTAACTTTTTATATAATATTGATTCGGCAATATGGCAATGCATTTCATTTATATTTTATGTTGTGTAATAATGATTGTTCATAGTTATAATGCGAATATACCTCAAGCCTCATCCAAGTGTAATATTAAATCAAATATTAGCGCCAATATTATATAAATGAAGAATACCGAACCGACATTTTACTATATGCTTATTTCCGGAGTTTGGTGCGTTTTAATCTTTTTCATCGGCGATGGCGATAATGTCTCCCATCGCTACCGAAGAAAAAAACAAACCCCGGTTGTGCAGACATCGTGTACCAGTATTGCCAATTATAACCAGGATTGAGGGGGGCGTTGTTGTAGTACAACTGTTGCGGCACTTCAACATTCTCACAAACAATCTGCCCGTACCATGGGCGACAGACGGGTACATTCTGATAAGTCGTCTGGTAATATCCGTCTGTTTGTGCCGGTATAATGAATGGGTTTATGACGCCCTGTACATTACCGACTTTGAATGCGCATCCGCCAATTATAGCGGATGTTATAACCATGACAATTAAAAAAGTGTAATTAGTTTTCATGGTATATTCCTCCTTCTGCCCACTGGTCTTGAGTTATAAAATTTTTTAGGTTTTTAAAATTTCCTGAAAATTATCAAAAATTAATGAGGAGCTTCCGATAAGTGAGCCACTGTTTACTCGTCTATCACCGATCAACGCTTTTTTAAGCAGAATACTTGATTTTCGATGTTTGATAAAATTGTATAAGCGCGTCGGCATAATGCATGATGTTAGCCGCTCTCTCTGCGCCATATTGTTCGGTTAAAATGTGTAAATCCATCTCCCTCAAGGTTTTAAATTGCCTTTTTTCTTCTGTCTGCTCTGCCTTTTTTTCTCGAGAATTCATTGTTTTTCCTCCCGATTGTATTACTATTTCATTAAGACACCAAATTAGTTTATGATGCTCTCTTAAATTTCGTTGAAGCTATTCAGTTGTCAAAGAACTTCATCCACAATCTCGCAGCGGATTTTTCCCTTCCTGATTTATAAACGAATAATTATTATTTTTATTACAAAAATACCCAGCATAAAAAGCGAAAAAGTAATATTTAAAAAAGATTCAAATCAGAACTATTTTGATTTTCTTATATCAAGCATGAATTATGCTGGATAGCGGATCTTCAAATAAGCCTAGATAACGTGCTCGGGAAACCGGCTCTTCGGTGCAACGCTCAGTTAACAACCAATGATGGGTTTAATGCCGACTTTATGCGCCTCCCTGCAAAACTCGAGCGCACCAGAGATACTGTCATGATCGGTCATGGCAATGGCTGACATCCGATATTCCTTAGCTTTTTTAAATAGGTCGCTAAGACGAATTGTGCTGTCAAGGAGGCTGTATGTTGTGTGAACATGAAGGTGGACAAAATCTGCTTTTGCATTAGTCATATTTTTATCCTATCATTGAGTATATATATTTATGAGACCCATATTTGTATCTATAGAAGTGCAGCGATCATACCATATTAATGCGTTTGATATAAACTATGCCAAACTAGCTGTATCAAATATTCCTGCTACATTATTGGCGAAATTACTTTATTATACATCTTGAATTTTTCTTCATCATTTTTGCATAGCATTCTATATCCGCAGCGGGGACGACAATATCAGCCAATGTTGTTACATATTCGGCAGTATCAATTCCCTTCACCTGCTCGCCAATCACAAGCCAATCAGTAAGTGAAGTTAAATTAACCTTTTCGCCTCTTTTAAAAAACATCTCAATCATCGTGGCAAATATAATACTGTGGATGGGAAAACAAAATTTACATGTTTCCAAAATACGGAATATTTCAAGTAGCACTATATCGTCACGAATAATGGCTCCCAATACTTTTCTTTCGGCATCAATAATCGCGCTTTCCTGAAATGCTTGGTTGTTATCGTCCATAAAATAATCTCCTAAAGAATGTTTTTATAAGTTATCTTTTGTTAATATTTTATTAACCACAATAAAATCCTGGATTACAATTTTAATTCAATCCTTTTTTGTGTAAAGTTTTTGCAATTGCTTTATAGAGCATAAAGCTTCTTCTGATTTCGTCATTATCCATTGCTCCATCGAAAATCGCCATTGCGATAAAATTCGGCGCCATTTTATTAAACTCACCACCAATATCATCATGGCCAATAGTTTCTTCCGAATTATAACTCAACAATACATTATTAATTCTTTCCAAATCCTCATTCGATAATTTTGAAAAACAACTATTGGATATGCGGCTATTTATATAATTCAAAACATACAATACGCCTTGTTGCGTTATATTTCTCGTCTGTGACAAGTAATCAACGATGTACTGAACTTCCATTGCTTTACTCCTATACAATTCATTTATTGCATTTGCTCTATATGAGCCGACTGGTATGCCACCTTTGGATCGTTAATTATCACGGCACTCACAACGGCCAGACTGGCATCACAGACTTCAGGTTTGCATGCATCCACGATTTCACTTTCAGTCATTCTTTTAATCTCCTCAATTGAATATTTCTGAAGCAGCTTCCTTGCAATTTCTGAATGGCGGTATATCTTGTATATTTATTCTGCGATTGGTCCGGCATCTTTTATGCGGGATTGGAATGTTCTTTTTTCTTCCATAGTATGATTCCTTCTTAATAAATCATTCGCCGCCATCTTAGGTATCATAAACATCAATTTCAATAAGCAGAGCTGTAATGTCGTCTGTCGATCCTTTGGTACGCGCTCGCTGCGCAAGATCCTTTACCGCTTGCAGAATATCGCTGGATTCTTCAACGATGCCTGCTGCTTCATGAGGACTGTAGGCTTTAGTAATGCCATCAGATATAAGAAGTATGCGGTCATAATTTATCAATTCACGTGAAATGATTTCTATTTCCAAATTTTTGCCAAGACCAAAGTAGCGATAAATTGCCCCGTTTTGCTCATGCAAATGTGTCAGTTGTTCCGGCTTTCCATCCCGAATTAAAATAGGCAATGTGTCGCCAGCATGGAAGACAAAGAGCTTCTTTTCGTTAATCCATGCAACTGTTCCCGCACAGCCGCCTAGTGGGCGGTCTTTGCCGGGCATCAAACCCCATTTACTGATTTCCATATTCCCAGCAAATAAAAGATCACGAATACCTTGCCAGGTAGCAGGATAGCTCTCCGGTTGCTGAAAATATCTTTCCAGAATTATATTTGAGCTCATGTACTCAGCGGAACGTCCGCCTTCCGGTGCGCTGCCGATACCGTCAAATACAGCAAATATTTCTCCACGATTCAAGCGCGTGACAATCTTTTTTGCCTTGGGGAAAATTGCATAGCTGTCTTCATACCTGCTATGCTTTGGCCCCTTGGAGCAGGCAACCGCCGCGCAACCACATTTTTCGGATCTGATCATAATATCTCCAAAGAGAGTCTTTCTTCCGGTATGCCATATTTTTACTTAACCTGTTTGAGCATTTCATTTTATGTCTGTATTTATAAATAACGACAATTTTGTCGAAATATAACGATTGCAGAGGGAATATTTTTCTTTCTTATTGGGATTGATTATGAAATGTAGGTAAATATTGACTTTGAGATAAAGTATGAGCTTTTAACTGAATTAATAATCCATCCAGCTCCCGTATTGAAATAGCATGCTTTGCCAACACTGTAGCTAATGCATGGCAGAGGTGCGCACCTTGCTGCCGGGCAATTTTGGTAATTATTTTGATCTTGGTGTTTGTGTCTGGCGGATAGAGAGCAATCTTAATTCCACCTTCAAATTTTAATAACAAGTTATTTGATAAATATGCTTTTGTGGGATCATTACCAACGGCACAAACAATTTGTTTTTTCTGAGCCGCAAAATATCTGGTCAATTCTTCAGTGAGATATGCCAGCAGGCGCGGTTTGCTTTCATCTTTCTCAATATCGTCCAGAAGCAGCATATCAATACTTTGGAACTGACGCCAAAAATTACGAATTTTTTTCTTCCTTATTGACTCAATCATCTCATTTGTGAAATCAAATAGTGTGGCATACCTTACCCGGCGTTTACTGCTTTTCGCTATACAGTGATTGCCTATAGAATGCAGAAGATGCGTTTTGCCAAACCCATCACTACCGCAAATTATCAAAGGATTAAATGAATTCCCGGCATTGCTTGCCAATGATTTGCATAGATCATAGGCGTCATGATTGTTCTGGTCAGAGACGAAGCTGGCAAAAGTCTTCTCTGGGTTGAGTTGCCGGAATATAGAGATTTTCTGACTACCGCGCATTGCTTTGAACCTCGCTTGGCTTGTTGCACGGCTGCTCAATAGAGTCCATTAAATCGATATAGGCAACATCAACGAGATCTTGTTTTTCGATATGAAGGTGACGCATGATATTTTCGGCGATGACTATGCCATCTTCTTTGGACTGATTCTCTTGCTGCATGACTTCCAATTCCACGAAGTGTCCCAAGCCTTCAACATCATCGATATGGATTCTGGTTTGCTCATGGATATAGAGTTTTCTTATCTTCCGAACGATGCCCTTCATACCTAGGGCTTTTAGAAGAACATCTTTCAACCCCTGCGGATCATTGGTTTCTGATTTGCAGTAGGCGCTCTGCTTGGGTCCAATAATATTCGGGCGATCATAAAAGATCAACTCCCCTTTATCAGGCGAAAATATCCGCAGTTTCAATCGTCCATGCGAAACATTAAAGAAAATATCTTCCTGACGCAAGATTATCGGGCCTGCTTTTGTTATAGTCCGAATAATGTTTTCAAGAATCATAACATCATTGACTCTGGCTTTAATTTCTATATTGTTCGGCATTAACCATACCCTGTTATCTTGCAAAAGGCTTTATGTGACATTATGGTGACTTAGTTATTGCCAGTTAGACTGGCGGTAGTTTAATTCCTTTTAGGTCTGCCGCTAGTTCTATCCAGCCTGTTTCTTTGAAGCCTAATTTGCACATCTTCTAGGGTTCGGTATTCCCAGAGATAGGCTTCCTCGACTTTGACCGTTTTAAAGAAGCTTTCAGCAATTGCATTGTCATAGGTATTTGACTATCCCAAAACTACAATCGAAGCATTTATGCATTCAATTGAGGAAGTGTATACGATATTTCATTATCTTATGCAAAATTAACTAATATTTTTGCCAGTTCCACTTTTGCTTTATTTGCTTCCAATTCTGCACCGTTTATAATTTTGTAATTATGCAACCAAATATCGAGTTTGATAAAAGCTGAGCAAAGTTGATTATCCTGCCCTTTAAGTGACGAATAAACTTTCCCAAGAGCAACAGTTACCTTTGGTTCAAAGATTCTGGCCGGTGTTGGCGGCAAAGAGACGCCTTCAAGAGATGCAAGTAAGGCAATTACATCATCCGTTTATATTTCCTTCCTCCGCTTTTTTTCTTTCAGGAAATGTTTAACTCTGTCATCTATCTTTTCAAAGTCGATCTGAATAATCTTAGCCATAAAACTTCCCTTTCTTAGTTCGGTTGCTCAAGTTAATAACAAAATATTAATTGGCACTTAAAAAAGCTTTTCACTGTCTTGATATAGTTCATCCAATGTACCGAGCACAATGCGAATAGAAGCTCTGCCTTGCGGCGTATCTTTTTGAGACACAAGCGGATCTTTTTGCATCTCAAAGATCTGCTCATAATTTTGTCTGGAAAAGCGGATTTCAATGAAAGTTTCTTTTTTTACGACGATGTCATCTTTAAATTTATTCAGGTCATGTGATAATTTTTCAATTTTATCCTTTGTTGATTGTGATGCATCTTTCTTATCTTTTTCCAATAACGAAATTTGTTCGATTATTTTCAGTGCGAATTTCTTAGTATCTGAATCTTCAACCATCTCAGGAAGCTGTTTTAATATTTCGATTGGATTGGTAGTCATATCGCATTGGCCGGATGTTGATGAAAATACCAAATAACCTTTCAACTTGTCATATTTCGCCATGATATTTTTGAGTAGTTTATTTGCATGATCTACAGAAATACATAATTGATCTTTTTTCATCCTTGTCATCCCTCCTTCACCAATTTAGGCTTCAACAACTAATAACGTTTTTTACTGGAAATAATTACAGCGGATGAAAAATATATCTTTGATTGATGGCTGCTATGATTTTAAAACCTGGAAAACCCATTTTCATTACAAAGAAAATGATCTGTGGGAGGATAAAAGTATTCTAAATTATTTTGAGACTATTATTAACGGGAAGACCTAAAAGAATAAGCCCTTGAAGTCAGGCAAGCTTATCGCTACGACAATTATAAACCATAATTGGATTACAATAAATAGTCATTGATCCAGTTGCGATACAAATGATCGTTGATGTACTTTAGCCATGTCTAGTATTTTTACTCGATGCGTCTAGTAAATTACCGGAGCGATTAATAACTGAACTGATATTTTTCATCCAATCTTTGCAGCAGCAATTCCATGATTTCTTCGGAACTGTTGGGATAAAGCTTAGCAATCAGCCCCGGAATGCGATGAACAGTATCTTCAAAATTGACGCATTCGACTAATAGTTTTTTGAAAGAAGCTTTATCTCCCCTCCCGGCAAAGGCGGTAGCAACATCTGGTAAATATAGATATTGAAGTACGTTAATGCGCGCTGCTGTTTGCAATGCCTGGCTAGTAAGCCCTGCTTCTACCTGGGCAATAGCTATGCGAGCGATACTATTGACTGACAGTAAATCATCAGCCAAATTATCTGTCAGATTGCAAGATAGTGAAAGGGATTTTACTGCTTGTTCATGATCACCCCGACGCATTTGTGCTGAACCTATCGCCCGCAAAGTATCTGCCTTAGACTCCATTTGATCGACAACAGAGGAGGCAGAGGCATAATCGCCCTGATCTGCGTGGGCAGCAGCGATACATCCAAATATCTGCTCACGAAATATCTCATTAGTATTCTTTTTTCTGATTTCATAGGCATAGGGAATCAATCCTTGATAAGCTGCCATACAGGCTATTTCACGAAGAGCTAGAGACTTGAAGTTTTCAGTCTCAATGGAGAGCGCTATTTTCAGCGCTTCTGGAAACAGTTTGGCTTCAGCTAAAGCCTCAACAATGTGCTGTAATGCCCAATCCCGATCAGATTTATTGATAATTTTGTGTGCAATATTTGACGCAATCATCAGGGTTTCCTTTGCTAACTCCAGATCATTCAACGCGATCTGATCTTTGCCTATCGATATAAGCGAATAGGTACACCTTTTCTGGTCCCTAATGGCATGGGCAGCAGCCATTGCTATTCCCCTGGTTTTAGCAGCCGCTTCGGTAAGCCCTATTTTTTCCTGTCCATTAGCCACATCCAAGACGTCCCCTATCCGCAGGTCACTAAACCCGGGCAGCATATACTCATCCCGTATTAGTAGCGTTGCCATCATTGCTGATTCAATCGTTTTTAACGCCTCATCGTTCTCACCGATCTTTCCTTGGGCACAAGCCACATCTATTAATATTTTAGCCCGCGTTCTTTTATTAGTAATAGTTCGGGCGTAAGCAATGATACCCGAAAGCACCAGCTTGATCCGGAGGGTGAACTTGTGGTTACTCTGACCTTCTTTTAAATGGAAGGCAAGGACATCGCGTAATGCTTCCACAAGTTCAAATTCGTTGCAAGATTGTATTGATTCCATCAGCACATGGACGATGGTTTCCCGGGCACGCGCAGTATCACCAGAACGAATCAGTTCTGCTGATATAGCGAGCAGAGCATCATTAGATGGGAAGCCAACATCTAATCTTTTTAATGTATCAAAAGCAGTAGCCACATTACCGCCCTTAGCTTGGGCTATTGCAATATCCCTCAATAAGAATTGTTTTGTCTCATACTCTTCAATGGCATCAGCGATATCAAGAGCTGTAACGAAATCTCCCGCAGTCGCCATAGCTATTGCAATATCACTTAATTTCCTTGCGCGGACAGTCAAATCCTCAATCTCTTTAACTCTCAGAATGTCAGCACTATTATATATCGCAGGTTTTGCATCAGTCACCTCCGCTGATTTCTTCTTCGCTTCTCTTTCGGCTTCAATACTTTCACGCAACCGTTTACCATCAAGCCTCTCGGCAAGGCGATAAGCAGATGAGCAACCAAGATCGATCAGCTCGTGGAGGAAGCTATTGTAAGTATAGAAGGTAAAAGCATTACTGCACAGAAAATAAGTTACATCTTCATCCAGATCGATGACCTGTGAAAGAATGATCGTGGCAATGTCACTATGGTGGTCAAGCACACCCCGTGATATTTTTTTAAGTTTCAGCCGTTGATAAACCACCAGAGCATCTTCCAATCTGCCCGCTTCCTTCAACTCCCAGACAAATAATAAAAGCCATAAAATGGCGTGATCTGCCTCGTAGAAATCGGCATGAGTAAGAGCACTATTCTGGTCTCCTTTGCGCAGAAGTTCCAATGGCGAAATTTGCCGCAATTGGGAAAGCAACTGGTTATAGGTAATGTATGTTTCAATCATTCCAACCGGATCATCCTGCACGATGGCCTTTTCCAGCTTGCGCTTAGCATCTGGTAATTGAGCTAATAATTTTTCTGTTGACATCTTCTCGCCTTTTTTGGGTTCCATGAAAGATAAAGGTATTTGCATCATTTTTAGTTTGCCTGCCTAAATATAGTTCGGAAAGAACGTCTCTTCCCGAAACTTGCTGTTATTTAACCAGCCCCTGTTTTTTAAGTTTTTGATAATTCTCTTCAATTGCTTTGTCCAGTAAAGGTTTTAAATTCATAAAAGGATTTCTTGGCTTGATACCAAAAACCCTTCGTATGATTCTTTCAACATGCCACATAAAACGCTTAAATTTTTTCCACTGGTTTTTAAAATAATATAAATATTTCATCAATGCCCATCCTTCTTATTTATTTTTTTACGAACCAATCGGGCGCTTTTGTATTTTTATTCCCGTATACAAAACGGACATAAACCGGCAACAAATTATTCTACTCTTCATCTTTTTTGCGCATAAGCCTACCCATTTTTTGATCCACCCTTCTTCCAATAATAAACGGTGAATACTGAAATTAGTTACACTTAACCCAAAAAATATCGCCCCTTACCTACAAATATCTACAGGCTACAAAGATAGGCGCACCTGACGGCAATAATAATCAGAATTACTAAATAACAAATTACCGGTTTACTCATCACCAGAGAGGTGTATGTATTATCCTTTACTTCTTCATGGCGATTTGCTCTCAAAACACGAAAAAGCAACCCGGCAACAAGAATACTGAAAATCATCAAGGAGCCGTTGTAACTGAACGGTAGATGGAAGAATATGGGGAACATATTAGTGGATGCGGCCATTCCGGCTACGGAAAAAAATGCCAGCATGAACAAGAATCCTTTTAGAACTAGCGCCTGTGTTTTATCTTTCACAAAAGATACTGCCTTAAAGCCGAGTATAAAAAACATACCCTGGAGAAAGAGAAAATACATTATACCCGTAAATCCGAATTGGGATGATAATATGGCAAAAGGAACAGACAAGGGCTGCGGCGGCATACAACTTACGGCCGAGCCAAATAATCCGCCGATTTTGAAACATTTCCGTGCCTCTATTATCTGGTAAGAGAAACCCCATGGGTCAGCAAGATTATAAAAGCCCATAATACGAGGTATTTCATAACCGGATTTACAAACTAAATACAAACTAAAGAGAGTAGTCGTAACTGCTATAAAAGATAACGCAGCTATTTTTTTATTATTGAGAAAAAGAAAGCCACTGATGATGAAAAAAAGCGTCAGGAGCATTGGCAAATCAGGTTGCCTCAACAGACAAAAGCCGATTATAGACGTACCAATAATCAGTAAAGCTAATTTGAAGCGGTTTAATTTTTCCGCGCTGGTTGTGATTATCGCACTACTAATCAGGTAAAATACACAGCTCCAAAATCCGGTATGTATCCATAAATAGTGGAATCCAAAGTATCTTGTAGCGCCATGAAAGTGCATCGAATATTCACTGAAAAGAAGCGGCAGTATCGGAAGAATAATTCCGGGAATAAGCCATACTTCAAAACGCGAAAGAATCTTTTTGAAGTCAAATTTTACACATTGAATTATGAACGCTATCAGCGTGCCAATGTTGATAAATAATAGATATTTACGCATGATAGAGGATGCAAAAATTTGGTTTGGCGAGTCTATATGCCGAATCCAGCTGGAAGTAAACAGAATATCTACCGTAATCATCAACCCAAACATGACAAGAGCATATACAACTGTCAGAAACAGTAAATCGAAGCCATTCTCTCTATCCACAAATCACCTCCGTTAATGTTAATTATTTAATATATAATTCTTTAATCTTCATCCTTCCAAATATTTCGGCGAGACTCGATTTGTTTTTTGATGGTTTCCACATCACAGCCATAAATCTGCAGGGAAAGGTCTTGAACTTTTCTGGCCACTTTCGGATCATAAGGCGTTTTGTCCATCACGCTTTCAAAACTAAAAGGCGCGACGGTATTGTTCCTAATCTGCAAGCGGCAATAGCCCTGCCAATTAGGCAAGCCGATAATATCCATGGCGTTAAAATACGGATAAAGTGACTGCGCTAAAAGCCTGGCATCTTCCTGACCAAGGCGGAAAATTGTCATGCAACCGACGTTCCCCAATATAGCGGCAAGCAGGTTTTCGCCCGGCTTGTGGCTTTGGAGTTGAGTCGCATATTGTGTGGCCAGCACCAGACCCATTCTGTATTTGCGGGCTTCCGACAAAAGCTCGATGAAAGTAGAGGCCGGCAGGTTATGACACTCATCCACATACAAATAGAAATCCCGCCTCTCTTCCGGCCGCATTTCCCCGCGCTTCATCGCCGCGTGTTTGAAGTGCGAAACCAACTGGTTGGCCAAAAGCGCGCTAACCGATGATCCAAAGCGGCCTTTGCCTAGCTTAACCAGCAATATTTTCCCTTGTGCCATAATCTCTTCAAAGTTGATTGCAGATTCGTCCTGGCCCAGAATATTCATCAAGGTCGCATCATTGGTAAATCTGCTAAATTTAGAGGTAATGTAAGGTGCAAGATTGTTTAAGCTTGCTTCACCGTTGGTCCGTTCCAGCTCTTTGATGAAATCTTTTGTTGCTTCTTCATCATTGCGATGAACAAGCCACTTTCGAAAGCCTTCATAAAGGTAACAATTTTTAAACTCAAGAATGGTCGGTTTATAGTCCTCAGACTGTTTGCTGCCCATTAGCAGCCGCAGCATACCGCGCATATTGGTTTCGAACATCGGACCACCGGTTTCCCGCATGTCATAAATCTGATCAATAGTGTCGTATAGTTCATCAATTATAAAATCCCTTTCTTCCAGCGTCCGCCACTGCAAAAGATTAAAGCCCAGCGGTCTTTTGCGATCCAAGACATCAAAAATGATCACATCATCCACTCGGTGTGCCGGAATTTTGCCCATAATATTATCCACCATTTCGCCATGGGGATCGATAACTGCTAACCCGTGACCGGCGCGTATATCCTGAAGAACCATTGATTCCATCATGGTTGACTTACCGGTTCCTGTCTGGCCGAGAATAAACATGTGCCTCATGCGGTCTTCAGCGGGCAGACGAATCGGCTGCGACAAGCCGCTATGGATATTGCGGCACAAATCAATACCGTCTTCAGCATTCTGATCCATATCCGGCAACAGCGAAAGACTAGTACGGGAGCGACGCAGCGGCAGACCGGGGACT
>Ga0247841_10009141_pt1 | contig 13979 bp, 17 predicted proteins | sample LaCruzMarch2015__2_FD_192410 | JGI IMG/M metagenome (GOLD analysis project Ga0247841, IMG submission 192410) | Freshwater microbial communities from meromictic Lake La Cruz, Castile-La Mancha, Spain - LaCruzMarch2015_18m | ecosystem: Environmental > Aquatic > Freshwater > Lake | place: Spain...
ATAATCAGGCTTTCCGCATCGGTAATATAAAGAATTTCAGACAAAAAATCCAGGAGAAGTGATTCTGGATCCTGGGCATCAAGTTCGATCTCCCGTTTCACTCCGTTTTCTCTATCTTTCCCGTACATCACCTGCATCAGCGCCCTGCAGGCTTCAGAAAAAAGGGTGTCGAAATCCGGGGCGCATACCCGTATCTTCACATCCGCAGTATGGGGAAGTTCAAAAAAACTCATCCGTGTTCATACCTTCCCGGATCTTCGGTTTCAAAGAACGGGATCATATCCGCCCGGATATCCTGGAGGAACCGGGCCTGGTGAATTGAGATATAAATTGTGTGAGTCCCGGCTTTTAACAAAACATCCGTCCTTTTTGGAGGCTTCACCCGCGTCGGCAGGAGGATAGGACCCCCACATGAAGTGCATATACGAAAATCGCAGTTCCGTTTTTCAATATATTCAATGACGGCAGGAGCGACGAAAACTTCACTCAAACCAGAATAATCATCTGAATAACCAGGCATTATGCTACTACAATTGGAATGGAGCACTAAAAACGGTTATGGTGGCAGAGGCAGGGTTAGTTAACCCCAACAATCCTGACCACAAGATCGACATACTTTTCTTTGAGTTCGTAAGTGTTCACTCCATCTGCATTCCGGGTTGCCTTGAGTATGCCGATGCGGGATGCAATGATGCCAACCATTGAGGCAATCGCGTGGAACGTGACCGAAAACTGTTTCTGCAGTTCCTCCACAAGTTCAGCGATCGTCATCGAGTTGATTCTGAAAAAAAGCCTGAGCACTTCACGCCGGATACCTGTTTTGTCCCGGGAAAGATACGACTTCAGGCGTCCTTCAATCACTCGTTTGATCTCGGAAGGAGATCTCATACCTCTAGTGTCTCATGTTTCCCTATATATATATTTTGATTTTTTCCGCTTTAAAATCGCCGATAGAATAACGAACAATTTTTACATAGGATCTACCGATTGAGGTGGCGAGTGCACAAGTCCGCGTGCCGAAAATTTTTCGTTTTCCGGGATTTTTTCACTCACGCAGGACAATTAATTTTTATCCCAAACACACATACGTCATTTGTGTTCAATTCGGGCTGGTTGACCATCCGGATAAAAAAGGCATCTGGTAATTATTTAATCGTTCATCAACAGATGATTATGACATGGGATTATTCAACTATAATATCGAAAAATATTCCCCAAAACAGTTGGTGGTAATCCCGTTAGTAATCCTGGCATTTTCGCTTGTATCCCTTGCGATCACTATGGCGATGACGGGTATGCCTGTGACACCGGGCATCGATTTTTCCGGTGGAACGGCAGTGACGGTTATTACAACTGATACCAAAGGCGAGATACAGGCAGCGTTTGCCGCCTATCCGTTGATTGATATCGGGGAAGGGGTGAGCAACGGGAAATTTATCAAGTTCGGAACGATGGATGATGCGAAATACGCGTCACTCACCTCGCTCATCGAACAGAGATATCCCAATGCAAAAATCGACCAGATCGGCGAGTCGTTCGGGAAAACCCTGCAAACACAAGCATTAATTGCAATAATTCTTGCGTTTATCGGGATGGCAATTGTCATCTTTATCTCGTTTCGCACCTTTGTCCCGTCATGCGCTGTCGTGCTCTCGGCATTTGCTGATATGGTCATGACCGCCGCAATCATGAATGTTGTCGGGATCCCTCTGACACTTGGGACTACTGCCGCGCTTCTCATGCTCATCGGGTATTCTGTTGACAGTGACATTTTGCTCACAACCCGGGTGTTAAAAAGGCAGGGAAAATTAAATGACAAGCTTGCCGGTGCGTTTCATACCGGTATTATCATGACAACGACGACATTTGCCGCTGCTTTCGCACTTTTTGTCGTGTCCTGGTTCGGTCAGGTTCAGATTATTTATGAGATCTCTGCAGTGCTCCTCATCGGGCTTATCTTTGATATCCTTAATACCTGGCTCACGAATGTCGGCATCCTGAAATGGTATGTCCTGAAAGGAGAGGGAAAACCAAGAGGAGACGGAAAACTAAAAGGAGGCGGAAAATGAAGGAAGCGAGAATAAAAGATATCCTAAAAGACTGGCGGGTTCTTACACTGGTCATCCTTCTTGTCCTCTCCGTAATTGTCATCTATCCGCACTTTGACGAAAACGGGAACCTTGCGACGAACCTCCAGTACGGTCTCGATCTCCAGCAGGGTGCGTGGCTCCAACTCGAATTCAAGGCTGAGGTTGTCGGGTTCACAACGGATCTTTCACAACAGGAGTTCATTGCCAATCTCTCAAAAAACCTTGATACCGAAGTGATGCTTGTCGATCCCTACCACCTTGAGATCCGGAAATCCTACACGCAGGAAGCACTTGAGCCACTCTTTATTGCCTCAGGGGGAAAGCTCACGTCATATCAGCCCGGTGTATCAAAAGATACGGCGAATCTGGTGAAACGCATCCTTGAGACCAAGATCAATACCATGGGCACGAAGGATGCAAAAGTCAACACCCTGACCGGCATGAACAATATCGCCCGCTACATCCGTGTCGAACTTGCCGGTGTTGATATGAAGCAGGCACAGGACATTGTCGGAAAACAGGGTAAATTCGAGATCCGGATACAGTCGACCGGAAACGAAACCGCGCATGTCCTGTTTGGCGATGCGATCACCAGTGTCCAGGTGCCAAGCCAGGAACCGCCCGGGAGTGACAAATGGGGTGTAGGTTTCACGCTCAGTGAGACCGGGGCTGCTGCGTTCAGGGATGGAGCCATCAAGAACGGCGCAACAATTGACCCCAACCGCCACCAGCTTGCCATGCTGCTCGATAACAAGACCGTCTATTCTGCACCACTCTCTGAAGATCTGGCAGGACAACTGCAACGGGAGCCAACCCGGCAGCTCTTTGCATCTACAGGAACCGGGAAAGCCGGTATGCAGCAGGCAACAAACCTCGAAATCCATCTCAGGGCTGGCGCATTGCCTATTGATGTGAGTGTTGTAGGGTCGGGATCGACTTCAGCAGCGCTTGGCGAACACTTCAAGATGATGGCGTTGCTTGCGGGTATTCTCGCGCTTATCACAGTTGCATTTGTGATCTATTACCGGTACCGCGAACCCGGCATTGTGCTGCCTATGGTGTTGATCAATGCATCGGAGATCATCATTCTTTTAGGGTTCATCAGCCTCATCAAGTTCCAGATGGATCTCCCGACTATCGCAGGTCTGATCGCAGTAGTGGGAACTGGCATTGACCAGCTGGTCGTGATCACGGACGAAATCCTGCATGAAGGAAAGGTTCCATCGCCGAGTCTCTACTTAAAACGGCTTTCCCGTGCACTGGGGATTATCGTCGTCGCTGCAGCAACCGTGCTGATTGCGATGCTGCCGCTCGCGCTCATGGACCTGTCCACGTTAAAAGGGTTTGCCATTATCACCATGATGGGCGTCCTTGTCGGTGTGATCGTCACCCGTCCCGCATACGGTAAGATCATCATGGAGATCCTCTCCGAATAACAATACCATACATTTATCTTTTTTTTTATCAACTATTGTTCCGGGTACGTTTCATGAGCAGACCGGTTTTGTATGATTTTTTTGCCACCTGGTGCGGTCCCTGTCATATGCAGACACCGATTCTTGAAGAATTAGCAAAGAAAATGGGATCCAAAATTGAGATCAAAAAAGTAGATGTTGATGTGCATATGGATCTTGCGGAAAAATTCGGTATCCACGTTGTGCCGACACTGATCATCGAAAAGGATGGGAAGGTTATCCAGACAATGGAAGGTGTCACCGATGCTGCAACACTCGAAAAACTTCTTTTGCCGCTGGTGGGTTAATTGAAGATTGGCATTGTCGGCGGTACTGGAGATATTGGGGAGGGGATGGCGTTACGCCTGTCCTCAATTTTTGAAGTAATTATCGGTTCACGTGATGTGGATAAAGCGGTCAGTTCAACGCAATGCTGCATGGACATGCTGCAGAAGAGGGGGCTGCCCGGCTGTTGCAGCGGGGTATCAAACCAGGAAGCTGTTGACAATGCTGATGTTGTAATTCTCGCGATCCCGTTCAAGCATGTGGTTCCAACATTAGAAACCCTGCACGGGTTTGAAGATAAGATCGTGATCAGTCCGGTGAATCCTATGGAAAAACGTGACTTCTTCACATTTGTTCCTCCACCGGAGGGCTCCGCGGCATTGATGATAAAACGACTCCTGCCCCCTGAAGCCAGAATCTGTTCCGCATTCAACACCATCGCGGCAAACCGGTGGAAGGCACTTGACGAAGACCTTTCATATTCGGTGCCGGTTTGCGGGGATGACGACGGTGCGAAACGGGAAGTGATGGCGATTGTGAACCGGATCTCAAAATTACAGGCATTCAATGCAGGTCCGCTTGCGGTTTCAGCAATGGTGGAATCGTTGACACCCCTTGTCCTCAATATCGCCCGGTACAACAAGATAAAAGATGTCGGCATACAGTTTTGTTAAAGCACAGAAAATCGTCGATATTCTTTTGTGCCGGTTTGGCGAGATTCCCTGGTGGCCCGGGAATACCGATGAAGTGATGATAGGAGCGATCCTGACCCAGCAGACCCGTTGGGAGAATGTCGAACAGGCACTTGTCTGGCTCAAGATTGACCACCTCGACACCATATTTGCCATCCACGCAGCGGATCTTGCGGAGATTGAAGCGGCAGTGCGCTGTACCGGGTTCTTCCGGATCAAAGCCCGCCGGTTGAAAGCGCTTGCGGCGCATGTTATGGATACGTACGGGGGGGTGGAACAGATGTCTGCCGTGCCGACACGCGATCTCCGGGAAGGACTTCTTGCGGTTCACGGGATCGGTGAAGAGACGGCAGACAGCATCCTCTGCTACGGGTTTTCCCGTGCAAGTTTTGTTGTTGATGCCTACACGGAACGGATGGTGCGCTGTGCCGGGATACCAGAAAGCCGGTCCTCACTTAAAGATCTGTTCGAAACCGTCCTTCCAGTGAACCCGTTCGTGTACCGCCAGACCCATGCGCATATTGTTGAATACGCGAAACGGTTTTGTACGAAAAAAAGGTGTGACCAGTGTCAGATAGCGATTTTGAACGGGTAGGGAGACGACTCTTCGCCGAGCATCTCGTTGGCGGAAATTTTGGAAACATGAGCGTGCGCGAGGGAGACCGGGGATTTTCTATCAAACGAACAGGGGCGTACCTGGATCTTCCCGGTACTTTAGTCTTTGTGCCGTTCTCCGGGGATGTCCCAAAGGATGCATCCAGCGAGTATCGTGCCCATCGTGCGGTATACCAGAGAACACTGTATCTCGCTATCGTGCACGCCCATCCACCGTTTGCCGTTGCTGCATCACTGGTCATGGATTCGATAAAACCGCTCGACAGTGAGGGGGAGCAGTTCTGCCCCCTGATTCCGGTCGTAAACGGAGCGCCGGGCTCCGCGGATCTGGCAAACAAAGTAGCCGATGCTCTTGTGCATTCCAAGCTGGTGATTGCACGGGGGCATGGAGTGTTTGCCGCCGGTGCTACCCTTGATGAAGCATTCCAGCTGACATCCATTGCCGAGCACGCGTGCAAAATACTTGCGCTAAAAAATGTCTTCCTTAAGGAATAAGACAAAAAACGATCTTCTCTGGTGCTGTTTTTTAAAATAAAATTTATTTGGGGGGTTTTGGCTGGAGGATCTGGACTTCCCTGATAATCTCCCGGTGAAACACAAGAAGCATATCGGAGATCATACCGAACATGAAGATCTCGATACCGACAACGATAAGGAGCACCGTGAGGATGGTGAGGGGGATATGATCGATATTACGCATCCATTCAAGCACCACGTAAATACCCGTAAGCAGACCGAGAAGCGAGGTGAACAATCCCATCATCCCGAAATAAAACATCGGGTTATTCACCCGCGCAAGACGGTAGATCGTGCTGACAATTTTTATCCCGTCATGGAACGGGGAGAGTTTGGTTGCCGTTCCCGGGCGCCGGGAATAGCGAATCGGCACCACCATGATCCGCTGCCCGTTGCGCACTGCTTCTACCGAGATTTCTGTCTCTATCTCAAACCCCGTCTCTTTAAGGTGCATCTGCTGGATAGCGATCCGGCTGAAGGCGCGGTAGCCGGAAAGGATGTCGTGCAGATCCCTGCTGTGCGCGATTTTAAAGAGCATATTCAGCATGTGATTGCCAAAAAGGTTGAGCCGGGAGAACGATCCCTCTTCCGCATCGATGAGACGGTTGCCTATCACCTGGTCAAAACCTAAAAAGAGCGGGGATAACATCTTTTCAGCATCTTTTGCAGACTCGGTGCCGTCACCGTCGAGCATAAGGATATACGGTTGCTCAATAACCTCAAAAGCTTCGATGATCGCATTACCCTTCCCCTTCCCTGACTGCGTCCGGACTGTGGCACCGGCTTCACGGGCGATTTTTACCGTATTGTCCGCACTCTTTCCGTCAATCACGAGGATGTGGTTATATCCCAGCGCTTTAAACTCCCGAATGACCTGACCAATGGTCGGGGCTTCATTGAGCGTGGGGATGAGTATGCAAACCTCATCTTTGTTAAATTTCACTGGCATTGCTATAGTATTTTTAATTGAATATCATAAGTGCTTCTATGCATATCCCAAAAAAGGGACTGCGGGCGCTTGGCATTGCAGAAAGTTATTCCGGCAGGCAGTATTCGACCCTTTCCGGCATTGTGATGCGAAAAGATTTGAAAATTGACGGGTTTGCCTTTGGGACGGCAACTGTCGGGGGGATGGATGCAACCGGCGCGGTCAGGATGATCGTGCAGAAACTTGCCAGAAAAGATATCAATGTCATTATGCTCTCCGGTTGCGTGATCTCATGGTTCAATGTTATGGACCCCTGCGCCATCTGTGATGAGACGAAAATTCCGGTTATCTGTGTGACATACGAGGGCTCAGAAGGGCTCGAATCCGATATCGCAACACATTTTCCCGGCGATGATGTGCGTCTTTCTACATACCTTCGGCTGGGGGAACGTCTGCCGGTTGAGCTGCATACCGGGCAGGAAATTTTTATCCGGGGCTGGGGAATTTCGCCACCGGATGCTGTCCGCCTCTGTAACGATTTCACGCTGGAAGGAAAGATTCCGGAACCTCTCCGTGTTGCACGGCTCTGTGCACGAGCCGCGCATGCATTTTGCCATACATCATAGCACTGCGAAAAAACGAGATTCCAGCAGGTATGCCGATACAGGAGCATTCATATTTTTTCAGAAAGAGAGAAATGAAATGAAGCGAATACACGAGGTTACCTGATGGCACAGATAGCAAAACTTTCCCGGTGGGTATGTCTTGAATGTCATTACATCTATGATCCTGCAAAAGGAGACAAAAAAGGCGGGATCCCTCCCGGTGTTGCATTTGAAGATCTCAAGGATAGCTGGCGCTGCCCCGAATGCAATATCTCAAAAGCCAAAAAAGGGGTATTCAGGCGGCTCGAAGACTGAAACCGGTATCTTTCTGACACACGGGATTGTTGTGCGCGCCGGTATCGATCTTACGTCGATTCATTTGTCAGGAAGAGTGCTCAATCTCATCATCCGAAAACCGCCATCCCGCCAGAACAATTCTTCTCGTTCTCTGCGGGACACGGGTGAACTTGCACTCCGGGTTTTACGCACGGAATGAATGCCGCGAGATGATCAGCCCTGTCGTGGTGTCATAGATCTCCGCCATCACCATATCGTCCGGACGAAGCGTTCCATCTTTGAAATTGATATTAACGCCTTCACCCGGTAACCATGTGTGTCCTGAACAACCTCCTCCACTCATTGTCTGAACACCATAATGGTGAGTTGGAACGTAATTATAGAAAGTCGGGATTTTGCAGAACAGCTGTGCGTTTTTATAAAATTTTGCGTTAAGGTTACTGTTATTGTACGTTACAGGTCCGGTATGGCGCATAACAAGAATGCTTTCGTAATTCGTACCATGCGTAATACTGGTTATCTTAAAGATCGCAGGTACCTCCTCCTCCCCTCCGCCCATGCTAAACGATGCAAACATCATTAGCATGGCGAGAACGAGTGCGGCAAACGCAAAGAGGATGACCAGCATCAGGACTATGGCGATTAAATGGGAATTTGCATCAGACGATGAGGGAAAAGAAGACACTGCCCTGTCGGTTGTTGATAATTCCAGATAAGTATTTGGAAATTGATCCCGAAAGATCGGGCTGTGTGATTGCCGGTGAGATGGTGATCGATAATCCGGTTTTGTGACAGATTGTCAGTTTGATCAGCAGCATTTGTCTCGTGTCGACCAAAATATATACCTGATAATCAATTATTGAATTACGACTTTTACGTTCACATAAGGAAATGCGTCCAATGATACCCTCGCCAGAGTTTCCGGATACTGTCAATTCCTATCAGGGTGGGCGAGAATTATACATTGATGGGCTTATGCTCAGCAAGGACGGGAGACATACAGATGCACTCGTGTCGTTTTCGCGTGCACTGACTATCGATCCCACTCTTGCCCTTGCCTGGACAGGGAAGGGTTTTGCTCTTGGGAAACTGGGGAGGTTTGAGGAAGAGATCGAATGCTGTGACAAGGCGATTGTACTTGACCCGTACTGTGTCGATGCATGGAATTACAAGGCATTTGCCCTCGGGAAACTGTGCCGGTTCGAGGACAAGGTGAAATGCTGCGAACAGGCGCTCGAGATCGATCCCGAAAGTGCCCTTGCATGGAACAACAAGGGGGTCGCTCTTGGAATGCTGGGAAAGTACGAGGCAGAAATCCACTGCTGTGACCGGGCACTTGCCCTGCGTACGCGTTACTTGTCAGCTTGGATGAACAAGGGATATGCCTTGGGCAAACTCAGGCGATATGATGAAGAGTGTACCTGTTATGATCGCGCGCTGAAAATTTATCCGTATTATTTCTCCGCGCTCGCACAGAAATCGGCAGTTCTTGTCCACATGAAACGCTACCGTGACGCAATCGATATGCTTGAGCGAGTGCTGGCAATTGATCCGGAAAATGCAAAAGCCCTGTACCGCAAAGGGCTCTCGCTTGCGATGCTCGGTCAGCACAAAGACGCAATACAATACCTCGAAAAAGCGCTTGCGGTCAATCCAACAATTGCTGATGCATGGGTGGTGCTGAGTAACTCCAACTTTATGCTGGGACATCTCGAAGCATCTGCACGGGCGTTTGACCAGGCATATTATCTTGATATCAAAGATGTACAGTCAGGTATTGTCAGGGGATTATCACTATTAAAGATAGGACGATATGAGGAAGGTCTCCGTTGCTTTTCTGATGTGCTTGGCATCCTGCTCAGATAGCAGCTGACCCGACGGGATATCCGGCGTAATGCCCTCGTTATTTATGGCTCCCGCACGAACCGTAAACTATGGATGTTGAGGAGTTTGTCCGCAAGAGGCTTTTTTCCGGAGAGAGTGAAGATGCGGTTTTAAAAAAACTCACAGAACACATCATCTCCATAAAAAAAGCCAACCCGTCATATGCATCCGCATTTGCCCGCGCTGTAATTGAAGAGGTAAAAAATACCCGCGGTCTTACCGGTGATTTTTTTGAGTTTGAACCGGCGGGCGTGAAGATGGGGGAGTTCGGTGTCGGTTCGCGGGGAAAAGGAGATTTTTTTGCCCACCGGGAGATTGCCCGCATCATCGGAAAAACGACAGCTTCTGTGGGTGTGGACGAGATGGATGACGCCGGTGCGGTCAAAGCCGGCGGCGAGTATATTGTATGTACGGTTGATGGGATGCATTCCCGGCTTTCCGATTTCCCGTTTCTCGCCGGGTTCCATGTAACCCGTGCAACTCTGCGGGACCTGTATGTCATGGGCGCACAGCCAATCATGCTCTTTTCAGACATCCATGTCGCCGATGATGGCGATGTGGCAAAGATATTTGATTACACTGCAGGGGTTACGACTGTCGGTGAGGCAATGGATGTGCCCCTTGTAACGGGTTCGACCCTGCGCATTGGTGGGGACATGGTGCTCGGGAGCCGGCTGACCGGGTGTGTCGGGGCAGTGGGCGTCGCGCAGCACCTGACCGCGCGGAAATCGACACAGGCAGGCGATGTCGTGCTGATGACACAGGGAGCCGGTGGCGGCACAATAGCCACCGCAGCAATTTATTCCGGTTTCCCCGAAGTCGTCGAAGAGACGATCAACCTCAACTTCCTCCTTACCTGCGAGGCGCTGATCAAAAGTCCCGTGTTTAGAGAGATCCACGCAATGACCGATGTGACGAATGGCGGTCTTCGGGGAGACGCATTTGAGATGGCAGAGACCGCAAAGTGCCGTATAGTGATCCATGAAGAGGCAGCAAGTACGCTTGTCGAACCCCATGTCAAGGAGATGCTCGAAACACTCCGCGTCGATTATCTCGGCGTATCACTCGATTCGCTCTTGATTGTTGCCCCGGAGCCGGTGTCAGAAGAGATCTGCCGCACTGTCCGGTCCACTGGTGTTGAGTGCCATGAGGTCGGGTATGTGGAAACGGGAAAGCCGGAATCGGTGCTCATGATCGATGGCAAAGAACAGGATTTCTCACCAAGATTCCGCGAATCTGCATATACCCCGGTAAAGAAGGTAGTCGATTCTGATGTCCGCGACTTTGAAGCGATGAAGAAAGGTATCCTCAGGGCATCGGATGCCGCCATAAAAAAGAAGCAGCGTGTGTTATCGCGGTTGATGCCACAGAGAAAATAACAATCGCTCCACCACCCACACTTCCGACATCAAGTTGAATGTCAGCCTGATCCTGAACCAATCAATTTTTAGGTTTTTTCGCGGTCACGCAGATATTATAGGCAAGCTGGGGAATGCGTTTTTCGACAAAAGGCTCGACACGGCGAGCGAATTTGAAAACCGGGTCGATCATGTTGATATGGGCAAACGAGCACCAGGTTACGCGGGAATTAATAAATCCTGCATGCTGAAAGATCTCGTACATCTCGTCTTCGTCATAATATCGTTCCCCAAAATTTTTCATAACGACGTGCTTAACCTTTATCTTCTCGCTGATCAGGTAAAGTGCCGGAATTCCCCGGGTGATGAGTTTTTTTCCGAGCGTGCAGATGGCGATAGCACCGCCCGGCTTTAATACACGGTACGCCTCATCAAGCATCACATGGGGATCTTTTAAATAGCTGAAGACCATGAGGCTTGAAATGGCATCGAATGAATTGTCGCAAAAGGGGATACTCTCACCAGTCCCGATAGTAAAATCAGTTGCAGGACACCGGTACCGTGCACGTTCGATCATCCTCCTGCTGAGGTCAAGCCCGATTGCGCTGCCCCCCTCACTGATGTATTTTTCGACAAAAAGTCCCGTCCCGCACCCGATGTCCAGGAGCTCGGCGCCTTTCGGGAGTGACTGCATCAGGTACTGGCTCAAGTGTGTATGGTAGCATCTTCCCCGGGGATGATCGTAATGGGTGTCATAAATATCAGCAATTGTATCGTAGTGCTGCCGGATTTTTTCCTGTTTTGCCGTGCTCATGTGAACACGTTCCGGATGCCGGTGGCGAATGAGCCCATCTGGACATACTCGTTGTTGCAGTGCCCGACACGGTAATCCGCATCAGCGAGGGCAATGGCAAGCCGGGGATGGTTATAATCGCGTTGGGTGATGACTCGGATCTCTGATAAAACCTCACGGCTGGAGAGCCCGTAATCGATCATTAAGGATTCCAGCTGGCGGATTGCTGTACGGGTGTCGCCCTTCCTTATCGCATTCAATGCCGACGTAGTGACAGTTCCCGTCTCTGACAGGGAGATCCCGCATACATTTTTGCACTGCCCGGATTGCAGGGCAACCTGGAGCAGCAGCAGCGCCTTTCTGAGATCCCCCTGGGCTGCCTGTGCGATCAATTCGAGGTCATCGTCAGTGCAGGGAAATGCCCCGCCATTTTCCCGTGCCCTGATCGCACTTAAGTGGTGAATCGTTACGTCCATGTTGACCGGCGCAAAAAAGAGCGGCAGGCAACGCGACGTGATCGCCGGGATAATGGCACTCTGGTTTGTGGTCGAAAAGATAAACCGGCACGTACCGCTGTACCGCTCCATAATCCTGCGCAACCCCTGCTGTGCGTCCCGTGTGAGGGCATGGGCATCTTCAAAAACCATCAGTTTGAATGCGGCATCGAGAGGGCGCATCGATGCGTACCACTTAAGGATATATTTGAAATTGACAATCAGGCTCTGGCTTTTCTGGTACAGGTGGGCATACCGCTCGTCTTCTTCAAGCATTTTTTTCCCCGCACCAAAAAGGTCAGCGGTCTGGAAAACTGATGTGTTCGTCTCCCAGTTTTCTCCATAGAGCGTTTTTGCGAAGCATTCGATGGCAGCGCTCTTTCCGGTCCCATGCGGACCGGTCAGCATAAGATGGGGGACGGTTCCTGATCCGGCAAAGGATGCGAGAAGTGCGATCACCGGGTCCTGTCCGATAATCTCATCAAGACGGGTTGGGCGGTATTTCTCAATCCATAGCATGGGACATCCTCGCAGTCATCTCAACAATTGCTTCTCGTAAAAGATAATGGTTGTCGAATGATGCGACAAGATTCTTTTTATCAGGTCCGGATAGTTCTGTGCAGGCTTGTGCAATCACGGGAAGCGCACGGGTCAGTTCGTCAACGATCGTAAGCGTGGCGGTGCGGGCAGTGCGGGAGAGGGGGTTGAGATCGATTGCAATGACCTTTTTTCCCATGCGAACGAGCGCCTCACACCGGTCACCGTCTTCCAACGGGACGAGGATTACATCCGCTGCATACATCCCGTCGCGACGGCACCAGGCACGATCATGGGAGAGGGGGAGCAGGCGTTCTGCCTCACCGGAGAACACATCCACCCCTGCATCCCGGAGCAGCTCCTCGATCTGATGGATCCGTTCTTCTGTCCGGTGAAAAAGATTTACTTCAACCAATGCGCCGCATGCACGCTGGAGCGTGGCGATCTCCGGTGCGGCAAGGGCAACAGTATTGCCATTTACCGAAATGACCGGGTGCCGGGCTAAAAGGAGCATTGCCGCAGCCGTCCGTTCGGCAATACGTGCGCTGTCTGTTGTCCGTTCACCAATCAGGTAATCAAACGCCTCGCCCCGACCGTGTGCCGTGAGTCCTTCCCACGAGACAATTCCCTGTTGTGCATACCGGGCAAGCCGCTCGCGGACAACAAGTGACCGATAGCGGGGGTGATCCGGTGGGATCATTGCACCGCCTCCACGATCCGGACTCCGCTTTCCGCCATATGCAACTCGTATACCTCACCAAACGAACTGAGAACCGGTTCTGCGCGAGTTCCATATGCAAACACTCCATTGCCCAACATCGTCATGCTTGCCGGCACATGGGTTCTGTCGCATTCCCCGAGTACTTCCTGGACTTCACGGGTCACAAGGCAGCTCTTATCCGCAAATTCTCGTGAAAGCCGGAAAAAATCCCGTACATTTTCCGGGGCGGTCAATGGGAATGCAGCGGTTACCTGTGCCATCTGCGCTGGTGAACCGAGTACCGTTGGTGTGTGGATGGGTCCGAAACTTATCGCAAAAAGGGGGTCAGTCAGGTCAAACCGGCGTTCTATTTTGCGGTCGATCCCTGCACCTGTCCGCACCACACGTCCGCCGCCTTGGCACGCAGCGACATCGCCAAGCCCGGTGCGATGATGAACTTCAGTTTCGTGGGCGATGCGTGCGATTTCGTGTGCACTCAAGCCACACGCAAACAGCCGGTTTGCTGCGGTCAGGGCAGCGAGAAGCGCAGCGGCAGAGAGCCCGAACCCTGCACCGATGGGAAGACGACATTCCGTGACAACAGACGCAGATACACCGATGCAGTTCAGTGCCGTGATAAGCGGGGGGGATTCCTGTGCAACATCGTATCGCACACCGGCATTATTCCTCCGCTGGATACGGACCGAGGGTGATTGAGAAGCGGTGACGGT